>ENA-OSJC01000601-OSJC01000601.1-marine-metagenome-genome-assembly--contig:-NODE-601-length-34066-cov-6.808791_pt1 | contig 34066 bp, 57 predicted proteins | sample MGYA00237885_ERZ534234 | MGnify/ENA primary metagenome ERZ534234 (study PRJEB26413, sample SAMN06343907) | marine metagenome | isolation source: coastal waters | place: Atlantic Ocean: West Antarctic... | reverse complement strand
AAAATTATTTCCAACAAAAAGCTTTAAAACAGTTTAAAGGTGGGATTATTTCTGCTGAAGAAGCCCACGAAAAAATGATTGCAACTGGTACAACAAAGACAATTGCAACAAGTAAAATTAAATCAGCTGAGGGAAAAAAATGAAAACATTTAAAGGTTTTATGAAAGAGGGCGTAGGAACTTCTGCATCTGTTCCACTAGACGTGGATGTTAATATTACTAATGTTGGTAATCCAGAAGTAGTTAAAAGATTAAGTGTTTATGTTGGTCAAATAGGTAATCAAGAATATTTAATTCCAGAACACGCAATCAATAGATTGAGAAGTAGTTTAGAACAAATAGGGTTTACTTTTGGTGCAATCCCTACAATGGAAGGTAAAAGTGGTTCATTTGATTTAAAATTAGAACTAAATGGTGGACGATTTGGAAAAGACGGCAATACTCCTTTTGATGAATTTTTAGATGATGATGGTATATCACACATGGTAGAAGGTGGCTTATCTTTAAAGATAAACTACGAAATGATGCCAACTAATAATTCATGTAGAGTATTTGCTTCTATAGCATAATGTACGAGAAAATTACAAGTGAAAATGTTGTTATGTTTGCAATCAAACATTATGACAATCCACAATGCGAAGGTGAGAAAGAGTTTCAAGATGATTTAAAGAGATTTAAATACATCAAAAGACTCCTACGAAAATATTATGATACAGGTGTTCTTAAAGAAAGACTTTTATTAAACCACCTAATAGTATTATTAAATGTATTCGGTGCTGACGCATGTGCAACTTTATTATTATATAAAATACAAAGTGATTATTGGGCAGCTTTAAAGTCATTCACTCTATATCTTAATATGATTAGAGAAAATGATTTGCCAAATATAGAAGAAGATAAAGAAGTTTTAAAAGTTTTAGAGGAACTATAATGGGTAGAGCGATTGATTTGTTTGTTACATATAGGTTTCTGAGGTTATTAACAACACCTTTTGAAAAAACAGATGCTTATAAATTAGGTATTATAGATGGTAAGGGTAATCGTATTAGAAAACCTAAGTCTACACAACCTGCTGTAGGACTCAATACAACTGAACAACAAAACTCCTATACAATCCTACACAAATTAGTTTTCAATATAAAGAAATTATTTGGTAAAGTTCCAGGCCTTAGAACTAAGACTGGTACTTATGCAGCTGCATTGTTTCTATTAAAAGATACATTCAAGGAACATGTTGATGACCCAGATATGTTTGAGAAAGAATTTGTAAAGTATTTAAAAGAAAACAATGTAGAGTTTGATAACGAAATATCTGAGAATGTAATAGGTTTTGGGGAAATATTACCTAAAGGAGAATATGTTCTAGTTGCAGATATACTAAATAAAGAAGAAGAAGAGTTAACTGCGAAAAAAGGTGATAAGGTTGTTGCCTATGAAGATGAACCACCAATAGATACAATTTTGGGGGTTGAGATTTTTCCAGTTATACATATGAAATCTAAAGAAAAGATTTACGTTAGTTTGGAGGATATTAAAAATGACTAATTGGACAGAAGTAAATGTTTATACTGGGCGTCCAGTAGACGAAGATGCACCAACGAATTTTGCTGGAACTGGTAGTGGTGTTGATATGAATCCAACTGGTATGAGAAAGAAGAAAAAGAAATTAGTAGATGCTCGTACTAAATCATACAAATCACACCGTGCTAAATTAGAAGCAGCTCGTGTAAAAAGAGAAGCTAAAAGAAATGGTGTGAAAGAAGAAGTAGAACTTGATGAGTTTAAAAAAGTAAGATTTGAGTTTAAAGATAAAAAAGATATGATGAAAGCTGTAAAAGACTTGGAAAAACAAGGTCATAAAGTAGAAAAAGGTAAAATGAGTTTAACGGTTACTGCAAAAAGAGGACATGATTTAAATAGACAAGCAATAGATATAGTAAACTTTTATGGTGCAAAAGCAAATGCAATGTACGAGAGTGTTGAAAGAAAAACTTTCTCTCAAAAAGTTAAAGAGTCTGTATCAAACTTTAATGTTGAATCTTTACTTGCAGAAGACAATGTAGATGTACTCAGAAGTATAGTAAAAAGAAAATCTGCAAAACCAATAAAATTTAAAGATGGTACTATGACAATTGACATGCAAACTGCAAATATGATGTTAACAGTTTTAGACAAGGTTAAACCTGCTAACCAGAAGAAACTTACTACCATGATGAATGGTAAAAAGAGTGAGTTTATGAAAGTTCATGGTTTTGTTATGAAAGCCTTAGGTAAGTAAAGTTTTCTAATGAAAACCTTTAAACATTTTAATGAGATAGCACAAGATGCACTCAACCCACTATTTTCATACGGAGGTGGTAGTACAGGGCCAGGTATGGGTCAGTACGAACCTATTGCAGACCTTAGTGCAGAAGTAAAAAAAGAAGTAAAGAAATCTGACCTAGACCAGATTGAAAAATATGCAGATAGAGTATTTGCAGCTGTCGGTATTGATGTAGAATTTACAAGACATTTCCTTGACAGAGTCAATGATGCAAGAAATGTCAAACAAATAACCCCCTCTGAGCTCACACGTCTATTCAAACAATCATTCAAAAAATACGGAAAGAAAATCTCAAAACTTGGTGATGACGCACAGGCTGTTATCAATGATATGAAAACAGATATTAATATGCCGTTTGTATTGAATAGGACTAGAGGTGGTGAACTAGAACTTGTTGCAAAGACTGTAATGAGAAAGAAGAATTTCTCAACCTCAAATCAAAAACTATCTTTTGAAACATACAGTAAACCAACTGAATAAGGATAATTGTTATGCTTAAAATATATATGTTAATTTTTGTATTGGGTATAATTGGTGGAGTAGGGTATGGTGCATATGCTTACTACCAAGATACACAACAAAGAATTGCAACACTACAAACAAACAACGCAAAACTTGAAACAGTTTCAAAACAAAATGAATTAACTGTTAAAAGTTTACAAAAGAATCAAGAGAAATTCGCAACCTTAAATAAAGACTTACAAATGAAACTTAATGAGGCAGAAGAATACGGAGATGATTTGAGAAAGAAGTTACATAAACACAATCTAACTCGTCTAAGTATAAAGAAGCCAGGATTAATAGAGAAAAGGATAAATGATGGAACTAAGAAATTATTTAAGAGTATCGAGTCTCTTACTGCTTTGCCTGCTATTAACTAACTGTGGTTATCTTAGAAAGCCAGAGAAAGAAATAATAGTACAAACAGTAGAGGTTCAAAAGAGAATACCCTTACAGAATCAACCAAAACCTATTGATATGACAGACGTTAAGTTCTATGTTGTAACAGAAAAAAATTATGAAGAATTTAAAGCAAAATTTTCAAAGACAAATGACTCATTTGTTTTTTATGCTGTAAGTGTCCATGATTATGAAAACTTTGCGTTAAACTTTGCTGAAATATTTAGATATATAAAACAACAAAAAGAAATTATAATCTATTACGAAAAGGCTGTAACAGATAAACCAGAAGAAAAAATTGAGGAAGAAAAGAAATGAATACATTTTTTGATAAGTGTGAAGAACTAGATTTTGTCAATAGTAATTGGAAATCATATTTCTTTGCAGAATGTTCTAAACTAGCATATCTAAATTCTTTTCCAGCAAAAAAAGAATTTAAAAAGATTGGATTTACAACATATAAATTCTTTGATGTTGAGGGAGCTCAATGTCATATAGCACAAAATAAAGATGTTGTAATTATTGCATTTAGAGGTACAGAACCAAAAGAGTTCTCTGACATTAAAGCAGACTTAAATGCATTTAAAGGAAAATCCAGAACTGAAGGAATGGTTCATAACGGATTTAAAAACGAATTAGACAAACTCTGGGCAGATGTATTAGTATCCTTACAACGAATCGGTAATAGAAAACTATATATTTGTGGTCATTCATTAGGTGCAGCCATGGCAACAATATGTGCATCTAGACTGGAAGAACATTTCCCAGAACTATATACCTATGGTTCGCCAAGGGTTGGTGGTAAAGAGTTTGTAAAGAATTGTCTAGTAAATCATAATCGTCACGTAAACAATAACGATATGGTTACTTCAGTACCATTCTGGATTATGGGATTTCGCCATCATGGGGACTTGACATATATCAATTTTTATGGTAATATAAGACAGTTAACGAAATGGCAACGAGTTAAAGACCAATTAAGAGGTCGCTGGGCTGCCATTAAAAAATATCAATTCTTTGATGGAATAAGAGACCACAATATGGGTTCTTACTCCAAATACTTAAAACGAAGGGTTGGTGAATAAGATGTGGTTATGGTTATTATCTAACATAGCAGGAAGTCTGCTTGGTGCAGCTTCTACAAAATATCTCAAGGATACTAAACTTGGAGTCTGGGGATATAAACAATTTGAACTGATATGTGGTTGGGCAGCAAAAAGATACGGAGTTGACTTGTTAGACAAAGAAGGTATAGCATGGAAACGAAAATATCCTAAAGTTGCTGCAAAGATAGATGATTTAGAATCAAGAATAACCAAGTTAGAAAAAAGGAGAAAGTAAATGAACGCAATCGACAAGGTAGGGAAATGGATTATAGGACTGACACACATTAGTGTTATGTTCTTAACATTGGCTATAGTTTGGCAAATGTTATTTGGTTCAGTAGTACCGTTTATCGGTGGTGATGTCGTAGGAAACATTATCGGCATAATTACTCAACTAGGTAACTCGGGATTAGTAGGTCTAATCGCAGTTGCTGTAATCTTTTGGCTGTTTAGACACCAAAAAGATTTTGACTAGGAGTTATCTATGATAAATTGGATAAAAAACAGACTAGTAGAACGCACCTCACTTGATGGTGCGGCTTTAATCGGTGTAGGAATCGTCATCATATTATTTGGTGGTCTTGCACAATATGCTGCGTATGGGGCAATTGCCTACGGTGCGTGGACTCTTTACAAAGAGGAATAGTCTTATGGCAGGGTTAGAAACAGATGTGGTACTTCTTAAAAGAGAAGTTAAGGATATGAAACTTATTCATAATCGTTTAGACACAGCAATTGTGAAAATCACAGATGTTTCTAACTCTATTCATAGAATGTTAGCAGTACACGAAGAAAAATTAAACGCACAAGAAGAAGCAGTCTTTGCTGCAGAAGACCTCATAGAAACAAGACGTTCAGAGTTCTCAAACGAAATCAAAGAATTACACTCACGAATCACAACAAACACAAAAGAGTTGTTAGCTGAGGGTACAAGACAACACAAAGAACATGCAGAAGCAATTCAAAAATTACATAATGATATCAACAAAAGAGTTGGTGTTCTTGAAAAGTGGAGATATGTCCTTATCGGTGGTTCTATCGTAGTAGGATTTGTCTTACATAAAATGATGGATTTCTCTTGACATTACCCACCATTTGTACTATACTAATTGAATGTATATAGAACAAAAATATTTATTAATCGCTTCCTCACAATTACAACAATTTAAAAAAAAAGGTGATTACCTTTATAATTTTAGGTGTCCGTATTGTGGTGATTCGCATAAGAATAAAACTAAAGCTAGAGGATTTATCTTTCGTAAAGATGCGAACTTAATATATAAATGTCATAATTGTTCTAAAGGTGCAAGTTTACAGAACTTGTTAAAACATGTAGATTCAAAAATCTATAATGACTATATAATGGAGAAGTATAAAAAGACAGATGATGTTCCAGATATTGGCATCTTCAAACAACCTAATTTTATGAAAGGAAGCTCCCCCCTCAAATCAATTAAGAAGATATCGTCATTAAGACATGACCATCCTGTTAAACGATTTGTGGAAAAAAGACTCATACCTACTAACGTACACTTTGAGTTATTTTTTGCTCCTAAATTTTATAAATGGGTTAATACAATTATACCTAATAAGTTCTCTAGTTTAGAGAAAGACCATCCAAGACTAGTTATACCATTTTTTGACGAAGACAATAAGATGTTTGCATTACAAGGGAGAGCATTTGGAGCAGAAGAACCTAAATATATTACCATAATTTTAAATCCAGAAAAAGATAAATTATATGGACTTAACAGAGTAGACTGGAACAAAACTGTTTACGTTGTTGAAGGCCCACTAGATAGTCTTTTCCTTGACAACTGTGTTGCAACGGCACAATCTGATTTAAGAATTAAGGGTGATAAGAATGTTGTTTTGATACCAGATAATGAACCTAGAAATAGAGAGATTGTGAAACAAATTGGAAAGTTTATCGACTCTGATTATTCAGTTGTTTTGTGGCCCGAAGATGTAAAAGAAAAAGATATAAATGAGATGATTTTGTCTGGACGGACAAAACAAGATATACAAGAATTAATCAGTAAGAATACCTTTTCTGGTATTAGTGCTAAAACCCAATTTGTTTATTGGAAGAAAGTAAATATAAATGAAAAAAGAAACATATCTAGGTGTACAAATTGACAAAAACAGAGATGAGATTCTCTCAGAGCAGTCAGAAAAATTACTAACTGAATACTATTGTCGTTCAGATGAAACTTCCCCTCAGATGGCATTTGCTAGAGCTGCAAATGCATATTCATATGGTGATAAGAAACTTGCACAAAGAATCTATGATGCTGCAAGTAAAGGTTGGTTCATGTTTGCATCACCAGTTTTATCTAATGCACCACTACCAAAAGAAAAAGTTAAAGCATTACCTATCTCATGTTTTCTTACATATGTACCAGACAGTTTAGAGGGTCTAATTGACCATTCAGCAGAGTTACGGTGGTTGTCAGTCAAGGGTGGAGGTGTAGGTGGACATTGGTCTTCAGTTCGCTCTGTATCAGATATTGCTCCAGGCCCGATACCATTCTTACACACAGTAGATGCAGATATGATTGCATACAGACAAGGCAAGACACGTAAGGGTTCTTATGCAGCTTACATGGATATATCACACCCAGATATCATGGAGTTTCTACAAATACGAATACCTACTGGAGATGTAGGAAGAAAATGTCTAAACATTCATCACGCAGTAAATGTTACAGATGAATTTATGACAGCAGTAGAAGAAGATAAGACTTGGGATTTAAAAGACCCAAATGATACAACTGTGAGAGAAACTTTTAGTGCTCGTAAGTTGTGGGAGATAGTTCTAGAAACAAGATTTAGAACTGGTGAACCTTACATTAACTTTATTGATACTGCTAATCGTGCATTACCACAAACTATGAAGGACAAAGGTCTTAAAATCAATGGTTCAAATCTGTGTAATGAAATCCATCTACCTACAAATGAAGATAGAACAGCTGTATGTTGTTTATCCTCACTCAATCTAGAAAGATATGATGAGTGGAAAGATACATCTTTAGTAAAAGATTTGATACGTTACTTAGATAATGTACTACAATTCTTTATAGATAATGCTGGTGATGAAATAAGTCGTGCAAGATATTCTGCACAGCAAGAGAGGTCATTAGGATTGGGTGCAATGGGTTTTCATTCCTATCTACAACAACATAGAATTCCTTTTGAATCAGAACTTGCAACATCAATAAATGATGCAATCTTCAAACAGATAAAAGAATATGCTGTTGAAGAAACTGAATTACTTGCAAAAGAAAGAGGTGAATGTGAAGACATGAAGGGTACTGGAAGAAGGAACGCACACTTACTTGCGATTGCTCCTAATGCAAACAGTTCTATGATTGTTAGTTGTTCACCATCAATCGAACCTCACAAAGCAAATGCATATACACACAGAACACGAGCTGGTTCTCATCTCATTAAGAATAGGTATCTCAAAGAGGAACTAGAAAACCTCAATATGGAAACCCCAGAAATATGGACTTCAATTATAACAAACGGTGGTTCAATCCAACACCTAGAATTTTTATCAGACGAAATCAAATCAGTATTCAAAACAGCAATAGAAATCAATCAAAATGTGATAGTACGACTTGCTGGAGATAGACAAAAATACCTCTGTCAGGGTCAATCTCTCAACGTATATTTCCCAGCTGGTGCGTCTAAAAAATACTTACATGAAGTTCACTTCAGAGCATGGAAAGAGGGGTGTAAAGGATTGTATTATCTGAGAACTGAAACATCAAATCGTGCTGAAAATGTTGCAGAAAAAGTTGAATTAAATAAATTAACAGACCTTACAGACATCCAGAAAGAAGAAGATGAATGTATTGCTTGTCAAGGTTAGAAGGAAAAAATAATGTTAGATATTCAGATTTATACAAAGACAGACTGTCCCTTTTGTGTACAAGCAAAACAATGGTTTAACGAACATACTATAGAATATACAGAACACTTAATGAATAATGAAGAAGAGCGTCTTGCTTTTTATCAAAGAATTAATAATGTTTCAGAACAGCTAGGTGTTGGTAGGAATGGTATCAATTCTGTTCCACAGATTTATATGAACAATGAGAGAATTGGTGGATACTCAGAACTTATCAAAGTTCAGGATAAAATACTAAGAGCTCGTGGTGGTGGACTTACAGTTGCATCTCAAACATACAAACCTTTCTATTATGCATGGGCAGTAGACCTTACAGTAAGACATGAGAAGGCCCATTGGATAGAAGATGAGATTGACTTAGGAGAAGATGTAAGTGATTGGAAAACTGGTAAAGTTACAAAGGTAGAAAAAGATTACATTACAAATGTTCTAAGATTGTTTACACAATCAGACGTTGCAGTAGGTCAAAACTATTACGACCAATTCATTCCTAAATTTAAAAACAATGAAGTTAGAAACATGTTAGGTTCATTTGCAAATCGTGAGGGTGTGCATCAAAGAGCCTATGCGTTATTGAATGATACACTAGGATTACCAGACTCAGAATACCATGCGTTTCTAGAATACAAAGAGATGACTAATAAGATTGACTTCATGCAAAAATCAGATAACTCTACACAAAGGGGTCTTGCACTTGCTATGGCTAAGTCTGTATTCAATGAGGGTGTTGCATTGTTTGCTTCTTTTGTTATGTTACTTAACTTCCAAAGAGTTGGTAAGATGAAGGGTATGGGTAAAGTTGTTGAGTGGAGTATTCGTGATGAGTCTATGCATGTTGAAGGAAACTCAAAACTATTCAAAGCATTTATTGCAGAACACCCAAAGTTAGTAGACAATGATTTTAAGAAAGAAATCTATACAATGGCTAAAGACATTGTTAAATTAGAAGATAAGTTTATTGAACTTGCATACGAAATGGGTGATATAGAAGGTTTAACTATGGAAGAAGTAAAGACCTATATAAGGTACATAACTGATAGAAGGTTATTGCAACTTGGATTGAAAACTAACTTCAAAGTAAAGAACAATCCTCTGCCATGGCTAGAGTGGATTCTGAATGGTGCCGACCATACTAACTTTTTTGAAAACAGAGTTACAGAATATGAAGTTGCTGGATTAACAGGTTCTTGGGATAGTGCATATGATTAAACAATTGATTACTTGTGAAAGTTGTGAGGCAGAATTTTCTGTAAAACATAATTTAGACGAAGAATATTATGAAATAACATATTGTATATTTTGTGGTGAAAACATAGAAGAAGATAGTATAATTGATTATGAGGAAGCTAAATGAAAACATCATCAGCAAAACAAAAGGGCCGTAAATTTCAACAATGGGTAAGAGATATACTTATTGAAAGACTAGACATACACCCAGAAGATATAGAGAGTAGGTCAATGGGTGCTGGTGGCGAAGATATAATGATGGCTAGAGATGCCAGAGAAAAATTCCCACTATCAATTGAATGTAAGAACCAACAAGCTTTAAATGTGTGGAAATCCTATGAACAGGCTGAAGCCAATTGTGGAACATATGAACCAGTTTTGTTTATGAAGAGAAATAATCAAAAACCTCTCGTTGTTGTTGATGCCGAGTATTTTGTAAATCTATATAAAAATACTGATAAAGCACCTAAAGATACATAAAACCCCCCTTATCAAACAAATCCCCGAATCAAAATTTTAACACACCTAAATACTTAGATATAAGTATTGAGGAGATAGTCTATGGAAGCATTTAAATTAATTGCAGACTTAGGTTTTTCCATTGCAGCTGTAATTGGTGGTGGATTTTTTATAATCATGTTGTTGAAATATATACTGAATTCTGTAGTGAATAGTGCTAAAACACTTAATGGTATGATATCAGCCCTTGATAACAGAGTGAAAACTATGAACAATGAAATAGTAAGACTTGATGCATTGATCTGTCACACATTGGGAGTAAAACCAGACGTAAGAAGAATGTCTGCTGCCGATGGTAAAGAAGACGCAAGGAAAGATTGATGCAAGAGATAGTTGATTTGGTAAACCAGTATGGTGTTCCTACAGTAGTCGCTGTCGGTATGTCATATTTCATATACTACATTTGGAAATTTGTTACAACTGAGATTTTACCTACACTTGGTGCTGCAATGCAAACATTGATTGCCTTGATTGATAGGATACGAATGCTCGACAACGATATGATAAGATTAGATCAGAAGATAAACACGATTATAGAGTTGAATGAACAGGAAAGGGAAAGACAGAAAGATGAAAAATCTAAATAATAGAACCAAAGCATTTTTGTTGTCTATTACTATTTTTTTAGCACTATGGGCTCATACACAAGTACATGCTACAGATTTGGTGTTTAGATATAAATCACCATCATTTAGTGGTATAGGTACGAGTGCTCATTACTTAACTATTGAGAACCAAGAGTTTACAAGAAAAGCAGAAATAAAATCAAAGAGAATTGCTGAAGAGAAATCAATAGAAGCTGCCAAGAAGAATACAAATTTTGCAAAGTTCTTAGATAATTTTGAATCAAGGATATATGCAGAGTTTTCAAAACAATTAGCAGATGCTATGTTTGGTGAAGCATGTGGAACATCATATGTTGCAAGTGGAGATACAGCTGGTACAGTAGTAGCACCAACTGCACAAGAAGTTGAAGGACACACAGGTGGAACTTCATGTAATGGAACAATGACGTTTAACGGAACAACAATGAAATACACGAAAGATAGTGCAAATGACCAAGTAGTATTACAAATAGATGGGCCAGACGGTAATGAAACAATTACTTTACCTCTTAATGATTTCCAGTTTTAGTCTGATAGTTGGGTGTGCGACCATTCCTTTAGACCCCCCAACAGTTCAACCTAAAATATTCATTAAGAAATTAGAGGAAATAACGCCACCTAAAGTTAAGGTGCCGATTGCTGTGTATTCGTTCACGGATATGACAGGACAAAGAAAGCCGTCTGAAAACATGGCATTGATAAGTACTGCTGTGACACAAGGTGGACATATTTGGTTAATCCAGTCATTGAAAAATGCTGGTAAGGGTGAATGGTTTCAAGTGGTGGAAAGAGGAGCTCTTGATAATTTAATAAAAGAACGACAGATAATACGACAAACAAGAGAAACATTTGGTGATGAAGATGTAATTTCACCATTATTATTTGCTGGAGTTTTAATAGAGGGTGGTATAGTAGGATACGATACAAATACCATGACTGGTGGATTAGGTGCTAGAATGTTAGGTATCGGTGCATCATCTCAGTTTAGAGAAGATACTGTATCAATAGGTATAAGATTAATATCTGTACAAACTGGAGAAGTATTACTTGCGATTAGTACAGAGAAAACAATATGGAGTGCTCAACAATCTGCAACAGTATTTAAATTTTTAGATGCTGGAACAAAGTTGTTAGAAACAGAAATTGGGTATACAGAGAATGAGTCGGCAACCTATGCAGTAAGAAAAGCAATGGATGCAGCTGTTATGGAATTAATTGAGGAGGGTGAAAGAAAAGGGTTATGGGAATTTAAAGACGTACACACAGTTCCAATGCCACCATGTGATCATAATTTACCGAAGTTACTTAAAAGGGAGAAATGTAAATGAAAATATTCATACTTGTAATTATTATGTTTATTATGACAAGTGTGGTTCATGCTCAAAATGCAGTATATATTAATCAATCTGGTAGTGGTTTAGACTTAGATATTACCTTAGATGGAGATGGAAGTAGTGTTGGTACTTCTAGTGATATAACACAAATTGAGGGTGCAAATTTAGATATTATCGTAGATTTAAAGGGCAGTAATACGATAACTGGTGATATCTATGTTACTGGAGATTCTGCTCGTGGTACTGGTGGTGAGGAATTAAGTTTAACTAATACTGGTACTGGTAATGTTTATACTTTAGCTATTGGTGCTGATGGTGACCTTAGTGTTCAAACTAGTGTTATAGAAAGTAGAGTTGGAAATTCATCTGCTGCTGGAGGAACATCTCTCTATACTGTAGGTACTGCAACAGGTGCTGGTGATTATACTGATATAGATGTAGTATTGACAGGTGCTGGTATTGATATTAATGTATTGGAAAATTCTACTGCTAGTGGAACAAATAAAAAAGTAACGAATATCAATATGGCTGTATCAAGTGCTGATGTAGATATCGACATAGACCACACAGGTTCAGGAAATCACGACACTCTTCTAGATATCAATGGTTCATTTGCTGCTAGTGATATTACAGTAAACCAAAGTGGAAATACTGATTCTACAGTTAGTATGACATTTGATGGAGCTACGAGTTCAGATATTGATGTTATTATTACGCCTTAGTATATTATTACTACTCATACCACAGTTGCTCTATGCAGCTGCAATTGGTAGTGTGGTAAAACAAGATGGTGTAACCTCTGTTGAAAGAGGTGGGGAAGAGTCTGCCCTTGAGAAAGACTCGGATATTATGTTCAAAGATAATGTGATTACAGGAAAAGGAAATATTGGTATTACATTTGTAGATGATACCAATGTGGCTGTAAGTCCTCAAAGTAAACTTGTGATAGATGAATTTATCTATGACCCCAGTTCACCATCTGCATCAAAGTTGGTAATGAATATTGCAGCTGGTACAGTACGATATGCAAGTGGTAATATTGCACATCTAGATAATCAGAACGTAGATATCAGGACACCAACAGCAAAGATACTTGTTCGTGGTACTGCGTTTAGTATGACAGTTGATGAGATAGGACAATCCCTCATCATATTACTACCCAACGTAGATGGAACTGTAGGAGAGATTGCAGTAGAGTCTGATATTGGTCAAGTGATATTGAATAGAGCATTTCAAGCAACAACAGTTGGTTCAAGAGAACAAAGACCAACACCACCTAAAATTTTAGACTTGACTGAAAGTATGATTAATAATATGTTAATCATTAGACCACCTAAGAAAAAAGAAGAACAAAGTGCAAGTCAGGAAAAGGATAAAAAGAAAAAACTATTAGATAATCTTTTGGATGAAAAGAAAGAAATTGATAAGAATTATCTAGAAGAAAAAGTAGACGAAGGGTTTACAAGTTTAGATGTAGATTTTTTACTACAAAACTTTTTAGCAAATATATTAGAAGAATTAAATAAAGCATATGATAAAAAAATAAAAATTACAAATAAAGATGGTAGAGTTGCTGGTTACAATCCAAACACTCTTGTTACAACTATTATACAAGGTGGTGAAGTTACTTTACTAAGAGAGTGGGATAACAGTAATATAGATATTACTATAAACCAATCAGATGGTGGCCATAAAATTAACATAAACCAAAAGGGTAGTGTAGTCCCAGAGATTTATACAAATGAAACAACTTATAACAATACTATTGATATTACTATACGTTAGTATTTCGTTTGCTGATGATGCTGTAATAGTAAAACAGAGTAGTCACGCAAATAGTTGGGAGAGTAGACTAGAAGCTGATAGTCACAATGTGACTGTAGGCACTTCTTTACCATCAAATATTTCTTCCTATGAGATGCTAATAGACTTTAGATATACTACAGCTATATCAAGTAGTGATGAGACTAAAATGGAAACTGTATTAGCTAATGATGGTACAGTAGTTCTTATTGGAGAGAACAGTAACTCTTCTTTCCGGGCAAGAAATAATTCTATACAAGCTCTACTAAGACAATGGACAGGTGATAATACTATTACTTACAGTACCACTCAATACATTGGTTATAGTGGAGATGATGAACAACTATCTGATACTAATGTGTTATCAAGTTTGCCAGGTAATTGGGCATACTTAAACTTTGCTGCTGGTGGTGTCATAACTGATCTTGGAGATGATGGTGAGTATATTGCTAAGAATAGTGATGGACAGATAGGTGTGGCTATGTGGAGAGGTACTGCTCTTACAGCTAATTATCAAGGTGGTGTTGTAATTGTTATTACTGACGTTAATCATGCATCTGGTTCATATTATACAGATGACAACGCAGAGTTTATAGACGCATTGATAGATGACCTGTTACAACAAAATGCTACTAATAGAGCTACAGGTGTATCAATAACATCAGCACAAACAACAACACGAACTGCAGCTCTAAATGCTGATAGGGAGAATGGTTGTAATGTCTGTATAACTCAAAGTGGTTCAAACTTTACTGCAAATATAAGACAAGATGGTAATGCTCATTTTATCGTAGATACCGATTGGTCTGGAAATTCAACAATAACTGGAGATAATGTAACACTTACTGTAAGACAAGGTAACGTCACAACTTCTGGTAGTAGTGACGAGAATGGATTGGGGTTATATATAAATGGAGATAACATAAACTTAACTGTTCTTCAGGGTGACCATGCAAACGACCAAGGCGAACATAAAGCAGTTGTAGATTTAAATGGAAATAGTAATGTGGTTAACTTAGAACAATATGATAGTGGAACATTATCAAAACATTTTGCATTTATAGATGTTGATGCTCTATCCAATAGTATAGATATATCACAAAGAGATAATGGACAAAAAACTCTATTCCTAGACGTGAATAATAATAGTAATGATATAGATATATTACAGAAAGATACTGGAACTCATTATCTAGATGTTACTGTTGAGGGTGCTGGAACACATGACATTGATATCATGCAACAAGGAAGTGGTAATCATGCAGCCAGAGTTTCATTATCAGGATATACTGTAGATTTTGACCTTAACCAACAAGGAAGTACTGCACAGTCATATGCAAATACATATAACTGTACCAACGCATTAGGTTGTACGGTAGCAGTCACTCAGGGGAACTAATGAAAAAGTGGATTATATCATTACTCATAATCATTGCATTATGTAGTATCAGATTTTATGATGTATGGATACTAGATGTAATACGATTAAAAGCACTAGACTCACATCAAAGACAACAACAAACTGAAATCGTAGATAACGTAGTTACGATTGAGATTAATAATGATACACTCTCAGAGTATGGTCAATGGCCATTTCCTAGAGGAGAGTTAGCAAATCATATCCATAGGTTATATGAGTCAGGTGCTGGATTAGTTATTCTTCCTATGTTATTTGCAGAACCAGATAGATTTAACCAAGACACACAGTTCCAAGACATGTTGTTAAAGACACCCACAATCATAGGACAAGTACCAGCACAGGTAACAGATGGTAATCCAGTTACTAGAGGAGTTGCAGCTGTAGGTGAATCATGGAAACCTTGGCTCTATAGATATTCTGCAGCAGTAGGCCCACTCAAAGAGTTTGCAGAATCAGCAATCGGTGTAGGAATGTTAATCGTTGCACCAGAGAAAGATGGTGTGGTTCGTAGGACACCTCTCGCAGTACAGATAGACGACCAGATATACCCATCTATGTCTATGGAGATATTAAGGGTTGCGACTGGAGATGTGAGTTATCAAATTAAAACTGGGGTTGCAGGTGTAGAAGCATTACGAATACCAAAGTACAGTATTATTAAGACAGACCAGAATGGAAACATCTGGTTAGATTTCAAGTGGAGGACAGAAACCTATGCATTGCATGAGGAACTACCAAAACTAGATGGTAAGATTGTTATTCTTTCTCTTACTGCAGCTGGGTTAGATGCACCAGTACCAACACCAGTTGGAGTTATTCAAAACCATGACTTAATCGCATCTTCTGTTGCAACTATGATGTCAGGTAGAAATATCACAAGACCATACTGGACAAACTTAGCAGAACTCGGTGGTTCATTTATACTTGCATTAATCATAACAATTGTAGTCTTGACATTAAGATGGTATTATGGTATGATATTATTACCAGTTTTTCTAGGTGGTTCATACTATGGTAGTTTATATCTATTTACAGAGTATAGTTATCTAGTGGATTGGAGTTGGCCTGTATTGACCATATTTATTGCATGGTCAAGTTCTGCGTTCCTAAGATTTATGCAAGAATATAAATTACGTCAACAAATCAAGAAACAGTTTGAACATTACCTAGACCCAAGACAAGTTGCTATTCTACAGAAGAATCCAGAGAAACTAAAGCTTGGTGGGGAAAGAAAAGAGATGTCATTCTTGTTTATGGATATAGTAGGGTTTACACCTATATCAGAACATTACAAGAACAATGATGACCCAGAGGGATTATGTGAAGTGATAAACAATTACCTAGATAGAATGACAAAGATAGTTCAAAAAAATGGTGGTACAGTAGACAAGTATATGGGAGATTGTATCATGGCATTTTGGAACGCACCTTTGGACTGTGAGAATCATGCACAGATGGCTGTCAAAACTTCTATAGAATGTGCAGATGAAACCGAGAAGATGAAGGCAGAGTTTAAGGAGAAGGGATTACCAGATATCAATATAGGTTCAGGAGTAAATACTGGTGAGTGTATAGTTGGTAACATGGGTTCTACCACACGTTTTGATTATTCTGTTATTGGTGATGCAGTTAACTTAGCTGCAAGACTAGAAGCACAGACAAGAAACTATCCAAATTGTACCACATTATATTCACAGTACACCAAAGACTTAATTGATATACCTAGTGAAGAATTAGATAGAATTAAGGTTAAAGGTAAAGAAGAATTGATAACAATTTATCAACCAAAATAAAACCCTTGACAAACCCCTAAATATTTGTTACTATGGTATATAGATAAAGAGAAAGAGGTTTAAATGAACGAATACACGCACACAATAGTTGCTGCACTATCAATATACTTCGCATGGAAGATTGGTAGAGTTGCAAATAGAAATAGTTTGGTTACACAGATAGCTGGAGATACACTCAACCGTCTTGAAAGAGAAGGTATGGTTAAATACATTGTTAAAAATGGCGAAAAGATTTATCAGAGGGTTATTTGAATTATTATAAAATTGGTTTATACACCACACTAATTACTAGTCTTGCATTTCAAGCACACAGTCAATGCTTTTATAAGAGTAATGACAACCTTACATATGTAGGACACATAGAATCTACCAAAGTAGTATCTAAAAAAGTATTTCCTTACGTAGACGATACTAGAAAATGTCGTATTACACTTCAATCAAGAATAGAAGGTCAATGGTATCCTGCTAGTGCAGAATATGTTTTTGGGCCTGACTTGTCCGAATCAGAAGCTTGTAGTCAAGCAGAGACTCGTGCAAAGAGGAAAATTATGAATGAAGTATTACCAGAAACTATGAATAGTGAAAAAAAAATAAATTGTGACTTGACAACGGTGAAAAAATCGTGTAAGGTAATATATATGAATGTGTTAATGCCTGTTATAGGTGAACAAAAAGTGAGAATGGAGACGTGTGAATAATGTTTAAGATTATATTTGGAATTATGATAGGGTATATTGCCTGTGATATAAATGCTGGAAGTGCAATAAAAGATAGTTTTGTAAATTCTGGTGCGAAAGAAATCGTCATTGAAAAAATTGAGGAGATTAACTAATGATAAAATATGGAGTAATAAGTGCATCAGCACTTTTAATTGGTTTGAGTGCATGTACTAATAAAGACGCACCAAGTCTAATAGATTCAGCTGAGGTTGAATACAAAACACAAAAAGTTGTTGCTGGAGTAAGTATTGTTCCAGAGTGGTTCAAAGAAATGCCAAAACATGATAGGAATATCTATTCTGCTGGTACTGCAACTGCACCAGATATACAACTTGCAATAGATGTTGCAACACTCAATGCAAAGACAGTTCTTGCAGATAGGATTAACGGTAAGTTAGATTCTATGACAAAATTATTTGTTGCAAAGATTGGTCAATCTGATATTGACACAAGTGTTATAACAGAGATAGAAACAGTTACTAAAAATGTAATTGCATCTGTTGATGTTTCTGGATATAGTCAAGTAAAACTTGATGTGTTACCTGCTGGTACACAGTATCGTGCATTTGTATTATTAGAGTATTCTGATGTAGAAGCTATGAAGATTATGATGAATAGACTAAGAAAAGATAGAATGATATATTCTAGAATTCGTTCAACAAAAGCTTGGGAAGAACTTGAAAGAGAAGTTCAGTCTAATTTAGATGATGAAGAAGCAGAATCAATAGTTAATATTGAAAAGGTTATAGGTAGTAATGAAACACCTTCTGAGTAGTTTAATATTAACAATATCACTAAGTGGTTGCATTATGAGTGGACTACCTAGTGGTCTTGCAAATAATGGTTGTGGTAATAATTGTCAATCTAAAGATTTTTACCAGCCAGGTAAAGGTGTTTGGGCAGATGATACACCAATGTCAAAAGCAAAGATAGGTGGTGGAATAGGAACTATTGCTGGTGTTATATTATCAGTTGGTAGTGGTGACCCATTACTTATAAGTGCAGCTGCAGTTGCTGGATTAGTGATTGGACATAGTATTGGAGATACATTTGATAAAGTAGACCAGATGTATGCTACTATGATACTTGCACAATCTTTAAATAACAACAGTAATTTTGAATCATCTAGTTGGAAACACCCAACTAAAAACATTGCTGTAAATGCAATGCCTCTTACAAGTGAGGGTGAATGTAGAGAGTTTATAACATCTGTACAAGTGAACAAAGAATTAGAACAAATGCGTGGAACTGCGTGTAAGATAAATAACGAGTGGCAACTAAGGGAGATATATTAATTTGAAATATAATAAACAACATAATGACAAAAATAAACCTTTTAAAAAGAAATTTGAAAGAGGAGAACGTCCAAAACAAGGACTATGTGTAGAAGTTCGTGGTGATGATATTGCAAAAGCATTACGAATATTAAAGAAACGTATGCAGAATGAAGGTGTCTTTAATGAGATGCGAGAACGAGTATCATTTCAAACCAGAAGTGAAAAGAAAAGACTTGCAAGAGCTGCTGGTAGGAGAAGATGGTTAAAAGATAGAGAAAAACAAATAGAAACTAGAGGTTACTAATGTCAGAAGAATGGACAGAAAAAAATATTAAACGTCCTAAGAAACGTAAACCTATGACTGAGGAACAAAGACAGGCCGCCGCAGAAAGACTTGCAAAAGCAAGAGCTGCAAAGGGGCCTATTGAATATAAAAATATTCACCCAAAAGTTGTTGCGTTACCAGATGACCACCCATTTTCTTATATGAAAATAAAAGAATGGATGAAACACAACAGAGAATTATCAAGTTCACTTCGTAGTGATGTTAGAAGAAATATAAGTGGTTCAATTGCTAAACTTGCAAGTGTAAATGGATATCTCAAGATAATGTCGCATTATTTAAAGCATAATGATTGGACAGGCAATTATTATGGTAAAGACGAACACATGAGGATTAAATGGCAGACGATAGCACCAAAAAACCAGCAACAGTAATAAAGGGCCCTTGGAAAAAACAATCTAAAAAGAAGATAGTTAAAGTTGCAAAAGACCCAATGCATACTCAATTGCAAGAAGATTTATTATTTGCAGAAGACTTAACTGAACACCTTATGGTGCAGATGATTCATACAATGGGAGAAAATGGGTTTCAACTTGAAGACTCTAATTTTATTCGTGATATTGGATTTATAAGTGAATGTTGTAAAAGTATAATTTTTAAAGATATAGGGCTTAAACATCCATTACATTCTATTATGGGAAATCTTATGGACAAAACAAAAGGTTCATTCATTCAATTTACAGAAAACGAATTACGAGATATGATTGGAGAAGATGATGGCAAAGAGAAATAAATCCGAAGGTATTGAATTAAATTGGAAACAAACTTTTAGTCCAACAATATTAGAATCAAAAGTACCAAAGAGATTTCTTGATATTGTTAATAATATTGGTGATGAAGTTTTGGCAGATGATGGTTTATCTAAGAAGTATGATTTTTCAGAAAGTCTTGTGGGTAAAGTATCTAAAGAAGTTGGAATACCAATACAAAATTCAGATGATGCTAAGTATTGTTTATCTATGATGAGAATGTATTGTACAGAATATTTAAAAAAAATGCAATCTTGGGGTAGGTCTTATGAATGGAATAAAGCATCTGATAGTGCAATTCCAAAAGAAGAAAATATTAGTATTTCCCAAAGTTGGATTGTAAGTCAATACAAGAATGAATACAACCCATGGCATAAACATAGTGGTCACTTCTCGGCAGTTATCTATCTAAAGATACCAGATGGTATGGAAAACCATTTTGTAGAAGAAACGAAAGACCATTATCCAGCAAGTGGATTACTTGAATTTTCATACGGAGAAGCTCAAGACATGAGGAGTGATACTCTCATGTGTAAACCAGAAGTAGGAATGATACTATTATTCCCTTCATATTTAAAACATAGTGTGTATCCATTCTATTGTGATGGAGAAAGACGAAGTATGAGTTTTAATGCATACTGGACAACTCAAAAGAAAGATAAAAAGTGATAATAATTGATATGAATCAAATCTCAGTAGCAAGTCTGATGATGCATTTGAATATGACTAAACAAAAAACAGTTGATGAGGATATGGTAAGACACATGATTCTTAATTCTGTTCGTTTATATAGAAATATGTTTAAAGAGAAGTATGGAGAAGTAGTACTTACATATGACTCAAGACACTATTGGAGGAGAGATTTCTTCCCACAATATAAAGCCAGTCGTAGGAAAAGTAGAGAGAAAGATTTAAAAGATTGGGATAATATCTTTGGTGCTTTAAATATGATTAAGGCAGAGTTCAAAGAAAATCTACCATACAAATACCTAGAGGTATATGGTGCAGAGGCTGATGACATTATTGGAACACTATGTAAAAAAGAGAGAGAACCAATTATGATTGTATCTGGTGATAAAGATTTCATACAGTTACACAAATACAATAATGTACATCAATATAGTCCTATTGTAAAGAAACACATAACTGGACATAATCCAGACACCTATATAAGAACACACATACTAAAAGGTGATACGAGTGATGGAGTTCCAAATGTGCTGTCAGTTGATGATACATTTACAGAAGGAATACGTCAAAGACCTTTAGGAAAGAAAAAGATAGAGACTTGGTTGGAGTCTATGGACAGTATGCCAGATGAAACCAAGAGAAACTATCAAAGGAACGAGAAGTTAATTAGTCTAGATAAAATACCACAAGACTTAGAAGAACAAATTTTATCCGAGATAGATGCAGCTCCTCATGGAGATAGAAGTAAATTACTTAATTATTTTATAAAAAACAGATTAAAAGAACTAACTGAATCGATAGGAGATTTTTAAATGAGTGGCACGTTATTATTATCAGAGATACTTGACAAAGTACACAAAGCAAAAACAAAAACACAAAAGATAAATATACTAAGAGAACATAATCAAGAGGCTCTTCGTATGGTAATCAAAGCATCTTTTGACCCAAAGATTAAATGGGCTATACCAGAAGGTAATGTTCCTTTTAAAAAGAATGATGCACCAGCAGGAACAGAACATACAGTTCTAGCATATGAGTGTAGAAAACTATGGCATTTTATTAAAGGTGCTGATAACCAAAATGTACAATTTAAAAAAGAAACAATGTTCATACAAATGTTAGAAGGTTTACACGAAAGTGAAGCAGACTTACTTGTTGCAGCTAAAGATAAAAGATTACATCAAGTATATAAAGGTCTGTCAGAACCAGTAGTGTTAGAAGCATTTGGTTGGACTGAAGATTACACAACACCAGAAGTACCAGTATATCCACAAGGAAGTCGATCTGCAAGTGGTATTGCTCAGTAGGAGAATAAATTGGAAATATTTCATGTGGCAATAATGCTCATATGTCTTCATGGTAACTGCACGAGTTTTGAAAGTGCCCCTTACATAAAATTAACAGACCAAGAACAATGTCAAAATATGTTAAGATGGACTTTTCAAACTCAAGCAGGGCCGTATTATGATGAAATAATAGACTTTGAAAGAGATAAACCAGAAGACATAGACATTGTTTATGCTGGTTGTGACCAAACTAAAAGAACTCAAGAAAATTCTAATGAGTGGAGAATTATTGAGGGTGTAGACCCAGAGTTATATATGCCTTCAGACCCAAATGATACACGTTGGCAACAAGGTAACACTCCATCAACAACAATGCCTGAAAATCCATTAGAGTGGGATTTGGGTAAATAAAACTTATAAAGATTTTATGTATATTCTGTCTAGAGTATTTGTTTCTAATAAATACTACAGAATATTTTATTCTATAAAGGAGAAAACTAAATGAAATTATTCATAACAATTCTAGCAACATTATTTTTATTTACTGCTTGCAAAGAAAAACCAGCTGAGGCTGCCTCTACTAATTGGAAAAAATCAGAGCATAACTATAATATACAACATGGTAATTTTGGTTTAGAGTTAAGAAACCAATATCGTTCTGATTACCAACACATAGAACCTTCATACAATCTTGGTAAAGAATGGTATGGAATAACTGCGGCTGTAAGAATAGCTGAAGAAGATGGTGCAAGAGAGTATCGTCCTAAACTAGACCACCAAATAATTAATTGGACTCCAGAAGATACAATTAATGATGATGGTACTACATCAAAATCTAATACACAATTTTGGGTAGGACATAGAATTGAGTTTAGAAATTATGAAAATGAATCAACTAATGACTATTGGCGTTATCGTGCCATTGTTAAAGTTGACATTGGATTGTCTGAAACATATAGTGTCTGGGGACAAATAGAACCTCGTTGGACATTTGGACAAGGACAAGAAGAAGATACTAAGATTGATGATATCAGAAACCAAATTGGTGTGAAGATTAATCTTGACGACAATATAAGTTTTAGTCCTTATATTGAAATTATCGCAGATAAAGATATGAAACAAGAATCTGCATACTTAGGAACAGCCTTATCATTTAATTTCTAAAGTATTTTTCATAAAAGTTAGAAAAGGGGTTGACAAACCCCTTTTTTTATAGTACAATAACTATATTGATTACAAACAAAGAAGGTTACATTATGAAAATATTATTTGAAGCTGCAACATTAGGTTTATGTTGGTTCACTATTATTCTTGCCCTAAACGCATTTGTGGGTTAACAGTTTGGTTCACACAACACACCTCTCATCTCATCATTAGAATAGTTGTGTGAATTATCAAAGGGGGGTCTTTATGACCCCTCTTTTTTTGTTTAAACGAATCGCCTGTCAATTTTTGAAAATACTGAAATAAAAAATGTTGAAAATCCAAAAAAAGAATCCTTATAAAACAATGACTTACCTGATTCTGAAAAATAATGTTTGACATTTCCGTCAAACTTGGTATAATAGTGGTATATTAACAAAGAGAAAGAAACAAAAATGAGTGTAATAGTTTTAGAAAAAAAATACCAAGATACGGTAATTGAGTTAAACAAAGTAAAAGAACAAAAAAATGAAATGGCTGCTGATTTAGTAGAAGCACAATCTGAAATTGCACAATTAAAAAAATGGTTGACTTATAGTAAAATGACGTCAGCACAATTAAGAGATGAGTTCGCAAGTCAAGAATACATTAACCAAAAAAAAGAAAGTATATAATAATGAAAAAAGTGATGAAAAAATTTACAGATATTAATCTTGCTGTCAACAATTTAGTTGCAGCTGCAAACGCAGATTACACAGATAGACCATCTGGTGGTACTGCTAGTACAATGAAAAAAATGAATGATAGGTTCACAAAAGGTTGGGTAATTACTAAAGGTTCAAAATACATAAGATTTAGAACTGCTGACTATGGAACATGGGGATTTGTTGTGAATACCGACAATGATAAATTGTTCAAAAAAGGTGATTTGTTGAAACCTGCTGGTTATGATAAACCTGCTAGAAACAAACCGAGAGGAAATATTTTAGATGGTGGTTTCTCAATAAACTGGACTGGCCCTCTATACCTATAATTAATAATAACAATAACAAAAGGATACAATATGTATAACAATGATGATATAATAAGTGAAGTGAGAGACCAAGCAATTCAAATAGAACAATTGGAATCTACGATAACTACTCTAACGACTAAAATAGATATTTTACTAGATTCTGACCTTGCCATTAAAAGTTGGCTCAAGAGAAACCAAGAAAAACTAGATGAATTAACCAATTCTGTAAAACCAATTGAAATACCTGAATTTCAAGGAACTATGGATGCTTTGGAAAAATTAACAATAAGGAAAAGCGTATAATGAATAAACTAGTAGCAATATTAATAGTAGTGATAATTCTAGGTGGAATTACACTATGTAGTGTAGGAGTATAAAAATGCAAGATGAAGAATATATTAAAATGAAAATGAATGAGAATGTGCTACAGAAAGTAACACCAACACATACCACAGATTGGTACATAAAGTGGGCTTCAAGTATGGTATTACTCGTGGGTATGTTACTCACCTCTAATCAGATATATCCATTAAACCTATTTGTACATTTGGTAGGATTAAGTGGTTGGTTAGCAGTAGCTATGATGTGGAACGATAGGTCACTTATCATTATTAATGCAGTAGGAATTGCAATCATGGCAAATGGATTAATCAAGTATTTTATAGGAGGATAATATGACTGAAGAAGAATTGTTAGATTTAGATAACACAGAATTAAGTGAATCTTCCAATGATTACAGTTGAGAAGGGTAATCTAATTGAAGTAACTGGTGGTAACAAAAAGCAAAGACAGTTGACAGCTGATATTGCTCATTGGTGTATAAGACAACTGATGCCACGAATGAGAACTTTGGATATATGGATTCATTTAAAAGGTAGTTTAGAATTTAATGCTGAAGGATATTGTTGGGAAGGTGAAAATAATCGTGAACACTTTGTAGAGGTAAAGAAATCATTAGAAGGTGATGATTTTAAAACTTGTGTTATGCACGAGATGGTTCATGTGAAACAACAAGCTCGTGATGAGTTTCAGCCTGTATTACAAAAGATGGAAGACGAAGCATATGAGAAACAAGAAATATTATTAGAGAGGTGGAAAGATGATAAATGAAATACTAGTAGCAGGACTCCTATTACTACCAACGATAGATAGAGATGATGCAGAACCATTCTTATTACAAGAGGCAACATGCCTTGCAAAGAATATGTATTATGAAGCTCGTAATCAAGGAACTGCTGGTAGACTTGCAGTAAGTAATGTAGTATTAAATCGTATGAACGATACTAGGTTTCCCAATACCGTCTGTGAGGTCGTAGAACAAGGGCCTGTGCGTGAGAGTTGGAAGAAAGATGGTACAATGTACCCTATTAAACATAGATGCCAATTCAGTTGGTTTTGTGATGGCAAAAGTGATGACCCAAAAAATATAAAAGAATATCAAGAAATGTTGAATTTTTCCTTGACAATACTCTCAAATAGTTATATACTAGTAGATATAACAGATGGTGCTTTATTTTATCATGCAGACTATGTAAAACCCAGTTGGGCAAAGACGAAACATAGGACTACAGAAATTGGTGACCACATATTTTATACATGGGATAAGAGATGAACATATTCTACTTACATAAAGACCCTATCAAAAATGCAGAGTATCATTGTGATAAACACATTGTAAAGATGGCTACAGAGTACTGTCAGTTGTTGTCTACTGCACATAGAGTATTAGATGGTGAAATGTATCTAGGTAAGACTAAGAATAATCATAACATCAAGAGATGGCGTTTATCAGATGAACGTGAGGATATGTTAATGAAGGCAAGTCATGTCAATCATCCATCAAACATATGGGTGCGTGAGTCCAGAGAAAACTATATGGAACTCTATTTTATCTACATGGCTACCCTTGCAGAATATACTTACCGATATGGTAAAATACATGGTTCTAGTAGGGCATCAATGATACTTAAAACACCACCAAAAAACCTTCGTACCAGTAAAAATACCGAACTGACACAAGCAATGCCAGATTACTGTAAGATTAAGAATGACCCAATCTCTGCATATAGGAACTACTATATAAAAGAAAAGAAAGACTTTGTGAGTTGGAAGAACAGACCAACACCAGAGTGGTATTTAGAGGAGTCATTATGACAGACACACCTAAAAAATACGAATCACATGATGCATTTCTAAAAAGAATGATGCAAGATGATTCGGGCAAACCTAATTATCGTAATTCAGATATTGATGCTCTTAAAAGAGATATGAAAGAATTGACCGAAGCATATTATGGAGCTATGAAAAGAATTAAAACTTTAAATGATGAGGTAAGACATTTAAAAGTATATTTAACAACAACACATGAAATGCGAAAATTGATAACACCAGAAACTTCAGAAGAAAAACTTAGACACTATATAAATGTGTCAGCAGATTTAAGAAAAAACATAGATAAAGACGAAGACGAAAAGAAGTATGATGGAGAATCACCATCTACTATAGCATCATTTTACAAAAACTAGTGAGAATATTATGCCAACTTATGTATTGACCAACACGAAAACTAAAGAAACCTATGAGGAATTCTGTTCATGGGACAATCTTCAAACAATGTTAAAAGACAATCCAAACATCAAACAAGAATTGACATCACCAGCTATTGTTGGTGACCATGTTGCATCTGGTAATCCATCTGGTAAAGGTATGGACGGTGGTATGAAAGAGGTATTCAGTAGGATTGCACAGAGTCATCCAAATAGTGCCCTATCAGATAGATTTGGTGATGGTAAAACTATCAGACAGAAAAAATCAAATGAACTTGTAAAGAAACATGGAATAATATAACTATCAATTTATTAAGGAATTATAATGGCTAAAAAACAAAAGTTAGAGATAGGCTCTTCCAATCTAATATCTGTTAAACCTATTACAGACAATCAAAAAATAGTATTCGACACATGGAAACAAAAAAAGAATCAGTTTCTATTTGGTTGTGCTGGAACTGGTAAAACTTTTGTATCTTTATATCTTGCATTACAAGATGTAATGAACTTACAAACAAAATATGACAAAGTTGTATTGGTGCGTTCCCTTATACCCACAAGAGAGATAGGGTTCTTGCCAGGCGATGAAGAAGATAAGGCTGCACTATATCAAGTTGCTTATGCAAACATGGTTCAGTTCATGTTCCAACAACCTAATGAACAAGCATTTAGTATGCTATATGAAAAGTTGAAACAACAAGGTAGTTTGTATTTCCTATCTACATCTTTTTTAAGAGGACTAACATTCGACAATAGTATTATTATTGTAGATGAATGTCAGAATTTAAACTTTCACGAACTGGACACTATTATCACAAGAGTAGGACAAGACTCAAAGATTGTATTCTGTGGTGATTTTGGACAATCAGATTTATCAAGAACAAGTGAAAAGAATGGTCTACACGACTTCCTAAGAATACTAGAAGAGATGGAAGAGTTTAATTGTGTAGAGTTTGATATTGGTGATATTGTTCGTTCTGGATTTGTAAGAAGTTATTTAATTCAGAAAACAAAATTAGGATTGGGGATTGACTAATGAATATAAAACAACTAAGAGAACAACTAGAAATAGATGAAGGAGTAAGATATGACATTTATCTTGACCATCTTGGGCTGCCTACTTTTGGTATCGGTCATTTGGTTATTAATACTGACAGCGAAAATGGACAGGCAGTTGGGACTATCGTCAAAAAAGAAAGAGTCGCAGAATGCTTCGAGCAAGATGTTGCAGGAGTAATTAAAGACTGCAATAAACTATATAACAACTTTGAAAAATTACCTGAAGAGGTACAACAAATCGTAGCCAACATGATGTTTAATCTAGGTAGAACTAGATTGAGTAAATTCAAGGGTATGAAACGTGGTATAGATTCCTTGAACTGGAATCAAGCTGCAGATGAGATGGTGGATAGCAAATGGTATCGCCAAGTAACAAATCGAGCACAACGATTAGTCGAAAGAATGAGAATAGTCGGTGATAAAATTGGAGCTCGAGATTATTAAATAAGGTATATATAATGGAATTTAACCATGATACAGTAGAGTTGCCTTCTATAACAGCAATAAACAAAGAAGGTGTTCGTGTCTATGAAACACCAGAGGGGCAATACTACCCTTCAATCACAACAATATTATCAATCAGAAATAAGAAGAGTCTTATGGAGTGGCGTAATAGAGTTGGGCATGATGTTGCAAATCACATTGCAAGAACAGCTGCTAATCGTGGTACAAAAGTCCATCAAATGGCTGAAGATTATTTAAACAACATGCATCTTAAATGGCCTACCAAATGGAAAGAACATGAAAAGAATTTCTTGCCGTGGTGTATGTTCAAGAAACTTTCTGGTAGATTAGAGAGTATAGATAACATTAAGAAACTAGAGGCTGGTATGTGGAGTAATAAGTATGGTATTGCTGGACGTGTTGATTGCGTTGCAGAATACGATAACGAATTATCCATCATAGATTTCAAGACATCAACGAGAGAGAAGAAAGATGAGTGGATTGAAAACTATTACATACAATGTGCAGCCTATGCTGAGATGTATGAAGAACGAACTGGTGAGGCAATCAATCAACTTGTAGTGTTAGTAGTTACAGAAGATGGTACTGTCCAAGAGTTTGTTAAAGAAAAGGCAGAATATATTCCGTTATTAAAGGAAGCAGTTGACAATTGGTACAAAGAAAAAGACCTATAGGAGAAGAGTAATATGAAGTATGTTTTAATAATTTTAATAGTTTTATTTTCATTCCAATCTTTATCTGAAGAAAAAGAAAAAGGTTTTAGTACGTTGCCAGGTTGGTCTGGTGGCTACAGATATTATTATGATTTAGATGAAGACCAAGAAAGTAAGTTAAGACTGTTTGGGAAATACAAACAAAGAACTGGTAGTACTATTAAGTTTGGTTGGACTAAACAAACTGGTAAAGATTTTAACAGCTGGAACGCTGATGATGATGGCGTAGTATTCTTTGAACAAGAATTTAAATTTTAATGTTATCACAACTATGTAGAGTGTATGATAATGTCTTAGATGACGACTACTGCGACCACCTAGTAAAAAGATTTGAAGACGATACCAAATATAAAGATAGAGTAGAAAGTTTTAGAAGAAAGTTTTCTCGTCTTGATATCATGGATTCTAACTTTGGTAAATCTGGTGCTAAGGGTTGGGAAGATGACACATCTAAAATTACAACAATATATAAAGATATTGTAGAACGATATAAGAAGGATTGTAAGATTGATAATTATCAATTTCCAGAAGAATGGACTTGGGAAGGTTTACGAATAAACAAGTATGAGGACAATGGTACAGATGAGTTCTTCAATCACATTGATGTAAATAGTCATAAGTCTGCAAGAAGATTTCTTACAATATTCTGTTACCTAGATGATAATGTGGCTGGTGAAACAGACTTTCCAGAATTTGGTTGGAGAGGTAAACTGCGAGAGAAGTTAGCATTCCGTTCACCATGTAAAAAAGGAAGTGTCTTATTATTTCCACCCATGTGGCCTTGGACTCATAGAGGTAACAAACCTAGAAACAAACCAAAATACATATTACAAACTTATTTACATTATGTGTAAATAAACCTATAATAACTATTGACAAAGACAATACTTTTATGGTATATATAATATACGACTTGTTGAAGTGGAACGAAGAATAGACAGGACTGGGGTGCGATACCCCACGCCTCCACCAAAACTAGATAGCTTCGATTTAGGGGGCGAAATAGGTTCGACTGGTATTGTATAGTAAAACGGAGAGTTGTAGGTTGACTGCTTTATAGGTCAAAAATAGTAAATGCAAACGATAATTTTGCGTATGAGGGTTTTGCTCTAGCAGCATAACCATTCGGGGTTTTCGGTGAACTACCTAGCAACAGAAAGTTCACCAATTTAATTGGAGATTTACAATGTGGAAATCACCTGTAGTAAAAGAAGTAGCTGTTGGTTTAGAAATTAACTGTTACGCATGTGCTGAAATATAATTAGTACATTTGGTGGGGTGCAATGCCCCACCTTAACCCCTTATTATGACGGAGTAGTTATGGAAGTGAAAGAAGAAGAAGTACAAACACCCAAAGAACCAGTACAAACACCTAAAGTGTTTTCTTTAGAAATAGAAAATATAGCCAAAGATAAAAAGATAACACACATGGATGCTGTACTATTGTATTGTTATAATAATGGTATCGAACCAGACAAAGTATCTAGTCTTATTACAAAAGCACTTAAAGAGAAGATAGAAGTCAACGCAAGAGATTTAAACTTTCTTCCTAAGATGGCACAATTACCTATATGAAATTTATAAACAATGGAAGCAGTTGAAGTATATCAAATGTATTGTGCATTGAAAGCACATTTTGGAAAGAGTGATTATGACTTTGTTAAATATAATGGTAAATCCTCAGTAACCAAAAGTTCTTTTTGGAAACGTAACGATAGACATTTCTTTGTACGAACATCAAGAAAATACAAAGATAAAGATACAGTCAAAGATTATCTATTATCAAACTTCATAAAGAATCAAAAGGGCTGGTTAGGTGATTTTAGTGACGATAACTATATGGAATGGAAGAAACGTATGCAGAGTTTAACATACACATTTAAAGAAGAAATGCTTCCATTAGTAGAAGATAACGAACTGAATAGTATCTTTGAGATACCAGAGAGTTCACACCCAAAACTTCTAAAAGAATATCTTGGTAATCGTGTATCTATAGAGGCTATGGTTATCCTTGACGACCTTGTACAATATACAAAAAATTGGGATAAGAAATTAGGTGATGATGTCATTTGGCCTAATATAAATAAAATGATAAAAAATTACAAAAAGTTCTTGACATTCGACAAAAATAAGTGTAAGATGGTTCTTATAACATTGATAAAACAGGAGTAAATTATGTCCAACAGTTCAGAGGGTTTTTTTGAACATAAGTGTAAAAACCAAGAATCTCGTATCCATCAATTAGAGCATCAATGTTCAGAATTGACAATTAGATATAACGAGATGAGTGAGAGAGTAAAGAAACTTGCAAGTAGACAACCAGAGTGGCCACAAGGATATAGTCCTAGAAGGAAATTTACCAAACGTGTATAAAAAGGTAATAGTATATGGTAATGGTGAATCTAGACTGGGTAAAGTCTGGCCAACAAGTATACCAAGTAAAATTCAAACGTGGGGTTGTAATGCAGTATATCGTGATATGCAAGTAGACAATCTTGTATCTGTAGACTATAACATGCAACAAGAGATATACCAATCTGGGTATGCTAAAAACAACACTTGTTGGTTTACTGATTGGGATATATTGCCAGGCACAAGTGGTATTGTAGATGTAATGAAAACTACTAATCCACCAGAGAGAATATTTGAAACACCTAGAGATGGTAGAACAAACTGTGTGATACAAGGTAAAGAACCAGAAACAGTTCATGCAAATATAAAACAAGCTATGAAAGATAATCCAAATTTGGATTACGAAGATTTAAAATTAAAAGCAGAAATGAATGTAGGAATATACATTACATGGGTTGATGGTGAGGATATGGTTAAATCTATTGATTACCCTACTCAATGGTCTGCTGGAAATACAGCACTACACCTTGCGTGTCAAGGGGGTGCTAACGAGATATACATGGTGGGGTTCGACAGTAGTGACTACAAAGAACCACTAAATAACGTGTATAAGGGTAGTGCTAATTATCTGCCCGAAACTGCAAAAGGGTTTAATCCAATCAATTGGAATAACCAGCTTAATACTTTGTTTAATGAATATAATATCGTGAACTTTAAGTGGGTTAGTCCAGTAAATAAAATGGTTGCAGAATACCCTAATGTAGAATATATAGCATACGATAATTTATACAATAACATACGATAACATAAGGAGAGACAAATGTCACTAGAATCGTTAAGAAAGAGCAATTCGCTCGATAAACTTTTAAACGCAGTTAAAGAAGATTCTGCACCCCAAGAGGGAAAGAAATCATATAAGGACGACAGACTATGGAAACCAGAGCTTGATAAATCTGGTAATGGTTATGCAGTTCTTAGATTTTTACCATCTTGTGAGGGTGAAGATTTGCCTTGGGCAAAACTATGGAGTCACGCTTTTCAAGGGCCGACTGGTCAATGGTATATAGAGAACTCTAGAACCACAATTGGTAGTGGTGATATTGGTAAAGACCCTGTATCAGAACATAACACAGCATTGTGGAATACTGGCATTGAATCAGATAAGGAAATTGCAAGGAAACAGAAACGTAAGTTGCAGTATTACTCAAACGTATATGTAGTGAGTGATGCGAAACATCCAGAAAACGAAGGCAAAGTTTTTCTATTCCGTTATGGTAAGAAAATCTTTGACAAGATTATGGAATCTATGCAACCTGCTTTTCCTGATGATGTTGCAGTTAACCCTTTCGACTTTTGGGAAGGTGCTAACTTCAAGTTAAAAATCCGTAAGGTAGACGGCTACTGGAACTATGATAAGTCAGAGTTCGATAGTCCAACTGCAATCTTTGAAGCAGAAAATAACATAGAAAGTACTTGGAAGAAACAGTATCCTCTAGATGAGTTTACTAATTCAAATGCTTTCAAATCATATGACGAATTGAAAACACGATTAGATATAGTTCTGTCTGGAAAGACAACTGTAGGTAATGTAACAGATACATTAGAAGATGCACCTGTTGCTGCACCAATCGTAGATACAAAGGAAGTATCTGCACCAATCGTGGAAACTCAAGTAGAAGAGTCAGATGATTCAATGGACTACTTTAATAAATTAGCTAACGCCTAGTTTATGAAAACACGGTGGGCAAACCTTTAAATCTTCACGACTAGTCCCTGTTGATTTATAAACTGCTAATGCACCCCAAGAGCTCTTAGGGGTGCATTTTTTTTATATAGCCCAACCTGATTGTCTTAGGAAATAAGCATCTGGTTCTACTATACCTTTACTAATCATTTGATTTGTTGGATTGTTTGTAACATTTGAAACAGGAGCAGTAATAATAGTATTATTAGGAACTGGTGTTGAACCACCACCTTCGCCTGGGAACGGATTGTAATTACCATTTCCACCACCATTTGTTGATGCCTTAGGTAAAATACCATTACCACCACCACCTACTGAAGATAATTCAGCTGTTGGTGTGATTGCATCACCACCACCACCTTCAGATGCCATTGCATCACCACCTCCACCACCTATTATTTTTCTCACCCACTTTGGTAGTGCAGTCATTTCTTCACCAATCAACCATTGTGCAAAAGCTGTAGCAACTTTATCACCCATAAAAGCACCACCAATACCACCCAATAATCCTGTAATAAGTGCAAGAGGCCCTCCAGCTAAACCAAGAGCAGTACCTAATCCACCACCAAGAGCAGCGCCACCAAAACTACCAAATAATCCAGCAATATCTGGTATCATTTTACCTGCTGGTTTACCACTAGCTAATTCACTTACAAGCATTCCACCCATTATCATTTTGCCAACAAATGGAACTTTTTTTGCTATTTTTAATAGTTTTCCAAAATTTGGAAATTTTTGAGTTAAACTTTTTCCAACATTTTTAATTCCTTTTACTGAAGATACTTTAGGTACTTTAGGTGTTTTAGTAGAACCAAACATACTTTTTACACCTTTTGACGCACCTTTAAAGGTCTTACCCATAAGGCCTGCAATTGGTTTTGCTACAGTTGTTACTGCTTTAACAACAGGTGCAGCTATCTTTGCAGCTGATTTTGCAAGATTACCAATTCTATCTCTTATTCCAGCAAACATACCACCTATAGTATTAGTAAGAGTTGTAACAAATTTTGGTGCTAAACT
>ENA-OSJC01000597-OSJC01000597.1-marine-metagenome-genome-assembly--contig:-NODE-597-length-34138-cov-12.282464_pt1 | contig 34138 bp, 52 predicted proteins | sample MGYA00237885_ERZ534234 | MGnify/ENA primary metagenome ERZ534234 (study PRJEB26413, sample SAMN06343907) | marine metagenome | isolation source: coastal waters | place: Atlantic Ocean: West Antarctic... | reverse complement strand
TTCGCGATTAACTCTTCACCCTCTTTAAGATTCTGGGAACCCAGGAGCATCATCTTTGAGGGGAAAAGATTCTTCCAGTGAGTTGTCTTTGATGGCTCGAATACTAGTTCTGTCATTGTCTTCTCCGTGGCTGCGCTTGCAGCTAGATTGGGTGTTTAAGGGCTAACGTTTTACTGAAGGTTAGGGATCGCCAACAGGCTTTGGATTTGATTTTCTACTTCGCCAATTGCGGCGCTTGCTGTAGCCCGCATCGCATCGCGCTTCTTTTCCAAGCCCGCGATCACCACAGGTAAAAAGGTGCTTTCGTCTGGCAGGTCGAAGGTGATTTCCTTTTGGTCGATAACCGTGTACTCATCAAGGGTGCTCATATCCAGATCACTCGCCGAGTATGAGATTTTTGATGCTCCTTCACGGCAGCGAGCAAGCAGGTATATCGTTTGCGTTTTTGTCTTATTCATATCCCTCTCCCAGTAAGCGTTAAAACTAATTCAATAAATTCAGGCACTCCCAAACTCACAAGGATAAGAAGCACTACAGACCCCACAATCCACGACAGCCTAGTGATGACCATTGCAGCGAGTGTTAAAAGCTCTGGCTTATCGTCGAATCGGCGGTGCTTCATATCGCGCATTTCGATTGGCGTGTTCATGAGTGCTGCTCAAGTATCTGAGATTCAAACTCTTCAATCTCGCGGGCCGTGTATTCGCTCAACAAATCAATTTCGCGAAAGTAGATGCCGGTGATCGTTACCGCCTCATTAGCGCCCGGATATTCCTGATCCGCAGGCTCAAACGGCTGGTAGTCGTAGTCGAATAACAGCTCAAGCTCTGAGTGTGTGACGTACTCGCCTACAGGTGATTTATATGGGCGCCGGGCAACGTGGGGAAGGGGTGCATAGTCTGCGTCGGTCACTGTCTCAACCTTGCTGGCTGCTACGAGTGCCATGTAGCCCGCTGGCATTGCCGCGCCTTTGATCAGGTTTGATTTATCTAGTGCGTTCATAGTGGCTCCCTTGCGTTTAGCTTGGGATAATAATAGTCGAGCAAATTGTATAAGGCAAGCAATTTGCGCTATTTAATTATATGTATATTTGCACATGTAGCGCGAGGCGACACTAGTCAAAAAGTAGGATTAACATTTCTTAATGTAGGGAGCGTAAGGTGGACAAAGGGGGTCGGCGCGGTGGTAAGATCAGGGTGTTATAAGGAGATTCATTTTAAGAGGATATTCAGATGGTGGGGGTTGAAATAGAAAACTTAGTCGAGGGTCTATCTTTAGAGGATAAAAAGGCGCTAATAAAATCGCTTACTTTTCAGTTAGATGGGACATTAGAGCAACCGTTAGTTTCTTTATCCCATCCGCCGAAAGTTCAGGGAACGCACCAATAACCCCTCGTATTAGTACATTTTCAGGGGCCGTCTTTATTAGATAGGCCAGCTCTATATTAGTAGCCTTTTCCCCAAGAGGTAAATCCATCGTCCCAGATGGCCATCCTACTGCCTTTTCAATCGCCTGCGCAGATTTCTTGCCCATATCCCTGGCCCCGCGTTTAATCGACGAGAGGTACTGGGGGTTGATGCCTGTGGTCTTTCCTAGTTCTTCGGCCGTCCCACTCAGTTTTATAGCTTCAATGAGGTGTAGCCGCCTAAATTCAGCGTTATTCATCCGCATACACTAAGTTATAGCGCAATATTTTGGAATACGCAAATTGCTTTCTTGTACAATAGCGCATATTGCTCTATTATGTATTAACAATACAAGGAGTAGGTAATGGACGCACAGGCATTTAGAGACTGCTACGGTAGAAAAAAAGCTGAAAGCATAGCGAAAAAGGCGGGGACTACTTATGAGTATTTTTGCCAGATAGCCCGAGGGGATCGAACGCCCTCACGTAAATTGGCTTTAAGGCTAATTGATGCCAGCGGCCATGAGCTTGATTTTGTCTCGCTACTTACAAGCAAGAAAGCAGCTTAACCATCGCAAGGTGGTTTTTTTGTACCAAAAATAAACGATAGGGATCACGGAATGAACCAGCGCGAGATTGATTGGGGCCAAGTACCAACGAATTTATTAGAAGGTTTTGAGCAATTCCACTCTGATAATCCGCATGTTTACAGAAGCCTTGTCGATCTAACACGGGAAGGGAAAGAAAGTGGGCGTAAAAGGCTCGGTATCGCCATGCTTTTCAACGTACTCCGGTGGAATCGAATGCTGGCAACGCAGGGCGAGCCGTTCAAGCTCAACAACAATTATCAGCCGTTCTACTCAAGACTGATCGAGGAGCGCAACCCAGATTGCCGGGGGATTTTCTCAAAACGAAAAGCCTTGGCTGACTACTAATGCACTACTACCAGCACAACATCAAAGACTTCAACAACGCCACGCGACATTTAACACATGTTGAACGTGTGTTGTACAGAGACTCAATAGAACTCTACTACGACACCGAACAGCCGTTAACAAGTGTTCTCCCTGTTTTATTTAGGCGCCTTCGCGCGGTCACTGATGACGAAAAAGCGGCTGTTGAGTACGTGCTTTCAGAGTTTTTCTACTTAGCAGATGGTGTTTACCGGCATGACCGATGTGATTCCGAGATCGAAAAGTATCACTCCAATAGTAGCGCGAAGGCTAGAGCTGGCAAGGCTTCAGCGGATTCCAGGCGGAAGAAAAAAGAGGCTGCAATTGAGCATAATTTAACAGGTGTTGAACAGGCGTTGAACACATGTACCACACGTGAGCAACAAACCAAGAACCAAGAACCAATAACCATTAACCAGTTAAAAGATAAAACACTGTCAGCTAAACCTGACCCCGCTACCCGCATTTTTGATTACTGGGTTGGGGTTATGGATAAAAACACCGAGACCACAAAGCTCACTCCAAAGCGCGGCAAGGCGATCAAAGCCAGGTTGAAGATTTACAGCGAAGATCAGATAAAAACCGCGATTGATAATTGCCGCGCTGACTCTTGGAGCATGGGCCACAACGACAGGCAAACCCCATTCAACGATATCGAATTGATTTGCAGGTCTGGGGAAAAACTCGAATCGTTTATTAGTAAAGTTCAAATGTCAGGGTCAAGTCTCAAAGTCGATAAAAATATCAATGTCACTGAACGGTGGCTCCAGGGGGCAGTATGAATCAGCAAGAAATCGCCAAGGCAGCAAATTTTCTTTGTTTAGCTTACAACCGTGAAATCAGCAATCCATTGCTCGAATTGATGATGAGTGATTACGCTGACTGGGAATACCCGAAATTCATGGAGGCCGCACAGACACACAGAGGCGACCCACAGCGCGGTAGGTTCTTCCCCTCACTGGCAGACATGCAATATCAAATCATTGGCGACAGGTCTCAAGCGAAAGCCAAGGCCGCAATAGATTTTGATAACAACCCATTGATCGACGGGACTGGTAAATATCAAGCAGACCGTGAGACCTATCCGCAGCGTGACGGAAGAAAGCGATCCTACATTGCTCGGCAGGCATTCGCGTTTGAGGGGGAGCAGTTGGGCAATAAACCGGCAGAGCTAAACGGGCCGCGCTCTGGTATGCAGAATATTTCTGAAATCAAGTCGCTACGATGAGACCGCAATCGAGAGATGCAGGCAATGCAGCGATATCTAAACTCATTAGCCAAGACTACACCCCAGCGCCAAAAAGATTCAAGCCAAGAAATCAAGCTGGCAAGCTGAGACTTGAAGAGCAGATTTTTGTAAAGCGCGTGGCTCAAATGCGCGTAATCGCCGAGCACAGTAATCCAAACAACAAAACCCAAGCAGAAATGGAGTTAAGGCAAATGCGGGATGCAGAGCTAGAGAGGTATTGGGCGTGAGAGACAACGGCAGAGACACGGACGTACTGAAATATCTTTCATGCGAGAGCAAGACCAACAAGGAAATTTACCTGCACTACAACGGCAAGCAGTTCGACAAAAACGGCAAAAAGATTGAGTACATCATGCGCAACACGCTCTACAGCATGTTAAAGCGATTCGTTAAGAAAAAGCAGGTCGCCAAAATTATCGACCCCACAGCCAAGGGCGGGAACGGTCAGGCGCTACTGCGATATAAAACGCTCGATATCCCGCTAGTTCAATTGCCCAAGGCTCCAGGGTTTCTAACCAAAAGCTGGGGCAGGCTTCCGAGTCGGCATTCGATGGCGATGGCGTCGATATGATCGAAATCATCGAAGCCTGGCGTACTGCACCAGACCTCGACAGCTTTGTGATGATGGTCACAATCCTCGGAGCTTGGGAATGGCTGAAGCTGTTGGCCATTGAGTTAGCAGAATGGATGGGCTGGTTGTGAGAGCAACAGGGCAGCAGTACAGGCTCGATAACGATACCACTGTCGGTTACTTCAATGACGAGGTAACGAACCGCAGGGCAGCGGGTAAGCCTCCTACGGTGCAATTTCTACGCGACAAGCGCAGTAAGAATCAAAACTCAATGATTTATGCCTTGTACGGCCAGATAGCAATCCAAATGGATGACCAATCAACCCTAGACGTTCGCAGGTTCTGCAAACTTCATTACGGCGTGGGAATACTCAAATCTGTTGACCCTGATTTCTGCGAATTCTACGACCGCGCAATCAAGAAAATGAGCTACGAGGATAAATTATTTCTGATGGGCCACATGGATATTACGAGCGCAGACGGTTTCAAGAAACCTCAGGCGACAGAGTACATAGACGAAATAATCCGCGAGTACAGCAAGCAAGGGATATCCCTAATCAATCCAAACGAGGCAGATAGTTATGAGGGGAATAAAAAATGAACCACGAAGAATTACTTTCAGTAGCTAAAAAAAGAAGGCGACGAAATGGCAAATTTAGGGACAGCCTCGCAGCGGCAGATATAGACACATCAGTAATGTACACCACACCAAATGCGCTCGCGAAAAAAATGGGTGTATCGCCAACTGCAATCCATTATCTAATTTTAGACGGCAAGTGCAAGGCGTTCAAGTTTGGTTCCCGCATTTTTATTCACCCCGACCAAGAGAAGCTTGTAGAGAATTTGGCGAAAAGCGGCCTAATTTTTAGGGTTAAAGAAAAAAATGGATAGCCCAATTATCACGCACTGCACGCAGGCCCAGATATGGCAGATTCTGGAAAAGCGTCACTATGGATGGAGCTGGCAAAGACTGGCTGACAAGTTTGGGTTTAGCCGGGGCGCATTAAATCGATATTCGCGGGTGTATGAAGATCACGGACTTCAGGCTTTTGCGAGTGAGTAAGCTAACCAAAGCATCCAGGCACCAAGAGTGCACACTACAAATTCACCCTTTTTGCGATTGGGATGTAGAGAAAACCGTGCCTTGCCATCTACCCAGCGAATCGGCGGGAACCGGTATCAAGTCTGAGGATTGGTGGCTTGTCGATGGATGCCACACATGCCACTCAATAATTGATGGACGCATAACGGATCATGGCATCGACGATGTGGAAATATTACTTTGCATTATGAGAGCGCTGCACAGAACCATTAACCGCAGGATAGAAAAGGGGCTTATCACAATTGCTTGAAGGTACAGAGCAAAAGGCGTTTGTAACTTGGTTCCGTGGTGCCTACCCACGGCACACGCGAGGCTTGAGGGTTTCGCAAAATGGAGGGTATAAGGGCAAGGGGCGAGCCGGGGCAATACGATCAGCCAAAGCCAAAAGCCAGGGAGCGGTTAAGTACGAGGCCGACATAGCAATAATTATCCCGCGCGGTTCGTTTGGATGCTTCTTAGCAGAACATAAGGGCGCAGGGCAGACCCATACACTCAACGAGGGCCAGCAAGAATACCTCGACTATCACAACTCTATAGGCAATTGCGCCATCTCAACGCGCGGGTATGACGTCCTAGTAGCGGCTACAAAGACGTACATGGATCTACCTGTACCAGAGAATAAAGCAACTGAGGAAAACCAATGAGCGCGAAAAATATCCAGGTAGCAGGGGATCACTACAACCTACCTATCCAGCCGATTGAGTTTATTTTGGCCAACGATATCGGATTCATTGAGGGCAACGTAATTAAATATATGTGCCGGTGGGAGCAGAAGGGCGGTGTTGAGGATTTACGCAAGGCCAAGCATTACATAGAGCTACTAATTGAGAGTCAAAGCATTGGGTGATACAGAGGCGCTACAACTGCCGATCAATGAGCTCAAGCAATTATCGGATTACCTGGAAACCCATGAGGAAGATATCGCGTGGAGAGTCAACGACTTTGAAGAACTAGCAGACCTGTACATTTTAATCTATGGCCGAGAGCCCAGGAAGGACCGCAATGCTATGCAATCGCTGCTCGAAGACGATGAAGCCTTTTGATGATTCGGGCATAAGAACCTGGAATTGCCCATCGTGCTACCTGCACCATGATGGTGTGGAGTCTAGGAATGCCGAGCAGATCACTATCGACAAGGATGTAGCAGAATTTCTGGCCAGGGGTGGCAAGGTGCACAAGGTAGATTATACTGAAAACAGGTCATTCAAAGACCCGATAAAACGAACGCGCAAAGATCAGATCAATACACTACGGAATAGAGACTTGGGGTGAATTATGGATATAGGTAGGGGGGTAGTCACGTTACCACTAGATGAATATGAGAAATTGATTGCGACGATAGCGAGCCACGAGGTCGAAATGGACGACCTTTGGCACTCCGCTCAAGTTGTTGTATTCGCGGCAAAGCCTCGGAGTAAGTTGATAATGGCCGTCCATAACTCGCATATTAATGACCTTGCCGAGCAAGTTAAAATCAGTGCTTACAGGAGAGTCCCAGAACCCTATGTACACCCATCTGATAGATAACAATACAGTGAGGAATAGAGACTTCGCAGCGAGGAAAATACCCGTCTAATCAAATTAAATACCCGATTAATCGCCATTTCATACCCCCACCATAATGTGATAGCAGGGGGAAGTGGAGAAACAGGGCAAACACAGTAACGGCGGGGGCGAGGGGAAAAGCGAGGGAAAGCGAGGGAAAGCGAGGGAAAGTTTCTCCACTACAGACTTTAGGATAAACCCTAGACACACCCCTTTAATTTGTGCATAGACTAAAGACCGGCCTTGTCGTGAGACACGCTAAATGTTCAAAATGTGTATACCCACTCTTGCGTCCCTCGGGGCGCGTTTTTTTGTCCGAAGCCACTAGATGGCTGGCGGCAGACCTACATCAATCACCAAAGACCGCCTCCAAAAACTGGAGCAGGCATTTCTCATGGGGTGCACAGACGTCGAGGCTTGTCTTTATGCTGACGTAGCGCCATCGACCATGTACCTGTACGCATCGAACAACCCAGAGTTTTCGGAGCGAAAAGAAACCCTCAAGCAAAACCCGGTTATGAAAGCGCGTGGAGTCATTCTCGACTTACTTGAAGACGGCGACTCCAATACGGCGCACAAGGTTATAGACCGCAAGGAAGGCAGCAAGCTAGCCCTCACGGGCGATGTAACGGTTAAGCACAGTTGGTCCGTCACCGGAGTTACCAGTGAGTAGCGTAGCCGTAGACCTACAAGCGACTGAGAAGCTGACATGGCTACTGTCTAAGCCCAAGCGGGTCAAGATCGCAGTCGGTGGCCGCGGCAGTCAGAAGTCCACAGCCGTGGGCGATTTCATGTTGATGTTTGCGGATTGCGGTGAGCGGATCTGCTGCACCAGGGAATTCCAGAACAGTATCGAAGACTCGGTACACGAGGCGCTAAAGGAAGAGATTGAGCGGCTCAAGGTTGACGGTAACTTCACAGTGATGGCTAAAGAGATCAGGGCTCACTCAGGCGGGGAATTATTCTACAAAGGATTGGCGCGGAACATCACCTCACTCAAATCCATTCACGGCGTGAAAAAGCTGTGGATTGAGGAAGGGGAATCGGTCAGCGCGAAGTCGCTCAAGATCCTAACACCCTCTATCCGTAAGTCTGCCAAAGACAACATCATTGATATTAATGGCGTCGAGCCTCCTGAAATCTGGATCACCATGAACCGTGGCAGCTCCAAGGACGCAATCAGCAAGAAGTATCTCAAGCGGGCTGAAGCATCACTGGCTAAGACCGGATTCTATGAGGACGATCTCATGATGGTGGTTGAGGTGAATTGGCGTGACAACCCCTGGTTCCCACCGGAGCTAGAGCAGGAGCGATTAGACGATCTCGCTAACTTGCCAAGGGCTGAATACGATCACATTTGGGAAGGGAAATACTCCGACACGGTAGACAACGCGATCATCGAGCCCGAATGGTTTGACGCTTGCATTGACGCACACATCACGCTCGGATTTGAGGCAATAGGCCAGGAACGTGTTGCATACGACCCGGCAGACAGCGGTGACGCTAAAGCACTGGCTTACATGCACGGCGTAGTCGTCAAGGATGTGCAGTCTACAGACGCCGGCAGGATCGATACCGCAACCGACTGGGCAACCTCATTCGCGATCGACAAGAAGCCTGACACGTTCACATGGGACGCTGACGGCATGGGTATGGGACTCAAGCGCCAGATATCCGATGCATTCACCGGCAAGAAGATCGAAGTCGAAGCGTTCAGGGGATCAGAGGCTGCAGACAATCCAAACCAGATATACGAACGGCTCAATACTGAAGTTAAGAACCCTAAAACCAATAAAGAAACCTTCCTCAATAAGCGAGCTCAATACTATTGGATGCTCAGGGACCGCATGTTACGCACGTACCTAGCGATTGAGAAAGGGCAGAAGGCTATCAACCCTGACAACCTGATCAGCTTCTCATCAAATATTGAGCAGCTCCAGGCACTGCGCTCAGAGCTGTGCAGGATTCCCCGCAAGTACAACGGCTCGGGCCGTATTCAGCTTATGTCGAAGCCTGACATGGAAAAGATGGGCATTGACTCCCCAAATATGGGTGACGCGGTGATGATGCTAATGCGCCCCATCGAAGTGAATAACGATATTGAAGAAATAAACTTTTCTGGATGGACTGGATGACAGTTAGAGCAACCATTTTAAGCACGGTTATCAGCACGATTCAGGGAACGGCTAGCCCAGGTGGTGGAGCGAATCCCCTAGTCTGGGCAGCAGCAGGCTCACAGAACCTGTTCACTGGCAGCGGCTCACATGAGCTAAAGGCGCAATATCTCGGTGTTGGAACTCCATCGTTTACGACTAGCGCACTCCTGCTTCCAGATAATAATGGCGTCTATGTTTCTATCAGCGCAAATACTGCCACTTGGCACGGCGCTCGATGGGCTGGTGGTATTCCTTACGACGATGATGGTACTGGAACTACATTGTCGCCCTACCCCAAGCTGTACGGCGCTCCAGCGTTGACGAATGACCTGACGTATAGCAATGACTTGACGAATGCGGTTTGGACTATGCGCGGTACAGCTACAGCTACATTGGACGAAGTTGGCATAACAGGCGAACCGAATACAGCGTGTGCCGTGGTGGTAGGGACAGGTGGTAATGATATATTTCAACGCGTAACAGGGACAGTATCTGACGCAGTAAGCACTCCTCGTATTTTCATGAAGGCAGTGTCGTCAGGGACGCTATTAATACAAAACCCAGCAGGGAGTTCTAGAGGGAAATGGTATGTAGATTTATCGCTAGTTTCTACCACTGATTTTGAAGCTGTCACCTCAGACCATGCGGCGGTGACGGTGTCGAGTGCGTTCTCTAATAACGGCACAGCTTCAGGGGTGCATTTCAAGTCAAACAGTGGCATCCAAACTATCATTGTTGGCAATTCTGAATACCACGATGACAAATCAATTTCAGAAGTAAGAGGCAGCGCACCAATCATCACAGTCGGTAGTGCCGTTACTACTAGTGCTGTAGCTATAGCGTATGACATTGGGAATCATGATGATGTGCAGGGGGCTTATTTTGCTGAGTGGGTTCCGTTCTACGCCGTCCAGCAAAACCGCCTCGGTCTGATTACCAGTATCGCCAACGCACTAGGTCAACTGTACGTACAGTATTCGTCCAGCCTACGCTCTTACGATGGAGTAAATATAGCCACTGCTGCTAAAGCATGGACGCAAGGTGAGACCAATAGAGTTGCGGTAACGTATGACGCTGCAACAGGGTTTATGTCTACACACCATGACGAGGTGTCGTCCCCCGATGCAACCTACATCGGAGCCTTTGGTGGAAACAGTCTCGATCTGTTGACGCTTCCAGAGTCGCCATCACTAATAGGCAACATCCGCCGCTACGACCTAGATTACACCGCAGGTAAAGCCAAAATAGATGAGTTGATGTCATGAGTTTAGAAGTATGGATATACGCCAAACCTGCCGAATGGACTGCCCTCACTCCCGTTGAAGGCACATTCTCACACGCTCACGCCAATGCTAAAACAGGCTACTGGAAGACGTACACAGGTGGTTATGAAGTCTATAACACTGTTGGTAGCGTTCAAGATATTCAAGACATTAAAGATGTGGGAGAGAGTCATCTAGTCCGCATTCAGTTGGAAGTCAAAGGCTCAAACGGTGCTGCCAGAGCAGAGATAACACCAATCGTCGGGCAGTTTGGCGTACAGCGGTAACAACAGAAATATTTAACGCTGACTAGTACAGCGATAGCAAAGGAAAAGATCATGGCAAAGATAATCACCAACATACCATTTCAGGCCAGTGCAAGCGGTATTCGCAGCTTCAATATCGAGATCGGTACTGGCGGGGCAACACTGCAATCATTGAGCGGGTCTGATCCTGGCAGCGATACCTGGATACCCGTACCCGATGGAGCCTATACCGCAAGCACTAGCGCATCGATGTACGCCGCCGCCGGTATTCTTTACCGTTTCGTGCTGACAGGTGACGCTCAAGGCTGGATTTCAGGTTAACCCCTATGGACGATAAGCCCAACAACGAGAACCATACGTGGGTACTTGAGCAGCTAAAGAAGTCTCAAGACGCTGACCATGATAACCGTGAGCAATCCCGAGAGGCGCAAGAGTTCCTGACTAAACGGGATGGGCAGTGGGAGTCTGATCAGTGGCAGTCCAGCGAAGGCAAGCCGCGCTACACCTTTGATAAAGTTACCCCGATCATTGACCAGATAGCCGGGACAATGGAGCGATCTGATTTTGATATTAAAGTATCTCCCGCCGGTAACGATGCAACCAAAGAGGTCGCGGAAACCTTAGACGGACTGGTACGCAACATCGAGAAGATGAGCGATGCGGTCCAGGTGTTTAACAGCGCCGGCCGGAGCATGGCAATCGGCGGACTGTCAGGGTGGCGCGTTGTCCAGGAATACGTTGACGGCACCTCATTCGATCAAGACCTAATGATCAAGCGCATTGGCAACTTTACGGACCGCGTGTGGTTTGGGCCCTTTGAAGAACCTGACAGCTCAGATGCGGACTATGCCTGGGTATTATCTGGCGTTTCCACCGAAGAGTTTAAACTCAAATACCCCGGCCAAACAGAGGGCTCTGTGGGCTCAGACCGGACTACTAACCCGTACTTTTATCGGCAAGATTTAGAGATGGTGGGTGAGTTTCTGTATGTGAAGGAAGTCCCCATCGAATTGGTTCTGATGACCAATAATGATGTTTACGAGGTTGACGCTGATTTCGAGAAAATTGTTGATGAATTAACCGCGCTTGGTATTACAGAACGCAAGCGGCGGAAGCGTATGAAGCGGTGTGTTTACTCGCGTGAGTTCAGCACTGAGGACTGGCTGTCAGATCCAAGAAAGACTGTTTTTGAGGAATGGCTCCCGGTTATCCCCGTATTCGCTAACTTCGATATTATTGCCGATAAGATTGTTTATTACGGTGCCGTCGAAAAAGTAATGGACCCTTGCCGTGTTTACAACTACGCGCAATCCCGAGAGATCGAGGAAGGCGCACTCGCTCCGCGCGCTAAATACTGGATGACACCGGCCCAGGTTAAGGGCCACACGGAAAAGCTGGCGACATTGAACACCAATGCAGACCCCGTGCAACTTTTTAATCCCGACCCTGAATTACCTGGACCGCCAATACAAAGCGGGGGTGCAGCGATCAACCCAGGGCTCCGTACTATTTCCGAGGGCATGAAGGCGGTCATCAATGAAAGCGCCGGTCAGTTTTCGGCGGGTATGGGACAACAGGCGGCGTTTTCTCAGTCAGGCGTGGCTATTGATAAGCTGCAGGATAAGGGCGAGATAGGAAACAACAAGTACGGTAATGCCCGCGAACTCGCACAGAGGCACACGGCCCGCATTCTGGTTAAGGCTATCCCTGAAATCTACGGCCCCGGTCGTCAAGTTCGCATACTGGACGAAGACGGCTCGCATAATATGAGGACCGTCGGCGAGGTTATTATTGACCAGCAAACGGGCGAAGAGGTCACTATTAACGATCTATCAGTGGGCAAGTACGATGTCGCCTGCAGTAGTGGCCCGAGCTTTAAGAACCGCCAGAATGAGACCGTTCGTGCATTAACTGAAGTCGGCAAGGTTGACCCAAGTGTTATCCAACTGGGCGGCGATATCTTGCTGAATAACATACCTGCACCGGGTATGAGTTCAATCGGAGAGCGCAAGCGTAACCAGTTATTCAGAGAAGGCTTGATTCCCGAAAACCAATGGAACGACGAAGAGAAACAGCAGGTCCAGGAACAACAGATGGCGGCACAGAATCAGCCACCGGCAGAAGACCCGATGATGATCGCGGCACAGGCCGAGGACAAGAAAGCGCAGGCCGACCTCATTACAGCTCAAACTAAGCTGCAGACCGCTCAGGGTGATCTACAGCTCAAGTCCCAGGATATACAGGTCAAGCAGTTCGAGGCTGAGACTAAGCGGATGGACTCCCAAGTTAAGCGCGCGGAGGCTATCGGTAGCATCAAAGGCAACGCGGCGGCAGCGGCCAAGGCACTGGCAGAGGCTGAAGCTCAGGACATTGAGAACGATATGACCTTGAGTGGTGTAGCCAAAGTCCTAAGCGATATGAGCGAGACTGGTTAATATGGGAGCAACCCTAAAGACAGCTGAGATAGTCGGCAAGAAGCTCGAAGCCGGTCTCGATGCATTGCGTAGTTCGTATGCGGAGCGTATCAGTAAAACCGAAGACCAGTTCGGTGACCCGAGGAGCTTTGACCTGTCCGAATTGGAAAAAGTTCCAGATGTCGCCCAGTCCCCCGTCGAGCGTTATAACCCCCCCCGAGGCAGGCCCAAGACTCTGGACCCGCTACTGAACCAGGCCACAGCCGACAAGTTGACGGGCTACGCGGAGAAAGGCAGGGACCAAGGTGGACTCGAGTGGTACAACATGGAGCCGTTACGGAAGCAGTTCGTTGACGAGCTTGGCCCAGTGGAAGGGGCAGAGAGGTTCGAGCGATACATCGATATTGTGGCAGCGACATCACCACGCTCCAAGGTAGACATGAACATCCGGCGGTCGTCTTACCTGTACGGGCGTGACGTCCAAGGGTTGCCGATATCCAGCCTTAAAAACCCCGACCTACCAAAAGGCTACGGCCACTTAGCGCACGAGACACAGAACCACCTCCTGAAAGACCTCGAGTCCGGTGGCCACTTCTCTAGCCTTAACAGACCGAAAACATCCAGCTTTGCTGAGAATCTGAAGGGCAACCAGACCCCGATGACCATCGACACACATAATTTTGCGGCGATTACTGGCGAGCTAAAGAATAAGAAGTCTCCATCCAACACGCAGTACAAGTACCTCGAGGAGTTCCAGGCAGGGCTGGCGGATAAGATTGGCCTAACCCCAGCGCAGTGGCAGGCATCTGTCTGGGTCGGCGCCGGGACTGGCGTTGCAGACGTTCGGCCGTTCATGGAGGTATTCGACGACGTAGTGGCCAGGACCGCCAAGCGTGACGAAAAGTCAAAGCCCCAGGTAGTTACCGACTTTATACGCGGCAAGGCCCCGCTGTACGAGATGGCAGGCGGTGCCGTACTGGGCGCTGGTATGATGATGGCCCCGCAAGAGGCAGATGCCTCGGTCGCCCCTGGCGTACTAAAAGCAGTCTCTGGTATAATTGGCCGCTATGGAGAAAACGCCACAAAAGACGACGCCAGTAGGGCAATCGTCGAAGCCTTCGGAGAACTCCGCGCCCAGCATGTCGGCAGCGGAAAAGGCGCTGCTGTCTACGATAAAAGAAACATCGCTGGAGGAGGCCAAGGCGATGGCATTGAACCTGGGGTAGTCTACTCCATGCCTGGGGAATACTCCCAGGAACTTAATAAGCTGGGGATCTCAACCCCAGACCTGCTAGAAACTACCGACAGCACCGCCTTCCACCAAGCTATCTCTGGGTCCAAGCAAGACAGCCCTTATGGGGCGTCCGTCTATGTCTATGACAAAGATGAGTACGACGGGATGCGTAAGTTTATTACCCCCGACGGGAAGGCAGGCTATGCCCTAAAGGGCGACGATATTGTCTCCGTATTCAACACCGCCGACTCACCCCACAAGGCAGTGGCTTACCCGTTCCTGTTGCATGCGGTAGAGCAGGGCGGGAAGAGGCTCGATGCCTTCGATACCGTACTGCCCACGGTCTACTCGCGCATGGGTTTCAAGACCGTAGCGAAAAATGCATGGGACGACAAGTACATGCCAGGCGGGTGGGACAAAGGGCAGTTCAATCGGTGGAACCAAGGCGAGCCCGACGTAGATTATATGGGGTACTCGCCGGGGCCTGCATCTGTTGCACCTGAAAACCGTGGTATGTATGCCGATACCCCCGAAAGGGCGCAATTACTGCAGGCAGGCAACGGGGACGTTACTGCCCTGCAAAGAGGGCGGGCAACCCCAGAAATGCTAGCCGCTACTGCAGTCGGGGCCACCGCCACCGCCGCGACCGCCGCCGCATTCGCGCCCTCAGATTACATGGATAAAACCATCCCAACACCAAGAGAGTTGGCAGCTACCGAGACCGCAAGACACAATTTCCAATCTATTTCCGCACACGCCAGGGAAGCATCTACCGCACTGCAAGGATTACACGAACGCAGGCAGGCCAAGCAAGGCGTGTGGCAGAAACTACGCGCCGAGCTATCCGATGGACTTACCAGTGGCGCAGACCTCGCTCTGGAGGCGCTAGAGTCTCTGGATATGCCCATGAAAGGAGTGCTAGGGCTGACAGGTGTTGCCGGGCAGCTAGCGGCGGGCTCAAGTATGGATCAGGCACTGCAGTACGGTGCCAATCAGGTCAATCAACCCATTGAACAAACCTCTTACAATCTCGGTGGCGCCACGACTGACGCGCTTGCACAGACTCCGTTCGCACCTATTGCGCCGGCGGCTGGTGCTGCTATCCACGCGGGCATTCAGTTGGGCGGCCTGTAGTACAAAACTAAACAACGGTACGCGACTGATTCGCGGCAAAGGAGCACAACCATGACTGAAGCAGCCCAGGAAGTAATCACCGAAGAACCCGCCGAGGAAATCACCAGCGGTATAACCCTCTCCGAAGAAACCCCAGAGCCCACAGATCCGCCAGCAGAAGAACCCAGTGAAGAGGTACGCGAGCCGGTGCGCTTCTCTGAGGACCAGCAAAAGGTATTCGACGAGGCGATCAATAAGAAGACAGGCAAGACCCGCGAGGCTGAACGACTAGCAGCAAGGCTCCAAGAAGAAAATGACCAACTTAGAAAGCAAATCCCGCAAGAAACGCGGCCAGAGATACCTGCAGCGCCCGACCCCTATGACGATAACTTCGCAGAGCAGATGACGGCAAGGGATAACACGATTATCCAGGCGGCTCGGTTTGATGCGGTCCAGGCGGCACAGCAGAAAACCCGGCAGGACGCAATCGATGCAGTGCAGGCTAAAGAGCAAGAGCAAACCCAAGCGGCCATCGTTGACTACTCAGATCGATCCAAGAAACTTGGCATTGATGCCACCGACTTACAGCAAGCGGGTGCAGTGGTGGGTAACTACGGGCTGACGCTGGAAGTCGCAACACACATTCTAAAAGAAGACCACGGCCCAAGCATTACCGTGTACCTATCCAAAAACCCCACAGTACTCGATGAGCTTTCGCGCATGTCTCCAATGGATGCGGCGGTGAAAATATCCACGGAGATTAAAGAAGCAGCGCGCAACATGACGCAACCCAAAAACCTCGCACCAGACCCTGTTCAACCTATCCGTGGGTCGGGTATGCCAGAGGGTGATAAAGGAGGAAAAGGCAACACCTACGAGTAGTTGACACGCTATTAAAATGTGTGCATAGACTAAATCACGGTCTCCATGACCGGCATTAAATACCTTTAAGGGCTCCGCTGCATCTCGACCCTACCTGTACAGCGACAGGAACCGAGAAAACCCCTTATTTAATGCATATGGAGGCCGACAATGGCTAACAATTTTGATTCAAACTTTACGCGGCAACTCGCGAAATCCTTCCTTCCAAAATTCGACAGTGACCGCACGCTCAGTAAGAACGTGAACACTCAGTTGCTCAAGGGGAGATTTGACCCTGACAGCGGCGAAAATTACGATTTCAAGCGCCCGACAGATTACAAGTCCGTGAGAACGGCCGCTGGTGATGTGTCCGGCGAAACCGCTGATTCAATCATTACAGGAAAAGCCACGGGAACAGTCCAGGACTACTTTACGGCGTTTGTGGACTACTCTGAAGCTGATGAAGCACTCAAAATGGGCGGCATCGATCAGTTGCTGGCACCTTTGGCGACTCGTATCAAAACCGATCTTGAGGTCGATTTCGCGGGCTTTATGATGCGCAACAGCAACCTTTTGAGCGGGACTGTTGGAACCAGCATAAGCACGTGGGACCACGTAGCAGAGGCCCCCGCTATTATGGCGGCGTCTGGCGTTCCTTCCGATGGGGACTGGTGCATGGCGGTGAATTCTTTCACTCAGCGCAAACTGGCCGGTGTGCAGCGATCTTTGGGCTCAGTTGATCCTTTGATCTCTGAAGCGCATCGAAAAGCAATTATCAGTGAGGATTTTGCTGGTATTAAAGTAATGACCGCCACCACCCTGGCGTCTTACACCACGGGAACCGGTGCCGATCGTGCGGGTACTTTATCCGGTGCTCCGACGCCTACCTATGTCGCGGCAAAAGACTCAATGCAACAAACCTTCCCTGTAACCGCCTTCCAAGCGAACTTGGTCGTTGCTGCCGGTGAGACTATCACCGTAACGGGCTCCAAGCGTCTTAACCTTTCGACTCGACAGCAAATTGTCGATGAGACTGGCGCGGCAATTTTGTTTAGCGGGACGGTGACTGCAGAGGTAACGCTTAACGGTTCGGGCGCGGGCAACTTGGTTGTTTCTGGTGCCGGAATTTTTGAATCTGACGGGGCATACAACACTGTTGCAGCGGCTCTTGCGAGCGGTGCGGTGGTGACTCTCGGTGGTGCAGCTACTACCTTGATACAGCCTGCACTGTTCTGGCATAAGGACGCAGCTTACAGTATTGGCTCAGTGCCAATGAAGAAGCTCCAGTCTACAGACACAGTTGCAACCACTGAAGACGGTTTGCAGTTCCGTGTATCCAAGGGCGTCGATTTTTTGAAAAACAAGCAGATTGTTCGATTCGACTTCAGGCCAGCGTATGCCTGCCTGAACCCCTTTATGGCTGGGCAAGCGTTCGGTAGCTAAACCGCTGGATTAACCGGCTAGAAAGGCGGCTCAGTGGAAACATTGCAGTCGCCTTTTTTACAATTCAAGAGGACGGTATTGTGGCAGTTAAGAAACCAGTTAAGAAGCCCGCTAAGGAGATCAGTTCAGACCCTGAAGTACTCCGCACCTGGGTGAAAGAAGACGGCACAGAATTACAGTTAAACGGCTACGATGAGAACATCAAGGCAGCTGTTGCACTCGGGTGGAAGCCCGCGTAAATGGTTACTGTCTCAGACATTGCACAGCGTAGCCTCAAACGCATCCACGCACAGGGCGCTGACGCGCCACTGGAAGCTGATGAATACGCTGACTACCTAACAGCACTCAATGACTTCATGGCTGACCTGGAGGCTGACGGTGTACGCCTAGGCTATACGCCAGTGACAGGCTTGACTGATGTGGTAACGGTCCCCGCCGGAGCATTGCGTGGGATCATTGCGAACATGGCCATTGAAGTTGCCCCGGACTACGGAGGCACGATTTCTCAGCCTCTAGTCATGCAGGCCCGCGAGGGAATGAAGACCCTCGAAAAGCTCGGGGTGACTATCATCGCCACAGCTTACCCTTCTACCTTGCCGATAGGTTCTGGCTCGGAAGACTACCTATACACCACGCATTTTTATGATGACTTGGCTAGTGGGTTTATGACGCTGGCCGGTAACGCTGACGCTACAGTAATGAGCGTAACAAACACCCCTTACCGGGTGTCTGGGTTCTGGAACATCGCCAATGTGATTGGTTTCAGGGGTGATATTGAAGGAACACTCACCAACAGTGCCGACTCAAAAATCGATGTCACTGCATCGCTAACCTTCAGCGCGACAGGTAACAGCACGTACACTTTCCGGCTGATGAAAAGCGGCGTATCAGTGGGCTCTGTTAGCTCGGCACTGACCGGCACACCTACATCCCTCACGCTATCCCAGGTTGTTACGTTAAACCCTGGCGATTACCTTGAATTGTGGGTTGAGGATGACCTAGCCACGCAGCCGGTTACTGTCACTCAGGCGTCATTCGAGGCATCTTGATGGACACGCCAGTACCTCTTCCTTTTGCTACCGGCTTTTATGAATCGCCAGTGCTACCCCTTGCAGCGCAAGAATGCCTGAATTGGTATGTCCACGCACCGGACGGCCCAGCACTTGCGCCCGAGGTATTGTTCCCAACCCCTGGGATATCAGCGGTGGTATCAAGAGGTGATGAGCTGACAGATGCCAACCGGGGAGGGTGGTCGCTTAACGGTGTGCCTTACTTTGTGAATGGTAGCGCGCTTGTTCGGCTTAATGCTGACGATACACTGGACGCGCTTGGGACTATAGGCGGCACAGGTCGTGTCTCAATGTCCGATAATGGCACTCAGTTGATGATATTAGCGCCGGGCGTTAATGGCTACATCTTCACCACTGGGCCGGACGCGCTCACCACGATTTCAGATGCTGACTTTACGGCCAACGGTAACCCCCAGGCAGTGGTTTTTGTTGACACTTATTTCGTGTTCACCACTGACGCGAATAAATTTATTATCTCTGCCTCGAACAACGGCCTGGCCTATGATGCGCTGGATTTTGGGACCGCAGAATCAAACCCTGACGGCACACAAGTCCCTATCGTGTTCAAGAACCAGCTTTTTATTATTGGCGAGATTACAGCCGAGGGATTCTCAAATGTAGGAGGCGCTGACTTTCCTTTTCAGCGTTCAGGTGTATTCCTGGACCAAGGCACACCGGCCCCGCACTCAGTTGTAAAAACCTCTGAAACCTTTCTCTTTATCGGCAACGCTAAAAACGAATCCCCGGCGGTGTGGGCGTTCGCGGGCAACACCACGCAAAAGGTAAGCACTCAGGCCATTGATGACATTCTGGAGGACTTAACCGCCGCCCAGCTAGCTGATGTTTTTGCATGGTCCTACGCGCAGAGCGGTCATTACTTTGTAGGCTTCACGCTACCGACTACCACGCTGGTATTTGATACCACGACCGGCAAGTGGCACGAACGAAAATCCCGCTACATTGACGCCTCATTGAATACGATAGATGTTGCCTATCGGGTGAGCTCTGTTGTCGCTGGCTACGGCAGTATGTACGTTTCTGACAGCCTTGATGGGCGCATTGGCTTAATGGACCCTGACAACCTGGACGAATATACAAACCGGGTATTTCGCCGGGTGGCAACGCAGCCATTTCAGGACAATACAAAATCTTTTTCCGTCCCCTACCTCGAATTGACAATGGAATCCGGTGTGGGGAATGCAGCGGAACCCGACCCGATGGTGGTTATGGACCGCTCAACCGATGGCGGGAAAACCTGGGTCGCGCTTCGTGCTCGAGCAATGGGTAAAGAGGGCGAGTATAAGCGGCGGATCGCATGGCGTCGAAATGGCAGAGCGTCACGCTTTGAAGTATTCCGGTTCAGCACCTCGGCCCCTGTTAAGGCTCCCGTGCTGGGCCTTCACGCCATTATAATGCCGCAGCAATAATGACGGGCATCTTAAATGCTTCGCTCCCTATCGTCCTTGACGACGGCACGATGGCACCTTTCTATCGGGATTTCATGTTCGACCTTTCCCGCTCGCTGGCTATTGTTGGCACTGGATCTCCAGAGGGCTCCGTACCTGCACCTTATTTGTCTCTTTACATCGACGAGGGAGCAGGCGCGGGGCTTATCTCGTACCGCAAAATGTTGGCGAGTATCGGCGGTGATAAGAAGAAGGGATGGAAGCAACTTTCTGTAAGTTCGGCAACCTGGGGTGGTATCGGTGGCAGCATTGCAGACCAAGTTGATTTGGCTAATGAATTTGCAACGATCACCACGGCTCAGATTATCAGTGGTGTTTTTGCCAATGCGCGAATATCTGAATCTTCAGTCACTCAGCACGAAGCTGCACTGGCAATACTGGCCAGCCAAGTTACAGGCTACAGCCCTCCCGTAATCTCCACAGAATCCGCCACCACTTACACAATGCTGGTAGGCGATGCGAACCTAGCCAAGCGGCTGACTGGCGCAAATCCTGCGGTAACAATTCCCACGGGAACCTATGCGGCGGGCGATGTATTGACGATCAGGCAGGCAGGAACAGGAACGCTAGTACTCACCACCACCGGGCTAACTATCAACGGCACAGTCCCAACGTGGGCGCAGCATGTTGAAACCCAATTCAGGTACATCGCGACAAATACATGGGATGTAATTTAATGAACCAAGCCTTTAGCCAGTCAGTGGAATTAGACGCCTTGATCGACGGTGTATCTGGGGTTATGTCTCTCCAGTCTACTCGGGAAAATATCGAGAGATTAGAGCGTGAGTTTATGAAGCACCCACAGGTAGAAATCCCTGTGACTCACCAGCACACGGGCGGAATTTATGCGCGGGAAATAACCATACCCGCAGGCACAATCTTAACTGGCAGAATCTACAAAGAAGATCATTTTGACGTAATGATAAGCGGCGATATCACAGTGTCTGGCGACGATGGCAAAAAGAGAATGCAGGGCTTCCATGTATTCAAAGGCACTAGGGGTAAAAAGCGGGCAGGCTACGCGCACGAAGATACCCGATGGATTACCTTTTGCTCATCTCCAGAAATGCCCGAAGAAGACTATCTCGACTATCACACAGTAATGTCATTCGCTGAACTGAAATTGACGGATGAAACAACAGAGCAAGAGGCTAAGTTATGACAGGAGTAGCAACAGCTATTGCTGCGTCCGCCGTTGTAGGTGGAGCAGTGGCAAACAAGAGCGCAGGCGATGCGCTAGACGCCCAAGAGGACCAGAACGCAGCGAACCAAGCCTTCATTAGAGAGCAGGCAGCGCAAGCCCGTGAGGATGCCGTGCCTCTATTTGATTCGGCGCAGCGTAACCGAGAAATCGGCGCACAGGGCGCTTTTGACACTCAAGGTTTATCAACGCGACAGCAGATCGATACCACGGGCAGGGGCAACTACTTTGCTCAAGAGGCGCTATTAGGTGGCCAACAGCAGGTGCAGAACGCAATCCTAGGGCTACCGACTGATATGGGGGGTATGCAGGCCCGGTTGTTACATCCAGAGCGCAACCTTGAGGGGATGTTTAATACTCAAGTCCCTGAATTTGAACGTTCGCAGGTTTCGGAATCTGTGAATGATCCGGTTGTATTTCAGGCAGGACAAACCACCAACCAGGCACTAGCCACTAAAGCCTTCGAGGAAGGGCATCTAACACAACAACAGTTCGGCGCACTCAGTCGGAACTTTGCAGCGGACCCAGACAACGCAGCCGCAACCAACTGGGGCGGGGCTCAATCGCTCGATGGATTGCTAGGCAAGATTGGTGCAAATACTAACCCACTTTTGGCTGGCGCATTATCGACCCTGTTCCACGCTGTGCACACTACTGACCGAGTACCGCAAGGGCCGAAAGTCAATCAAGAACAATTGTTAGGAGGTGTTTAATGATTAACACTGGATCACCAACAGGAAACCCTGGCTACAGTTTTGCAGCGGGTGCCTATAACCCTCTTAGCGGAAGGTACGAGGGCGGCGGTGCCACATGGGTAGGGCAAGGCCAAGCTCCGGCCGGCAGTCAGGACCAGTTTAGGAATTGGGTAGGTAGCCAGAACCCAGGCGCGGCCAATGGCATGAACTTTGTCGGGCAGGCACCTAACTATGGCGCACCTAACCAACCTCAAGCGGCAGGTTATCCACAGCAGGGCGGCAATGTACAAGCAGGCGGCCCCGGCGGATTCAACCCCGGCGGTGGCGGCGCTCAGTTTGGGCAACCTTCCCCCACTCAAGGCGGGATGCTTGGTGGAACCTTTGGGCAGGCGGCTCCTGGAGTGGCACCACCGACTGGCTTGATCGGTTCTGAGATGGCACAACAGCAAGGGCTCAGTGGTGCGCTAGGCGGCATACAGGGCGGTCTCGACAACTTTAACCAGAACGCTAACCGTGCATCGAATCTTCTGGGAGGTTACGCCACCAACGGTCAGGGCGCTTCAGGCATACAAGCGGCTCAGTCGGGCGCACTCGGGGCTCCAGCTCAACAGAATGCGTTCAATAACTTCAATGATTCACCTGGGCAACAATTTTTGCGTGACCGCGGCGAACAGGCTGTAATCCGAAATGCCGCGGCAATGGGTGGTGTAGGTGGCGGCAATGTTCAGAAGGCGCTAGCAACCTTTGGGCAAGGTCTGGCACAGCAGGACTTTGATAACCAATTCAATAGGTTGGGCCAAGTCTCAGATCGTGGGTTTCAAGCTACACAGCTACAATCTGGTATTGCTCAGAATCAAGGCGCGGCGGGAATGAATGCGGCCAACTTAGGGGCTAATTATAACTTCAACACCGGACAGCAGATGGCCAGTGGTCGAACGCGGGCAGGAGAGCAGATAGCGGATTCAATCTCAAATACGACATCCGGGCTTTCCGCCTTGATTAACCAGCAAGGACAGAACTTGTCGAGCGTTGTAGGGGCAGGAGGAAACAATATCTCTAGCCTATTGGCAGGGCTTGGACAGCAGACCGGCGCAAGTCAGGAGCAGTTGGCGGCAATGTTGGGCAATATCTCGATTGGTGAGGGGTCGCAAGTGGCCAGCCTCCCCAGCTTGGGGCAATTTGTACAGGCAGACCAGACCCTAAACACAATGGGGCAGGTCGCCAGCGGTGTCGGTAACGCGATAACAGCTTACCAAGGTGCGCAGAAGCCGCAAACGCAAACGCAGCAGGCGGTCCAAGCACCTGGACCTGTGGGCTCTCTTTATAACGGCAACTTCAACACTCAATCGGGGATTTATCCATAATGCCTAACATGCAAAATATCGGCCAAGCTCTATCGGGTTTTGGTGCTGGATTAACTGGCCAAGGTCAGCAGTTTCAGCGCAACCAGCTACTGGAGCGCCAAATTGGGCAGGAAGATGACCAGAGGCGGCGATTAATGGCGGCAGAACGTCAGAAGACGCTGTTTACCGATGCTGAGGGCGCTTTAAGGATGGTTAACGCAGGCCGGTACGATCAAGCTGCCCAGCTTTTCGGGAACAGGCTGCAGGACTTGCAGAGCTTCCCAGAGGCGGACCCTAAAGACACTGGGCGAATGTTCGAGCTTGCACAAAGGGCGACTCAAGGCGACCAGCAGGCCATGCAGTCGCTAAAATATGAGCTTGAAAATGGTGTTTCTGTTGGCCGTGCTTATGGATTACTGGATTCAAAGCAGTTAACAGGTGTCAGCGATCAAGGCCAAATTTTCTTTAACGGCCCCAACGGGCCAGAAGCTCAGAATGTTACGGGGTTTATAGGCGGCGATGAAGGTGGAGCGGCCAGTATTAGCCCAGCCAGCCCGAAAGATTTCACTGTGGAATCAATGGACCTTTATGCAGAGTCTGGAAACATTGGAGATTTAGAGCGATACACGCCTCAAGTTAAGGAAATCGCTGGAATACCTTACCAGTATAATACTACTTCTATGAAGTGGGAGCCTTTGGTTGATATGCGAGATAGCGGCATATCAGATCAACATGCTGCGGCGTCAGATTTAGAAGCCGACAAGGTTTCGCGCCTGGCATTTGCCAACCAAAAAATTGAGTGGGAAGGCTCGCAAGAGAAATTATTCTCTGCCATTGGCTCGGCCGAAGAAAAGCAGGTAGTGATGAATAACACCATTGCCAAGGTGAAGGAGTTAATGAACGCGTGGACTACTTCCTACGGGGCATCCTTGAGTTCCCTGCCAAGTGCTGACGCTCGAACGCTCAAGGGCTTACTGGACACTCTCAAGGCCAATTCAGCATTCACTACCCTAACTAATTTAAAAAGGAGTGGCGGGACGCTCGGCGCTATCTCAGAGGCGGAACTAAACCTGCTCGAACGGGCTTTTGGTGCGGTTGACCAAGGCGGCGACAGTACAGAGTTGTTGAGAGTTATCGACCAGATCGGGCAGCAAAACACCGGCGCATTGCAGCGCCTTAGAACTGGCCACGCGATGAGCAAGAAGCGGTATTCCGGCACGTATGACGAAACCCAAAGCCAGATACGTTCCGAGAATACAGTTAGGTGGGACGATCTATGAATGTAACCCTACCCAACGGGAAAACAATCGAGGGCATCCCAGAGGGTACGCCTAAAGAGGCGATAATGGCGAAGGCTATTTCCGCAGGATTGGCCAAGGAAGCAGATTTCGGGGTTAAGGCCAAGCAGGAGCAGCCTGCACCGGCACCCCAGTCTACACCGCCCCAGCCTGACAGCTTTATGGATGACACTGTTGATGTGATCGCTGAATTGGCGGCGAGCGCGAATCGGTCTGTGACTGAGTTTATCGACTTTGTTGGACCCGACTCTGTGAACGCGATACTTCGCCTTTCAGGTTCTGATAAGCAAATGCCCACACTAACCGGCGCACTTGAAAGCACTGGCATACAAGGTGGATTCATGGAGCCTGGAACAGCTCGGGATATTGTTCGCGGTGCAGGTCCGGCGGTAACGGCTGGCGGTGGTTTAGTCCCTGTTACGCGCAATGTAGCAAAGATCGGCGGCGCTCTCGCTGAATTTGCAGGGGTAGGGGCGGCTAAAGCTGTACCGGGAGCTGCAAAGGTTTATACGGCACTTGAAGATGTAACGCCCAAGATTGGGACGCCAACGGAAAAAGGCGTCGCTAAAAAAAGGGTCGAGCATGACGTCCTCTCAGGTAGAACTAATGCCGATAATGCAGGCTTCACGCTTAATGAAGCGGGGAAAGTAGTAAAGAGCAAAAAGGCAAAGAAAGTAGTACGGCAAGGGTTTGAGCCTGGAATTGTATCGATGATCAATGGCGCGTCAAAAAGCACTCGCCAGAAACTGTTGGCAAAGATCAACATAGTGGCTAAGGGGAAGAAAGATCCCCTTTATAGAATAAATAATAGGCCAAGCAACGTAACCGGCGCCTCCATAGTTGAGCGTGTTGAGGTTGTTCAAGCGGTCAAGCGGATGGCCGGTAAGCGGATCGACAGTGTTTCTGAAGGATTGAAAGGACAGTATGTTGATTTCTCCCCGGCGGTTGATGATTTCTTACGCAGACTAAGCAAGGCTGGGGTTAAGTTTAGCCCAGAAAATCAAACTGTGTCATTTAAAGGCTCTATTTTTGAAGATATCCCCGACCCAACCGGCGCTATCAAGCGGGTTTTGTCGAGGATGCTAAAGGCTGGGGCCGATAACGACACCAAAATCCCCGATGCCTATGACATGCACATGTTCAAGCGGTACATCGATGAAAATGTGAGCTACGGGGTGAATCCTAGTGGGTTGAAAGGCAATGCTGTGATTATGCTTAAAAAGCTCCGTGCCGATATGGATGGGATTTTAGACAAAAACTTCCCCGAATACGATGCCGTCAATAAGCAGTACTCAGAATCGGTAAACGCCTTAGATGAAATTCAACAACTGGCAGGCAAAAAGAACAAAATTTCTGGTACAGGGGGCGCTAAAGTTCTCGGAACTCTAGCCAGGAGCAAGGCGAGCAAAATCAAGGGGCAGGAACGAATTGAGTCCGCGCTTAATAACCTTGACGCGCTAGCGATAAAGTACACGACCCCAGGCGGCGGGAAGGCAGTAGTTCCCTACAAGAAAGTCATATCGAAGGCCAAGATACGGCCCGAGGGGTTTAATGACAGTATCGACGCCCAGATTGTTATGGATAACGAGCTAAACAGGTTATTCGGTGACGCAGCGGAAACTTCTCTCGGTGGGCACATGGACACAGCGGTGGACCGAGCTGGCAGGGCGGCGAAGTCAGGCGCTAAAGCTACAGCAGTCGAGGTGGGCGTTGAGAAGCTAAAGAAAATGACCGGTATTGACGAAGAGCATGCCATTGAAGCACTGCGCGAACTTTTAAAGGAATCAAACTAATGTCCAGAATACTCGATATTGGAACCCAGTTTCTCGACGCTAATGGCAACCCATTAAGCGGCGGAAAGCTCAACTTTTACGACACCGGCACCACTAACCGTAAAACCACTTACTCCGATTCCGACTTATCGGTGGCCAATGCTAACCCGGTAGTGATGGGCGCTGACGGCGTACCCGGGAACATATTCGGCACTGGCGACTACAAGATGGTACTGACCGACTCTGCAGGTGTTCAGTTGCGGTCTATGGACCCAGTGCAATCCTGCTGTGGGGCTACCGACGCCTCAACCACAACCGCAGGCATTGTTAAGCTCGCCACGATAGCTCAGACAAACACAGGTACAGCGGTTGATCGAGCAGTAACCCCAGACGGACTGGATGGATGGATAGGATCTACTCAAGTCACCAAGGTAGGCACTATCGGGACGGGTACATGGCAAGGCGGTGTAATAGCAGCAGCTTACTTGGCAGCTACCGGAGCTGCATTAACCGCCGTCAAGACCACGACCTACACAGCGGCTGCTAATGACCTGATACCTATCAATACCTCGGGTGGAGCGTGGACATTAACCCTCCCAGCATCACCTACTGTTGGTAATAGAGTGTACTTCTTTGATTACGGCCAAACTTTCAACTCAAACAACCTCACCATAGCTCGAAACGGTAAAGAGATAATGAACCTAGCGCAAGATTTAGTATGTGACGTTCAGTACTACAGCGGATCTCTTCTCTACGTCAACGCAACACAAGGATGGATTTTGGTATGAGTACTCTTTCAACATTTGCAGGCGGTGGAGGTTCACTGGCTAAGTACCAGTTCCAGCTGTTCACGTCCTCCGGCACGTTCACTCTCCCAGCTAAGTTAGTTGGTGACACTGTTCAAGTCACAGGCATTGGAGGCGGTCAAGGGGGCAACAGGGGTGCGTCAACCCTCAATTCATATGGGGGAAACTCCGGTGAAGCAACCTACGCGTATCCTGTAGTTATTACGGCTGACGTTTCTGTAGTTGTTGGGGCTGGAGGCGCTAGGCGCACAGGGTCCACTGGGGCGGGGACGGTTGGCGGTTCCTCTACATTCAGTACTCTCACATTACGGGGGGGTTTATCTACTGCCGACATTGGGGCTAAGGGCGGAAACGACAGTAATAGCCGCTATCCAAAGTCATGGAGCCAGCCGCTAGCCGCGGCCGAGACGTATTATGTAGGTAGAGGCCTTGGCGGCGGCGGGCTTCTTATAGATGAGGTTACGTACGGCACTGGGGGTACAGGGGACACAAACTCAGATAATAACTCTACAAACGGCTCAAGCGGCGTCGTCTTAGTAGAATGGATGGAGGAAGTATAATGCAATATGCGAAAGTAATAAGCGGCTATGTTACTAATGTAGCAGTAGGTCAACCTGACAGTTCTTGGATAGTAACAGACGGGACAGTGGCTATTGGCGACTCTTATGATGGCGCGGTATTTACTAAACCTATTGTCGTTTCAGTCCCTCGTTATAACGAGTATTCGTACCCTGACTTTGTAGAGGCTCTAGCTGTCGGTGACGCAGCTCGTAACATCATCATCGCTAAAAAGAGTGATGCCGGTGCTGACCTGGAGGTCTTTATGGAAATTGCACGATCCCGTGGCTACGTAGACTTTAACAACGAAACCAGCAGAGCGAGGCTCAATGGTCTGGTGCCTTCCATGCTGACACAGGCAGAAGCTGACACGATCACGGGGAGTTAGCCAGCGGATCTCCGGTGGCAGGTAAAATTAATGGAATATATTTGGCTTGAGGGCTAAAAAATGGGGACGAATAACGATCAAAATAATATGCTGCTTAAATTTCTACCACTTTTATTGGTGATAATTTCAGTCGCGGTCGCTTCAGGAACGGTGATAAAAAGTGTCTCGGATCTTGAAGATGCAGACACCGCTATCATTGCGAGGCATGTTGAAGATGTCGCAGCGGTAAAATCTGACTTGAGTGCTAACACCAAAACGCTCCAAACACTAACCGGGAAGATTATCCTGATAGAAAACAACCTCGAACACATGCGGGATTCGCAAGATGAGCAGCGGGTTGATAATAAAGAAATACTGGAAATTCTGAGAAAGTAATCAGGGGGCGACATGAATAGTTCTAAAGCAGGAATCATTTTATTAACCTCCGCCCTGGCGTTGACTTCAGCTTGTGCAGAGATTAATTCTATCCGCTCTGGTATTGGGATGTACGGCCAGCAAGCCAGTGATGGTGCGCTGCATGACAGCCTATGGGCTATCTGCAAAGCCAGTCCAGTGGGGGCCATTAAGCGTAAGTTCAACACCCCCAAAAAGATGGTGACGTATAACCAGCTTTGCTCAAACCAAGAGCTATTGTCGGAAACCGAATGAGGAAGCTAAAATACAGCGACGAATACAAATATCAATGTCGCGGGGACTTCCACTATCAGACAAGTATCTACGGTTTTGAGGCTGACACCCCTTTACTTAAACTGACAAAGCAAGGCTTGATAACAATCAAATTGGGCTATGCCTGCGATGGTCCCAGTGGGCCGACTATTGACACGCCTATCTTCATTTTTGCGGCTTTTATTCACGATGCTATCTATCAACTGATTAGAATGGGGTTTATACCATTCCGATACTGGAGACAGGCAGACAATGAAATGGCCACAGCCATTAAATTCAAACTTAACGAGATACGTAAAACGACAGCATGGTATTTGAAGGCAGCGTCTATGGCGCACGAGGCTGCGTGGAACGTAATGATATTAGTTATAATGGCTGGCCTAAAAATGGCTAACGGTGATGCAGCTAAACCTCAGAACATTAAAAAAGTTTACGTGATATAAATGCTCAAGCAGATCATCACGCAAGGAATACGCAGCGACGAGGCAGGAGATGGCCACTTCGGGGCGAGTAGAGGCTCTAGGACACATAGAGGGGTCGATTATGATTGTGACCCTGTAGCGCCCGTTCTGTGCCTTGTAGCGGGCAAAGTGACTAAGCTGGGTTATTGCTATGCGGACGATCTAAGCTGGAGATATGTCCAAGTTACGGACAAAGACAGCTATAAGCATCGATTCTTTTACGTTACCCCGACAGTGCAGGTGGGCGACTTTATTGGCCGAGAATCAATCATAGGTGTGGCTCAAGATATTACCGAGCGTTACCCAAGTCAGGGGATGAATGCCCACGTGCACTATGAAATCAAGACGACTAAAGGGGAGTACTTGGACCCTGAAGAGTTTCACAAGACCCCCTAAATCATCTATCTCCTATGGTGTTAATACTCAGCCACTACAGCCAAGCCCTGCTCAACCATGATCGCATTTAGTGATTTATCATCGTGCTGGTTCAGGTAGATATCACCCAACCACCGGCCAAACTTCCCCTTCTTGTCCTTGTGAGTCTTAATGACGATAACGGTGTCAAGTATCGCTTTGCGTAACCAGTCCCTGGCGACTAATCCAGCGGCTCTCTCAGTGCCTCGAACCTCTGGCGTATCGATACCATATAGCCGAATCTTCTGCCCTTTCTGCCAAGTGCCAAAGCCTAGATCAATATCCACGGTGATCGTGTCGCCATCGTAGACCTTCGTTACTAGTGCGCGGTATTGGTACATCACTCCGCTCCCTTTAGGGCTGCTTTGAGGTTGTCGAGTTTACGAGAGTCGACAGAACAGAATCCCGATGCATCTTTATGTGATCCGATTATTATCTGCTGGGCAGCCTCTCGGATTATCTCAGCTCTGAGCAGCTTCTGACCTTGCTCGCGGTAAGCTGGCAAATGTTTTGCAGCAGCCTTTTCAATCATTTGACGGATATCGTCGTTCAGCTTGGCATTCTCTACTTTCATCTCTATAAGCTGCCCAATTTTCTGAGCGTTAAGGCGTATCGCAGTACCGCGCTCTAGCTGTATTTCGGCGCTCTCAGATTTAAGGCTGGCTATACGCTCGAGTAAAAGTACAGAGCAATTGTGACCACCGTGGCTGCCTGTTCTCCAAGTGTAGCCACAGGTGTAGCATTCGTGCTGTTCGGGGTTCTTATAGCTCATATACCACACTCCCCAATGAACAAGCATTCATTTTCTCGCTGGTATTCTCGCTGGTGTATAGCCTTTGACTGACTTTGAGTGCCGCTAAGTCGTTGATTTATATAGGCACTGGGGGTAGGTAAACGTAGCAGGGCGGGTTCAAGACCCGTCGGCCACCCCATTAAACACGGGCTTTCAAGGCTCATCGCTCGATTCTCGCTGGTTTCTCGCTGGTTTCGATCCGCCATTTCTCAGCCAGGGCTTTCAACTCTTCGGCTTTATCTGCGGGAATCCAGACGCGAACCATCTTCAGTCCGCGCTCGGATTGCTTCTCTCGGTAGCGCATCTCTCGGGCGCTGATTGTTGGATCTGCTTTGCTCATCGAATATTCCCTAATATCCAGTAAAAGTGCGAAACGCCTTCCGGTTGGCGCGAGGCGGGCGCATGTATTCCGAATCACCGCCGAAAGTTATTCCAGCTCGACGCCGCCCTATTTGCAATACAAGCCTTAGTCCGCAAAGACCCTGGTTCCGGATTACACGAAGAGTGTCGCTACCGTCGACGCCTTTTAGTGTGCCGCCGCTCCGGTACTCTCTGTGAGTGTAAAACTTTGCCATGTGATTGCCACGGAAAAGCAACATTAGGTGCGTGTTGTGAGAACCAATCATCTTCCAATTTTGAATTTTTAGCGTAATCATTTTCTTTATCTCCGCTATAAGTTTGGGTTGCTAAGTGCTGGTATCTCGCGGTACTCGCCGCCAGCAGGGTAGACATAAAACGTGCCGCTGTTCAGGTCGCCAATCTCAGGATATTTTTGCATCCATGCCGCGATAGCTTCTTTCCGCGCCTTGTCATCTTGACTCTTGTTGAATGCTACTCGGTTTGCTTCGGCTACTTTGTGGTCTAATCTGCTCATTGTCTTTTTCCCTTTGGTTCGTTTCTCGACTTGATGAACCTAGTATAGTGTCCCTACGGTAGCGTGTCAACACCCTACGGTAAATTAAAAGGGTTATTTCACACCCTCCCGACCCGCACCAATACCCACACCCTCAAACCTGCTCTTGTCCTGGTTCTTGGCGTACTCATCTCTAAATTCTGAATACCGGCCTAAAAAAGTCGTCACGCTATGCCCTAGCTGATCCGCTGCGTCTGCTGGCTCGATACCCTGGCTTAATAGCTCCGCTGCTCGCGTGTGGCGGCATGTATACGGAATCCGGTACGGTATGTCCTGCCGGTGCGCTACCTTCCACGCTCGATTGAAGGGCTTACCATCGGCATAGTGGCTACCTCTTGGCGACTGGAATATATAGCCGCCTTGAAACCTTGTAGGGTGCGCGTTCAGGATCTCTCTCACCCAGGTCGGCACGTAGACCATGCGGGCCTTGTTCGTTTTGGTGGAGTCCTGCAACTGGCCCCGGCTGATGATCTTGCTCACGCTCAGTTCTTCGCCGGTATAATCGTCCCATTTAAGCGAAACGACTTCGCCACCAGGACGCAGGCCACAGCCGAATAGAATGGCAAAATAGACTTTATACTGGCCCTCTAGCCGCTGAAGTAGCGTCGATCGCTCTGCAATGGTGTATCGCTCAACCTTGGCTTTCTGCTTGGCTTTGATCTTGATACCCGTAGCTGGATTTGGAGCGATCTTGTGCAGCTCGAATATGCCTGACAGCGGGTGTAGTAAATTCTTTTTCGTCTGTGGTGCTAGCTTCAGAGGGGATATAACCCGCAGGATATCAAGCTGGGTAATCTCTGACAGGCTCCAGTTAGCGAAGGCAGGAATCCAGTGCTGGTTTAGAATGTTCTCATAGCCGAAAGCGGTGGACGGCTTCAGCTCGGTCATTAGCACTAGGAAGTCTTGAGCTGCTGTACTGAAGATGAATTGTTTGGCTTCTGTGTCTCTTTCTGAGATTGGAAGGCCGTACTCTTTTCTTGCGATAATCTTTGCGCGATGTTTGACCGCGCTGGCGAGATCACTCTTATTGTGGAAGTCTCCCGGCAGCGTCTTGTCGTAGACTGCCTTCCCTTTTGACCAGACGGTGATTCTAATTCCCGCTCCACTTGGCCTGATACCAGTTGGTTTCTTTTTGTTAACCATTGTATCGCCCTCACTCTGTGAATGAATGTAGTCCTGCCAACAACAACGTATTCCACGCCAGAAGTCCAGCCTTTACGGGTCGCTGTGTCGCGCATGTAGCCGCTCACGGTGTCAATGGAGATGCCTTTAAGCTGCGCCCAGAGCTTTTTACTAACCCAGGGATCAAGCTCAACGCCCATGCGCTCCAGGTCTTGCGGTGTTACCAGTGTACTCATCTCATCTACTCCATTTCATTAAGACTAAACCCACCAGCAACAGAGCCAGAGTACCGGTTACAGATACAGAGCTAGAGGTATCAGCCGGTGGGAAGTACGGTTTTCCGCAAGGCGATACAACAAGATCAATGCAAGGATTATCGTTTGTCAAAAGGTCTACTTCCGACAAGTGATCGAAGTCCGAGACTTTAGGTATGTACACGCTGTTGTATGTCATATCAAAAAGGAATATCGTCGCTGAAATCACCGAAGTCGCCAGACGGTGCAGACTGACTAGGCGCTTGCTGTTTAGCCGCTGCTTGCTGTGCTTGCTCCATACCCCGGTTGTGGGCTTGGTCTTTAGCTTGCGCACTCAGCCGCATGGCAGGGGCTTTGGGGTTGCCGTTCGGGTCGCGCTTCCAGCCTGACAGCCAGTACTCCTTGCCCTCAATATTGATCGATCCTTTGAAGTCTGGATGATTGGCGGTTTCCTTTTTGTCATTGCCCCAGACTTGCCCTTTATTCGTGTTGTCGTAATCGCTCATTGTGTTCCCCTAAAAAGTTAGATTTGCGTGTTTTTCATTTGCGGTGCTAATAAATTTCTTCAGCTTTTCTCGGTCTGCCTCGATATCAGGAAAACTACTTCTAGTCAGGCGGAGCAGGAAAAGCGGCTTCTCGTAATTCCTATCGTCGTAGCTGGCGAAGTACCAGAATTCGATATCGTCCGACATAAGAAACGGCGCTTTTACTTGGTCTGCGTATTCCTTTGGTAAGATACCGCCCATTAGGTACTCGATATGCTTTTTGCTGCCTGGGCATTTAATCTCTAACCCTCCGATGACCTTGCCGCCTTCCTCAACGATGGCATCAGGAGAGAATCCAAACCCGAGTATTGAATCGCTAACAAGCATCCCTGTTTCAATAAAATTGATGCCGGTTTCAATGGCGACAACCCTCCGCGCAATCGGCTCAAGCTCGTTCCCTCTTGATACCGCAGCCGAGTTGATATCTTCGATTTGCGGCTCGGTCATACGCTCAGATATAACTTTGTACGTGAGCGTTTCTTGAACCTTGGGCGTACCCAGTGCGCTTTTCAGAGTTGTCCCGGTGACCAGCCCTTGCCTCATGCAATGCCACTCGTAAGAACCTTGCTCAATATCAACCCGCTGCATTGATTTGCTCCTTCATCTCATCTTTGACTGATACCAGGGATGGCTTCAGGTGTTTGGGTATTGCCATAAACACCGCCTGCAAGTCCTGTATCGCTGTACAAGACCTTAAAGCGTGTTCTAGGTCTGTTGTATCCTCGCCAATGTCTGGCCTAGCCTCCCTGACTCTCAGGGCCATCTGTTCAACGCCGAAAGCCTTTACCAGAGTCGCGTA
>ENA-OSJC01000594-OSJC01000594.1-marine-metagenome-genome-assembly--contig:-NODE-594-length-34285-cov-6.278414_pt1 | contig 34285 bp, 41 predicted proteins | sample MGYA00237885_ERZ534234 | MGnify/ENA primary metagenome ERZ534234 (study PRJEB26413, sample SAMN06343907) | marine metagenome | isolation source: coastal waters | place: Atlantic Ocean: West Antarctic... | reverse complement strand
CTGCACAAAAATAATATTATAAAAGTATAGATAAATGTAAATATTTATGTCATCTGAGGGCTATTCAGTTACAGTGAAAATAATCACACATCAATCATAAGAATCAACCAGTTAACACATACCTATAAGGGTAAAAAATTTATATGGGTTTAAATTCAGACATCATTGAAGTTATCGCACAAATAGATAAAATAATTACAGGAAAAACTGATAAATGGTTAAACATATCTGATTATAACATTAAGAGCAGAGACCGTAAGAATATGAAGTCAGTGTATGGATTAATCCATAATATTCTTCATCATGGAGTTAGTGGTAAAAGAATTATTGATCGTACACGTAAGGATAATCTAGAATACCTTTATGAAAAATGTGTGAACTATGTAAATAAAAATGGGTGAATGGCATTTTTAAGTTACTATTAAAAATATTTTTTTTGCTTTTATTCCGACTTGATCCACTTACTCTTTAAGTGCAAAAGACTAATATTATGGTGTATTTTAAAAATAAATATCACACCATAATATAGAGTTTTTCTTGTCGTTATACCGTCATCAAAACTAAGTTTATTTAATACATAATCACACGAGGATTTTATGATTACATTCAGCCAGGCTCTCGAACAGTTGCATGCGCTAACTGACCCTAAAATAGCCGCACAAATGCAAAATTCTTATAAAATTGATCGACTTTATTTGGGTGTATCAAATCTAGACATCGATACACTTTATAAACAATGGCGAAGAGAAGTAGATGGTGATGCACGAACATCTTTAGCCTCCGAATTATGGGATAGCAATATTCATGAGGCCCGCATTGCAGCGGCAAAACTATTGACACAGGCTAGAATTAGTTCTGATGAAAATGTTTGGCAAGAAATAACAAGATGGATACCTACTCTTGATCATGCTGTGATTGCAGATCAAGTCTGTGGTGCAGGTGCGCGAAGACTAAAGTCTTCGCCCGAGCGATTAGATCAAATTGCTACTTGGGTGCAGGATGAAAATATATGGGTAAGACGCTCAACTTTAACTCTTACAATGCCTTGGACAAAAATGAATAACCCAAAAGCTGAAGATTTTGATCAAAGAGATCAAGTTTTGTCTTGGGCCGGAGAGCTGGCCAGTGACACCGAATGGTTAATACAAAAAGCAATTGCAACATGGTTATCAAGTTTGTCTAAACATGATGCACCACGTGTCTTATCGTTCCTAGAAATATATGGTGCTAAAATGAAACCTTTTGCTATTAATGAATCCTGCAAATTTTTATGATATCACTTGTGCCAAATAAATTAGAAGCATAGCATATTATTATGAATGATTTACCCAAACTAATTGATCCTTTTGCACGTGCGATTACCTACCTTCGAGTATCAGTAACTGATCGATGTGATTTTCGATGTGTATATTGTATGTCTGAAAATATGAATTTTCTTCCTAAAGTTGATTTGTTAACTCTTGAAGAACTGGACCGTGTATGCACTGCATTTATTTCACAAGGGGTTCGAAAATTACGCATTACTGGAGGTGAACCCTTAGTTCGGCGTGATATTATGGACTTTTTTACATCCATTTCTCGTCATTTAAAATCAGGTATTTTAGATGAATTGACATTAACAACTAATGGATCTCAACTGCACCGCTATGCAAACCAACTAGCCAAGATAGGTATAAAACGAATAAATATTTCGCTAGATACGCTAGACCCGGAGAAATTTGCAAAAATAACTCGCTGGGGAAGGTTAACTCAAGTCCTGGATGGAATTGATGCGGCCATAAATGCCGGCATTCGAGTTAAGATTAATGTTGTTGCACTCAAAGATTTCAATGAAAATGAATTAGATAATTTAGTAAAATGGTGTGCACAGAAAGACATGGACTTAACATTTATTGAAGTAATGCCAATGGGAGACATTGGTAATGAAAACCGCTTAGATCAATACTGGCCACTTTCCGATTTACAGAAAACACTTGCTAAAACCTGGACAGTAATCGAGTCGAGAGAACAGTCTGGCGGCCCAGCAAGGTATGTTAGATTAGCTGAAACAAATCAGAAAGTTGGATTTATTACCCCATTGACACATAACTTTTGTGAAAGCTGCAATCGAGTTCGACTAACTTGCACTGGTGAACTATATCAATGTTTAGGCCAAGAAGAACAGTTTGATTTACGCAAAGTTTTACGTAATAATGTTGATAACAAGCTTTTAGTAGAAGCAATACATGCTGCAATAGCTGAAAAACCAAAAGGTCATGATTTTGATTACTCACGACAAAAAGTCTCTGGGCAAATGTCTCGTCATATGAGCCATACTGGCGGCTAAATAATTTTAACAAAAATTTAGATACCATCTTTACGGCTATACTTAATAATCTATTTTATGGTTTAAAGATTTTGTGCCCTTAATAATTAAATAAGGAATATATTTAAAATGGCTAAGCTTAAAAAAACAGATGCCGAATGGCGCTCAGAATTGTCAGACCTTGCGTACAAAGTAACTCGTAAACACGGTACAGAACGTCCATTTAGTAATGATAATTTTCCAAAGTCTGCGGGTATTTTTATATGTAAATGTTGTGGAGAAAATCTATTTGACGCTGGGGCTAAATTTGACAGTGGAACCGGTTGGCCATCTTTTTATGAACCTATTGCAGCAAAAAATATAATAGAAAAAACAGATAAAAGTTTATTTACGCGGCGCACAGAAGTATTATGTTTTAACTGCGATGCACATTTAGGCCATGTATTTAATGATGGCCCTCAACCAACTGGTTTAAGGTATTGCATGAATGGAATAGCCATGGAATTTAAAGAGGATAAAAGTGTTTAAACTACTGGCCAAGTAAATCTTCAGCGCTAACATTTCCAAAATTGCCCAAAATTTGTGACAATATCTTGGGTCCTTTTACTGGTGCTTCTGTTACACGGCGGCTCAATACAACGATACGACCATCTTCAAGAGCAAAGCGTTCTATGTTAGAAACTTTGTCCTGAGTATCAAAAGATACTACGATCATGTCACGTGAAACAACTTTTGGTTCATAAAATAAATAATTTTTAATTCGTGTGGAAATATAAAAAACAGAGCCATCATCAAGACCCCCAAATCCAATTGGAGATCCTAATAAACCAATAATAGAGCCTCGATTGTCTTTACCAATAATTACTTGATTTAAACTTTCCTCAAGGGGCAAATAGCCATGATCTTTGTAAACTGTGGTACATCCTGTAAAAAAAGAAGACGTTAAAATTACTAATGGTAATAGAAAAGCAGATTTTGACATTAGTTACTTGCACCCTTAATTGATCTTTATATTCACATACTGTGTGTATCGAAGAGAATCAAACAACTTGTGCTATTGCACTAACATTAAGCAAAGGAATTCGCATAAATGGGCGATATTTCAAAAAAATCATTATTAGATACTAAAGATAGTAACATTTTAATTGTAGCAGAATTATCACAAAATAAACCGTATAAATTTTCATTAAATTGGGAATCGCCTGAGTTAAATGCTTATTTAACTCCAATGGATCTTCGTTCACTATCAAAGGTGACCATAATCGGTCAGATCAAAGCTGAAGGTGGCAAAAATTGGTACTTAACCGCAAAAGTAGGGGCAACTGCGGTGCAGTCATGTGTAATAACAGTGGAAGATATAAAAACACGCTTAGATGTAAATATTTCGCGACGTTATTTTGCAGATTTTGAATCTTATGAAGCAACGTTAACAAGCGAAGAGGTTTTAGATGATGAAGCAGAAGCAGTTCCAGAAAAAATAGATATTCTAAAATTAGCTTTAGAAACTATTTCAATAGGCTTAGACGACTTTCCAAGAAAAGAAGGTGCCGCTTTAGAACCTGTATTATCTGCACCAAAGGGGGTTGCTCCACTCACAGATGATGCTATAAAACCTTTTGCAGGGCTTGCAAGTTTTAGAGATAAACTAAAAGGTTAATTTTTTTTCATTATAGGGCTTGCGAATTTGCATAATCTTTGTATTTTCGCGGCTCTTCATATAAGCAGAGTCGAAGAGGCATAGTCATGCCAATAAGCTCTGCATCGCACAAGGCGCAAGCCTTTTAATTCGAGGTAGTGACATGGCTGTCCCTAAAAGTAAGATTACCCGCTCTCGGCGTGGAAACCGTCGTTCTCACGATACATTAGTAGCAGACAACCCAAACGAATGTGGTAACTGCGGTGAACTAAAACGCCCACACCATGTTTGTGGCGCATGCGGCCACTACGACGATCGTGAAGTTGTATCTGTGGCCGATGATATCGACCTAGACGACGACGCAGCTTAAAAATAAGGACTGATCCAACATGAGCGAACTCGCTAAAAGGATCAGTTCAACCAACCCTAATAAAAGTAATATTGTTATTTCGGTTGATGCTATGGGTGGTGACAATGGCCCATCTGCTGTAATTTCAGGCATTGAGATGGCTGCTAAATCAAATCCAGATGTAAAATTTATTATTAATGGTGATAAATCCAAGTTAGAAAAATTAGTTGGCAATCGTAAAAATTTAAATAAAATATGCGAGATTAGACACTCACCAGACGTTATTTCGATGAATGATAAACCTAGCCATGCAATGCGCCACGGCAAAAATAGTTCTATGTGGGGAACCATAGACGCAGTAAAAGATAAAGATGCTGCTGCTGCTGTTTCATGTGGGAACACAGGCGCATTGATGGCTATTTCGATGATACGGTTACGAAAAATACCAGGTGTATATCGTCCAGCAATTGCAATTCTTTGGCCATCAGCAAACGCACTTGGATTTAACTTTATGTTAGATGTAGGTGCAGATATACGAGCCGATGCACCTGATTTATTGAAGTATGCGCTTATGGGTGCATCATATGCCCGCAACGGATTTGGATTAAAACACCCTCGAGTAGGCCTTCTAAATGTGGGCACCGAAGAACATAAGGGCCGATCAGAATTAAAAGAAGCTCACGATCTTATTTCAGAAAGTAATGAAGATGGTGAATACGAATATGTTGGGTTTGTTGAAGGGAATGACATTCCATCTGACCGTGTCGATGTAATCGTAACTGACGGATTTACAGGGAATATAGCACTAAAAACTGGAGAAGGTACTGCAAGTATGATTGGTACAGCCATGCGTGAAAGTTTCAAAGCAACCTGGTTTTCCCGCCTAGGTGCCCTGTTTGCAATTGTTCCGCTAAAACGATTTAGTCGTCGCATTGATCCACGCCGCAAAAATGGAGGTGTATTTTTGGGCTTAAATGGTACCGTTGTGAAATCACATGGCGCTGCAGATTCTACCGGTATTGCTGCAGCAATTAATTTAGCAGTTCAATTGGCAGAAATGCGTTTCAATGAAAAACTTGCAGCACGGGTTGCATCTGCATCCATTGACGGCGAGAGTAATTAGAAACAAAAAGAGATAACACATGCCAACAATCAGAGCAGTTCCAATTGGCGTAGGCCATTACCTTCCTAAGCGAATGGTAACAAATAGTGAACTGGCACAGACGGTTGATACAAGTGACGAGTGGATCAAAACTCGCACAGGAATTGAATCTCGTCATTTTGCATCAGATGGTGAATTTACTTCAGACCTTGCTTTAAAAGCAGCTCATGATGCCTTAGCTAATGCTGGGATATCAGCAAAAGATATAGACACTATTGTTTTGGCTACCTCTACACCAGATCAAACATTTCCATCAACTGCTACTAAGGTTCAAGCTGGACTAGGCATGACGACAGGATTTGCTTTTGATATACAAGCTGTCTGTGCAGGGTTTGCCTTTGCTTTAACTACTGCAAATTCATTAATAGTTTCTGGACAATCCAAACGCGTCTTAGTTATAGGCGCAGAAACATTTTCACGTATCATGGATTGGGAAGACCGTACCACGTGTGTTTTATTTGGGGATGGTGCTGGTGCTTTGATATTAGAAGCACAAGCATGCAAAGGTACTTCAAAAGATCGTGGTATTTTATCCTGTGAATTATACTCAGATGGAAAGTATAATGACCTTTTATATGTTGATGGAGGCGTATCAACCACGCAGACAACAGGCTTACTACGTATGCAAGGCCAAGAAGTATTCAAACACGCCGTAAGCAAGCTAGCTGCAGCTGGTGAAGTTGCTATGGCGAAAGCTGGCATTACCAGTGATGATGTGGATTGGGTTGTCCCTCACCAAGCAAACCTACGCATAATAAAAGGTACTGCAAAAAAAATGGGCGTTCCAATGGAAAAAGTCATTTTAACTGTCCAAGATCATGGGAATACATCAGCTGCTTCGATTCCTTTAGCATTGTCCGTTGCTATGAAAAATGGTCAAATCAAGAAAAATAATCTTATTTTGACAGAGGCTATTGGCGGCGGACTGGCTTGGGGAGCCGTTGTTTTGAGATGGTAAGAACATTTTAATATTTATCATTGCTGTTTTAGTTGACTTATTAATGTATTAAATAATATTCTTACGAAATATTGTGGGAGAATTTAAATGGCCGACCAGACACTAACACGTATGAACCTAGCTGAGGCGGTATTTGAAGAGGTTGGACTGTCTCGAAACGAATCGGCTGATATAGTTGAAAGTGTGCTACAACATATCTCTGATGCGCTAGTGCGCGGGGAAAATGTTAAAATATCTTCTTTTGGAACATTTAATATTAGAGACAAGAACGCCAGAGTAGGACGTAATCCAAAAACTGGTGAAGAAGTCCCCATCAATCCCCGCCGCGTTCTGTCGTTTCGTCCATCACATACTATGAAAGACAGAGTAAGTGCAGGCAATAAGTAAGTAGGCTAAAATGGCACATAAAAAAGAACAAGCGTTTCGTACAATTACTGAAGTATCAAATTGGCTGGATACTCCGTCGCATGTTCTAAGGTTTTGGGAAAGTAAGTTTTCACAAATAAAACCCGTAAAACGTACTGGGGGACGCCGCTATTACCGTCCTGAAGATTTGAAATTGATAGGTGGCATTAAGTGCTTACTACACGATAAAGGTACCACCATAGCTTCTGTCAAAAAGCTAATTAAATCAAAAGGTGAAAAATACGTAAAAGAATATTCCATTCAGCCCATTTTTCCTGAAAAAGATCGGCGAAGGTCCGCCAAAATAAAAGTTTTAGGAGAAAAATCTCAAGCTAACCAAGATATTGATAAAATAAATGTTACTAAAGAAATAGTAACTTCTAAAATAATCTTAAATGATATAAAGTCATATTCCAATTTAGAAAAAAATGATATGTTACAAATCAAGAATCTATATTATCAGTTGCAACACATCAGAAATCGCATGAAACATCGTTTAGAAGCACTCTAAGGAGTTTTCACACTTGCGCCCTAGCAAATCAAAGATATAAACATGCATAGTCGGGCTATAGCGCAGCCTGGTAGCGCGTTCGTCTGGGGGACGAGAGGTCGCAGGTTCGAATCCTGCTAGCCCGACCAATCATTGCCTTTTTATAGGCTTACCCTGGGAGACAATATAGTTATGACAGGCGTTTTACCAAGCCAGAAAATTGAAAAGATGATGGCTTCAAGCCAAATTCTTCTAAGTGACCCAATACTTAATGACCAAGTCCAGCCTGCTAGCCTTGATTTAAGGCTCGGTCGCAAAGCATATCGGGTCCGCGCATCATTCCTAGCTGGAGCCAGAAACACCGTTGCTAAGCGTTTGGACGATTTCAAAATGCACGAGGTAAATTTAAATGGTGGAGCTGTTTTAGAAAAGGGGTGCGTTTATGTGGTTCCATTGATGGAATCTCTTTCACTACCATCAAATATAAATGCTGTTGCAAATGCAAAAAGTTCAACTGGCCGGTTAGACTTATTTACCCGTTGCATAGTTGACAATGGTATCGAGTTTGATCGAATAGAAAATGGCTATGAAGGCCCACTATACGCAGAAATTTCACCTCGTAGCTTTTCAGTTTTAGTAAGGCCAGGAATGCGGTTGAACCAAATTAGGTTTCGTGAGGGGAAAAATGTCTTATCTGATATTGAACTTACAAAGATGCACACAGAAATTGGTTTAGTAGATGGCTCAGCACAGATTGACCAGGGTTTAGGTTTTTCAGTAGATTTAGATATGCCAAATGGATTAGTTGGATACCGAGCCAAGCCTCATACTGGTCTGATTGATTTAGATAATATCAATCATTATCACGTAGATGATTACTGGGAGCCCGTTTATGCGCATGACAAAAGAATTATATTAGATCCTGGTGCGTTCTATATTTTAGTAAGTAGAGAGGCAGTTCATATTCCACCAAACTGTGCCGCTGAAATGGCCCCTTACCTAGCAATGGTTGGCGAATTTAGAGTTCACTACGCAGGATTTTTTGACCCAGGCTTTGGTAATGCTAGTGCTGGTGGATCAGGCTCTAGAGGGGTTCTTGAAGTTCGATGTCACGAAGCGCCTTTTGCATTAGAGCATGGCCAGTCCGTTGGAAGATTAGTGTATGAACGAATGGCAGAAATACCAAATATATTATACGGTGCAGATTTAAAATCTAATTACCAAGGGCAAGGCTTAAAGTTATCTAAACATTTTAAAAAGCCGTAAAGCTTTTATGGGCTTTCCTTCTAAATCCACATTTTTCATTGAGGATATTAAAAGATCAATAAATTTATCAAACTTTTATTTTAATCAAACATATCATCCTGATCCTGATTATTGTCAACTTCCTCTCCAGTTTCATCTGAAACCACACTAAGAATTGTCCCAGGTGGTGGGCGGTTATCTAGTAAGCCAGCATCACGTAGCTCTTTTACTCCTGGTAAATCCTTAGAACTTTCCATACCAAAATGGTCTAAAAATACCTGAGTAACAATAAATGTAACTGGGCGGCCAGGCGTCATGCGCCGGCGCCCTAATTTAATCCATTCCAATTCTAGCAATATATCTATTGTTCCACTAGACACTGAAACACCGCGGATTTCTTCGATTTCAGCACGACTGACAGGTTGATGATAGGCTATAATTGATAAAGTCTCAATTGCTGCACGAGAAAGTTTACGAGTTTCAACACTTTCTTTTTGCATCAAGAAACCTAGGTCAGGTGCAGTCCTGAAAGCATACCCACCTCCAACATGCATTAAATGAACACCTCGGCCTTCAAATCGTTTTTTAACATTAGCAAGTGCTTCCGAAACGTCACAGCCATGAGGCATACGCCCCTCTAATTGCTGTTTAGAAATAGGCTCAATTGTTGCAAACAAAATTGCCTCAAGCATACGTTCCTGTTCGCCTATTTCTGGTGCTTCAAACAAACTTTCAATTGGCAGTTGATTATTATTCATGTTATTGCTCTTTTTGTCTAATTTCGATTGGAGAAAACGCATCACGTTGGCGTAAATCTAATTTTCCTAGCTTCACTAATTCTAACATTGCCGCAAAAGTGGACGCTTTTACTGAGCGTCGTCGCTTTGGATCACTCAACCACCCATCTGGCATGAATTGCTCTAAAGTGCCCCATTCTATTGCATGACCTATTAAACTTTTCATACGTTCTAGAGCCTGCTCCATAGTGAAAATTTTATCACGCTCTTCTATGTGTAACGGTTTAAAGTTTTCTTTGGTACGTAAGCGGGCATATGCTTGCATTAAATCAAGAACCGTTGCCTTATAAACGTAGCTTTTCTTAAGTGTTAAGTTTTCTGGTATTCCACGGACAAAAAAATCTCTACCTAATTGATCTCGTGCCATTAATTGAGCTGCAGACCTTCTCATTGCCTCTAATCTTTCCAATTGAAACGCTAGATGTGCAGCAAGCTCTTCTCCTGAGGGACCGCCAGCAGACGTATCTTGCGGCAACAGCAATCGAGATTTAATAAAAGCAAGCCATGCAGCCATGACTAAATAGTCAGCAGCAAGTTCTAAACGAATACGCTTGGCTGCTTCAACAAAAGCTAAATATTGGCGTGCTAATTGAAGAATTGAAATTTTACGCATGTCAACTTTTTGAGTGCGCGCGAGCGTTAAAAGCACATCCAAAGGACCTTCAAAACCCTCAACATCAATTACAAGGCTCTCAGCTGCAATGCGTTCTTCAATTTTTATTTCTGATGTGTTGACTGATTCCATAATATGAACATATTGCGCGAAAGGTTTCTTTACATCAAGGAAGCAAAAATCTTTGATGCTTCCTTGACATCAAAAAAATCTGGTACACATCGAAGATTTTCTGCTATTTCTGCCCGTTTTTTAGATTTTCCAGATAACAGGCATACCTCAGTCATAATTTGAATCATTTCATTCATTTTTCCATTACAGTGCAAGACCACATCACACCCAGCATTAAGTGAAGCTATGGTTCGTTCAGAAAGTGAGCCATCTAAAGCTTTCATTGATAAGTCATCCGTCATAAGCAAGCCATCAAAGCCAATAGAGTTTCGAATAATATCAATCATTTTGGGAGATACTGTAGCGCAAGCATTAGGGTCAATTGAGCTATAAATAATATGTGCTGTCATTGCCATGGGTAAGTCTGCCAACTGCCTAAAAGGTTCAAAATCTATTAAATTTAAAGTATGGCTCGAAGTATTAACAATGGGTAATTCAAAGTGACTATCAGCTGAACCGCGTCCGTGACCTGGTATATGCTTAATTATTGGTAATACCCCTCCGGCTAAAAGACCTTCAGCACAAGCGCGCCCCATATTAGAAACTACATCAGGAGTAGTTCCATAACACCTGTTAGCAATAATTTCATGTGCCTCAGAGGTTGGTATATCTAGCATAGGGGCACAATTTACATCAATACCAAGTTGATTAAGTTCATGTGCTATTAATCGGTAGCGCAGCACCATAGCTCGGCGAGCATTTTTCGCAGAAACAATATTCATTTGATCTAGGGGAGGTGCCCATTCACGCCAATTTGGGCCTTTGAGGCGTGCAACACGTCCACCCTCCTGATCGATAAGAATAGGTACGTAATAACCGACAGCATCACGTAGATCTCTACAAAGTTTTCTGATTTGAATGGGAGTATCTAAATTACGTGAAAATAAAATAAATGCCCATGGCTTTACATCAGAAAAAAAAGCTTGCTCCATTGTGCTAAGAGCCAAACCATCACACCCAAAAATTACTGCGCTTTGTGCCATTAACGTATCATAACAGGTATGCAAGTAGTGCCACGGGCTGTGATAGCTGTACAAAAACTTTTTGCCTCTTTTGTGCTTTTAAATCCTTTTACCCTCAGCCTGTAAAATTCTTTTAAACCATTGTTAGCCTTTTGAATGAAAAGTTCTTTATCTCCTAATAAATCAGCATGACTTTTTGAGATATTATTCATTTGAACAACAGCAACTACATCAAAGTCAAATGCCCCCAGCTGGACTACAGCAGTTCCAACAGCTACATCCAGTGAAGGCTTTAACGGCGTAATACCTAAAGATAGTCGTAAATCATTAGGCCGAATCTTTGGGCCTGATGGACCAAGTTTTGTTAGACGATTTATAGTAAGGTTTTGTTTATTTTTATTACTAGCAAACAAATTATCTGCTTCTAACTTAACTGATCTGTCAATTACTGCCTCAAGTCCTGATATGTTATTAGTAGCTTTTAACTCAGGATTTTTTAAAATTGGAGCTTGATATATTTTTATATCTGAATTCAATTCTTTTAACTTTCCTAATCCAGCAATGTCTTCAACCTGAAATGGCCTAGGCTTTGGCGCAAGAAAGACCTCATTTACAGGTTTTGATATCCCCGCTGAAGATTGAATTTCATTTACGGAAAGTCCCTGGAAGCTTGTTTTTTTGCCTCCAGGATTCTTTGGAGCAGTTCGAGCTGGACCCTGAGCTTTCTTAATGACAGGAATATCATTTGGGTCTAATCGAGATAGAAAAATTCCCCACCAAACTAATAAACTTAGTGCAGCAATAGACGCCAAAATACTCAAAAATTTGCTCATGCACTCTCCAATTTAGGGTCTTTTCCCCCTCCCTCAACAGGTATCTTTATTATTTTAATAGAGATTAACGCATTTCGTCAATTGGTGTGACACCCAGTATTCCAAGACCAGCCGCAAGAGTTACTTTGACTGCACTAATTAATGCAACCTTTTCTGCTGATAGCGTTGGATTGTCTTCTTGGAAAAACCGTGTCTCTGGAGCGTCTTTACCAATATTCCATAATGCATGAAAATCACCAGCTAATTCGTAGAGATAAAAGGCAATGCGATGTGGTTCATTATGTTTTGCAGCTAATTCAAGCAATCGCGGCCATTCAGCTAATTTTTTAACTAAGGTCATTTCGCCCATATGCCTCAATGATTTTAGGTCATCATTACTTGAAACTATACCCACCGCAGAAGTTTTCCTTAAAACAGAACTTATTCGTGCATGTGCATATTGGACGTAAAACACTGGATTGTCTTTAGATTGCTCCTGAACTTTAGCAAAATCAAAATCTAATGGAGCATCATTTTTGCGAGTTAACATAACAAAACGCGTCACGTCAGGGCCGACCTGTTCAACCAAGTCCCGAAGCGTTACAAATGTACCTGCTCTTTTAGACATCTTAAAAGGCTCACCATCTTTGTACAACTTCACTAACTGGGTCAACTTAATATCTAATGATACCTGAGCGTTTGATAGGGCAGATACAGCAGCCTTCATTCGCTTTACGTAACCACCATGATCTGCTCCAAAAATGTCAATTAGTTGATCGAACCCACGTTGTACTTTGTCAAAGTGATATGCGATATCAGGTGCAAAATATGTCCATGCACCATCCGATTTTGCAACTGGCCTATCAACATCATCACCATGTTCAGTCGATCTAAATAGAGTTTGCTCACGTGGTTCCCAATCGTCAGGTTTTTTCCCTTTTGGCGGTTCTAATACACCTTGATAGATAAGGCCTTTAGCATCCAAGTCTGCTAACGCACTCTCAATCAATCCAGTTCCATAGAGTGATTTTTCAGAAAAGAAGACATCCATTTGAATACCCAATAAACCTAGATCTGCTCGGATTAAGTCCATCATTTTTTCAGTCGCAAATAAACGTAAATCGGCCAGCCAAGTACCCTCAGGTTTACCAACTAGACTATCGCCATACTTATCCTTTAAAGCTAATCCAACATCCACCAAGTAGTCGCCCGGGTATGTACCATCGACGAACTCAACCTCTTGGCCATTTGCCTCTAGATATCTTAGGTATGCAGAGCGCGCCAAAACATCAACCTGCGCACCACCATCATTAATATAGTATTCGCGAGTAACATCAAAACCAGCAAAGTCTAAAAGGCTAGCTAAAGCATCCCCAAAAACTGCGCCACGCGTGTGCCCAACGTGTAATGGACCTGTGGGATTAGCCGAAACATATTCAACGTTTACCTTAAGGCCTTCACCTATATCTGAACGTCCAAAGTTGGTACCTGCAGCAAGTGCGACTGGTATAACTGAGGTCCAAAATTCAGGCGTTAAGCGTAAATTCAAAAATCCTGGGCCAGCAACATCTGCTGATACTACTCTTTCATCTAGCATTAATAATTCAGCCAAAGTTTCCGCAATAACTCTCGGGTTAACGCCTGCAGGTTTTGCCAAAACCATAGCCGCATTAGTAGACATATCACCATGTAAGGAGTCTCTAGGCGGCTCAACCGTAACGTTTGAAAAGTTCAAACTTTCAGGTAAAGTACCTGAATCCTTTAATATTTCTAAAGAAGATAAAACAAGGCTTCGAATGTCAGAGAATAAATTCATCAGTTTGTCCAATATTTGCATTTGAGATTTAGCATATGACTTGCTTATGTTCCAGAGGTGAGTTCAGTGTATCGTCGGTCTGCGTAGCCATCAGTCATGCCTGCTAAATAATCTGAAATCAAGCGTGCACGTTCTAATTCGCTCCCCTTGCTTGCCCACCGGCCAGGTAAAAGAGACATGTCGTTCATAAACACATCAAATAAACCGTTTATGACATATTTTGCTCGCCTCCGCATAACATTTACTCGTTCTGAACGATACATATGTTTAAAAAGATATGTTCGGATTTCACTGAGTTTTTCAAAGGTTTCAGGCGAAAACTGTATTACAGCTGAGCTAAGTTCACGGACATCTTGAGAAGATTTAGCTCCACTATTTTGCATTAAGTCAGAAGATGTATTAATTACATCTTCTACCATTACACCAAAAATTCTGCGTAACGCTTCGTGTCGGCGTCGAATTAAATCTAAGTTAGGGTATTTTGCATCAACTTCAGCATAACATTCACCAACAATTGGTAAATTCGAAATATCTGAATCTGTAAATAAATTAGCACGCAAACCATCATCTAAATCATGATTATTATATGCTATATCGTCAGAAATTGCTGCAACTTGAGCCTCAGCACTTGCGTGTGTTAGTAATTCTAGATCATGTCTCTTCGTATAATCCTGAAGGGTATATGGAAGGATACCCAAAACAGGACCGTTATGCTTCGCTATGCCTTCCAGCGTTTCCCAACTAAGGTTTAATCCATCAAATTCTGCATAATGATTTTCAAGGGATGTAACAATTTTTATTGCCTGTGCATTATGATCAAAGCCACCGTACTTCGCCATTTTTAATTTTAAAGCATCCTCTCCAACATGAGCAAATGGTGTATGTCCAAGGTCGTGCGCTAAAGCAATTACCTCAGTTAATTCAGAATTTAAGTTAAGTGTTTTTGCAATAGTACGCGCCACCTGCCCCACTTCAATTGTATGTGTCAATCGAGTTCGAAAATGATCCCCCTCATGCGCAACAAAAACTTGAGTTTTATGCTTCAAACGCCGAAAAGCTGAACAATGTATCACACGGTCTCGATCACGTTGAAAAACTGTGCGGTAAATACTTTCCCGTTCAGAATGCAAGCGACCTCGTGATAAATTTGGATTACAAGCAAGTATGCTCTGCATAATATGATTACCCTTTGCGTATTGCCGCGAGCATAAAGCACGCCTATATTAGTTACATATACGAAATATGAAAGCCGTGAAAGATGGACCTTTCTTTGCCACCAAGTGTAACTGATCGCGCATATGCTCGATTAGCTGAAATCAATGAGGACGTGGCTGCTGCCCAGGCCTTACGTATCGCCGTGGAAGGTGGGGGCTGCTCAGGTTTCCAGTATGAAATAAAACTTGAAGAACAACCAAATGGTGATGATTTAGTTCTAGAAAAAAATGGACAAAAAGTCTTAATAGACAAGATTTCTTTACCTTTTTTAACAAATGCAGTGATTGATTACACTCAAGAATTAATTGGTGCACGGTTCATAATTCAAAATCCAAATGCAACATCTAGCTGCGGATGTGGGACAAGCTTTTCTATTTAATTAGACAATCAAATTAATTGAAATTATTCAAAATTAAATCATCTGAGTTATAAAAATGAGAATTGCCAGTTTTAATATTAATGGAATCAAAGCTAGATTACCCGCGCTATTAGACTGGTTACGTGAAACAAAACCTGACGTAGCAATGCTACAAGAAATTAAATCAGTAGATGAGCTATTTCCACGAGATGACATCGAGGCTCTAGGATATGAAATACACACTCATGGAATGAAAGGCTTTAATGGGGTAGCTTTTCTATCTAAGGTCCCACTAGAGGATGTCGTGCGGGGTCTGCCAGGCGATGACCAAGACATTCAGACACGATACATTGAAGCAACAGTAATTGGCAAAAAAAGTGCCGTACGGTTGTGTAATCTATATCTTCCCAATGGCAATCCAACTCCCGGACCGAAATATGATTATAAATTAGCTTGGATGGATCGTTTATATAACCGCGCCGTGGAACTAATGAAAATCGAAGAGCCTTTTCTGATGGCTGGAGATTATAATATTATTCCACAAGCGGAAGATTGCTGGGATTTAAAGCCCTGGATAGACGATGCCGCATATTTACCTGAAAGCCGGGCAGCTTATCGACGAATTTTAAATCTAGGCCTTACAGATGCTTTTCGAGCATGCGATCAAACAGCACTGAATTATACTTTTTGGGACTATCAAGCTGGTGCATGGAACAAAAACAATGGGATACGTATTGACCATTTTTTATTATCCCCATCATGTGCAGATATGTTAATAGATTGCCAAACAGATCGTGACTGTCGAGCTAAAGAAAAGCCTTCAGATCATGTGCCAGTATGGGTTGAAATCGATATTTAAATAAATAACTTAAATACTATTAAAACAATATAAATTTAGATTTTATGTTTATATATCCAATCAAAGCGTTTTTCTAATAATTGAGGTGTAAGCTTGGATATTAACCGTAAAGCATTATGAATAAATATACGCATAAATGTATTAGAAATATGAAATATTTTGCCATTACGCGCAGCTAAGTTTTGTACAGATGTGACACGTAATTTTCGTATTGCCTCATAACTTTTTAATGCATGATTTATATCATCTGTACTATCTAGAGAGCGCGCTAAAACTGAGGCATCTTCAAGTGCCATACACGCACCCTGCGCCATGAATGGAAACATTGGATGAGCTGCATCACCCAATAGTGTTAAGTGATTGCGCGACCACGTTTTTAGCGGTGGGTGAGTATACAAACCCCAAAGCTTTACCTGTCTTACTTGTGATAAAATCTGTTGTACATCAGTACCAAAATCAGAAAATTCCAAACAAAAATTTTGAGTTGTACCTGCATTATCCCATCCTTCAGATACCGCCTGTTTGCACTCTTGGACTGCTACAATATTTATTAGCTGACCACCACGCAAGGGGTACATTACCAAGTGTTTACCACGGCCCATATAGACAGTAGTTACAGTACTTACAGTTTTTGCTGGGACAGTTGCACGCCACGCCACTTTTCCTGAAAATTTTGCAGGGCCCTCATTGAGCCAATCTTGCCTAGTGGTAGAGTTAACACCATCAGCGCCAACTATAAGATCAAAATTGTATGTCATTCCATTGGCCTGAACTTTGGGGTGGTTACTTAAAGCATCAATAACTTCTGCCTTCGCATCTAATAAAATAATTACTCCAAGCTTTTCTGCTCGTGCTATTAAAATACTCATCAAATCAGCTCGGTGTAATTGTAAATAAGGGAAATCTACATCTTGATTTTGACGAATCCGCGCCACAAGAGATCCCACTTTATAGTCACGCAGTTCAATCGCAAGAGGTTTGCTTATCTCGTTAAAATGTTCAGGTTTTATACCTAAGTCAGCCAGTGCGGATAATCCATTAGCACTAATTTGAATTCCTGCGCCAACCTCTGTAATTTTTTTTGCTCGTTCAAAAAGTGTGACATGGCCACCAAGTTTTGCGATAGCAATTGAGACTGCCACACCACCAATTCCACAACCGATTATACCAAAACTTTTACCTAATACTGACATTGTATTCCAAATAAAAACACCGCGTGAATATACGCGGTGTTAATTGTGTTCATTATTTTATGGCGCGTCAATCGTCACGGTGAACTTTTTCTTTTCGTTCGTGTCGCTCTTGGGCTTCCAGTGAAAGGTTTGCCGTTGGACGAGCGTCAAGCCGCTTTAATGAAATTGGCTCTCCAGTTGAATCGCACCAGCCATATGAGCCATCTTCAATACGTCTTAGAGCACTGTCAATTTTAGATACTAATTTGCGCTGGCGATCACGCGTACGCAACTCAAGCGCTCGGTCTGTTTCCTCTGACGCTCGATCAGCTACATCTGGAATATTACGAGTGCCTTCTTGCATACCTTCAATAGTATCACGCCCATCAGCCAAAAGCGATGCTTTCCAATCTAGTAATTTTTTTTGAAAATACTCTACCTGACGGTCATTCATAAACTCTTCTTCGTCAGTAGGATGATATTCAGAATCTAACAATTTATTTACTTTCATAATAAGACTCAACTTTGGCTCAATAATCAATTAATAGATGGTTGCGTAACGTAGAATCTGTCAGATGTCACGTCTTAGTTTGAAGCCATTGTTAGATACTATATAAAGTACCCACTTTAACTAATCATAGTATATTCAATCAAAAACTAATCCTAAGTAATTCTGTATTTAATTATCCATCAATAAACCCTTGAAAAGGTGTAGTTTGATAATCCATTTGAATTCAAAATGATAACATACTGAGTAAAGCTCAGTTTACGCAAAGTTTAATATAAGCTTTCTTCTGAAAGTTCTTTTCACATCACCATAAGTGAAATAGAATAAATAATATAAACTATAAAAGGTAATTTATATGATCCCGTTAATGACCTTTATTATTGGACTTATTTTTGGGTGGATACGTTCCGTTAGAAAAAATGGAGTATTGCTTGACCATCTGCAATACAGTGTTGCGCACGGATTAGCTTTTGGAATTATTGGCCTGGTCGTTTCAATAGTTTTAATACAACTAATCCAATGATAAGCTTCTTTTAAGCCTGTTGCATTATATGCAAATAATCCCATATTAAAACTATGTTAAAATTTTCACCAATACTCTTAGCTGTAGCGTGGGCTGTAATAATGTATTACGTGTCAGCTTGGCGTACTAAATCTGAGATGGATAAAAAATCAACCTTGTTGAATGATCCACCGCTTCTAGCTCTCACAAATCAAATGGCTGATGCTCTAGATTTGAATCAAATTAAAGTACATGTGTACGAAATTGATCCAGTAAATGGACTTGCAGTGCCTGATGGTCGTATTTTTATTACGCGTGGATTTATGAAAAAGTATTATGACGGTGATGTTACTGCACCAGAACTAGCCAGCGTTATTGCTCATGAGTTAGGTCACGTAGCTTTGGGTCATACCAAACGAAGGATGATAGATTTCTCAAGCCAGAATGCAATTCGAGTTGCCTTAGCAATGTTTCTCAGTCGTTTTTTTGGTGGATTTGGGGCAATCATTGCAAATGCATTAACTTCAATGCTTGCAGCACGCTTATCTCGTAAAGATGAGTATGAGGCGGATGCATATGCTGCAGCACTATTAATAAAGTCAGAAATTGGTGTTGAGCCTCAGATTTCAATGTTTGAAAAACTAGGAAAATTAAGTGGCGAAAGTGGTCAGCCGATGGCTTGGATGATGAGCCACCCAAAAACAACAGATCGTATTACAGCTATTAAAAAATTACAAAATAAGTGGCAGTAGCTAACAAAACTCTCGTATATTCACCTTACCCAGCAATAAATTTTGCCAATCTTGGCAGACGCGATGATTTTAACATTTTACGATTGTTAATGCTTACACCTGATCGGCGAATAGCCTCTTTGCGGACGGCTTCAACTATCTCTAATATTTCCAAACGATTGGCCATAGCCATTTCTAATAGAAAATCGTCTGGTGAACGCCGGATTAAACCATGACCCGATAGAATTGTAGTAGGGAAATCTTTAAGATTGGCAGTCAATAATTCTTCGGCTTTACCTTCAATGGCAGCCTGTAATACATGGACATCATTTTCATCTGGTAAAAACAAATTGTGATCCTCTGGACCCATTTTTACCTGTGCATTTGGCCAGTTAACCCGAAGGAGTGCGATTTCTATAGTTGCTTCAGCTTCCTCGTGGTTTCGAGCAGCAGCTCGGCGCCACTCTTCAATTATCCGTTCCGACCATAATGGTACAAATAAATCTTTCGATGCAGCGCCCAATAATATTGAACGAAGAATCGAAGGGTAAATGACGCAGGTATCAAGAAGGACACGCATTAATCGAGCCGTAGAAAAATAGATTTAAGGTAGGAAGATTCTGCGAGATGTGGATGTACTGGGTGATCCACTCCCGCTGCACCAGTATGGATAATTTGCCCTTTACGACCAGCTTTACCCATTCCCACTAAAGATGATTTTCGAAATTTGGCCATATCAGCTGCATGTGAACAAGAACACAGCACCAAATATCCACCTGGCTTAACTAATTTAGCAGCCATTTTTGCTGCTTTTTCGTAAGCGCGCAAACCACGATCAAGTGTAGGCTTAGATGGTGCAAACGCTGGTGGATCACATACGACAACCTGATATGTTTCACCCTCTTCAGCAAGTTTTGACATCGCATCAAAAGCATCACCCTTAAGAGTGCTGAACGCATTAGAAAAGCCAGAGGCCTCTGCTCCTGCGATTGCTAAATTAAGCGCAGGCTGGGAACTATCTATAGCTAATGCAGAAACTGCACCACCAGCTAGAGCTGCCAAGGAAAAGCCACCAACGTGGCTAAAGACATCTAGCATTGATCCCCCCTTGGCTAATTTGGAAGCAAATGCGTGATTTTCGCGTTGATCAAAGAATAAGCCTGTTTTCTGACCACCTGTGATATCTGCCATGTATGTGGCGCCATTCATTAACACTGGGATCGGTTTGTCAGAAGATCCCTTGATAAATACATTTTCTAAGTCTAGCCCCTCAAGGGCTCGCGCACGACCTGCTGCATTTTTTAATATAATCTTTGGTGAAAATATTTGCTCTAATGCATCCGTAATTTCTGGCATCATTCTTTCAGCCCAAGCGGCGTTTGGCTGCACAACAAAGGCGTCTCCAAAACGATCAATAATTACCCCTGGCAAACCATCCGCTTCAGCATGAATTAATCGGTAAAATGGAGTATCATACAACTGATCACGCAATTCTGCAGCAACTCTTAATTTACTCACAATCCAAGCGGTATCAATTACTGTATCAACCTTTAGATCCATAACACGACCAGTAATTTTACTTTCACCATTAAATGCTATTAATCCAAGGTCTTGTTTGTCATTTGTTTGCACTTTCATAAAAGTCCCAGCTGGGATTTTTTTTGTGCGCCTATCTAACACAACATCATCGGAATAAATCCAAGGGAAGCCAAACATCACGCGTGCAGGTGATTTATTGGGGCGAAAGCGGAGTGTGGGAATATCTGTCATCAGGTTCGCTTACATGGGTTCAGAACAAAAGAAAAGCGCCCAAGAATAAGCTTGGGCGCTAGAACAAACACTGGGAGGGAAATTTGTTTGAATTTATGGAGTTAAGCGTGTTTAACAGTAGCAAACGTGAAACGAGATTTAAACCAAACTAACATGCCTGCAAACAATGCAGACATGTATTCTGCACGCAAGTCTAATGCTTCAGCTCGGGTTTTAATTAGATCAATATTTTCGTAAGAGTTAATCATGATAGTCTCCTTTATTTCTATAATCTTAACTTAGGAGACTTGCAGCTGGTTGACATCATACAAGATTGCCCTGCCGCCATGTCAGCATTGCATGGCTAAATTACTTAGCCATGCAATATTAATATTGATTAATGAAAGCCAACTTCTGAACCTTTTTCAGATGCATTTTCCAACCAATCCATTACGTATCCTGCAACCGATCGAAAGCATACTAAGCGAGCAGTCGTGTCACTGGTAAACCAAAATGCAACAGCTAATTGAGCAATTCGAGTGCGCCGTACTTCACCAACTGGTAATATTTTTGATGACATATCAGCAGGTGAACCTTTTGATATTACATCCCTGATAGAACTACCTGTAAGTTCAAAGACAGCACGAGCATCCGATACGTTTACAATTAGACTATGCACACCTTGTAAAGATTTTTCCATTTTTGCAATCGTTGCATCTACAGATTCATAATCAACCATAACCAATAATTCGTCAGGTGACATCCACGCAGTTGCCCCTTTAGATGTAAAAACACATTGACGCTGATCAGGTATATTTGTTCCTGTTACAACTTTAATCACTTTTGCTATTGCATCTGACTTTAAATCGCCTCGCAGAGTAATCATACCTATAAGTCCAGCATCTTTCACATTAATGGATCCATTGCTAGAAGCACCATTCAACCCTGTAACACTAAACATTTTGACGAACTCCTTCTGGATCAAGGAAAACTTGATCACAAATTTTCACCTTTATAATCTCACCTTCTAATGTTGGAAAATCAATAATTTCTCCCATACGATCTGGACCAAATTCAATTAATCCCATAGCTATTGAGCGCCCTAATGTTGGTGAAAAATATGTAGACGTAACACGCCCAATCATATTTTTAACACCATTTTCTCTCACGGTACCATCAGTTGCATAAGCCCCATCTGGTATAACCACCTCTGGATCAATAGTCTTCAAACCAACTAACTTCCAACGAGAAGGGTCAGCCATATTAGAACGCAAATGAGCACGCTTACCTAAGAAATCATCTTTCTTTTTTGATATAGCCCATTGCAGGTTTAGATCTTGTGGAATTACAGTACCGTCAGTTTCATCACCAATCATAATGAAGCCTTTTTCTGCACGCATCACGTGCAAACATTCTGTACCATAAGGCTGAATACCATATTCTACACCAGCCTCCATGCACATATCCCAGAAGGCTTGGCCATCTGAAGCGGGCACAGCTATCTCGTAAGAAAGTTCACCCGAAAAAGAAATGCGGAAGGGGCGAGCCTTAATACCGCCAATTTTACCCTCAACAAAACTCATGAATGGCAGTGCTTCCGCTGACACGTCCATACCACCTAATTTTTCTAAAACTTTACGAGCATTAGGGCCAACTACTGCAATTTGTGCATACTGCTCAGTGACGTTTGCCGTGTAAACTTTCCAGTCCCACCATTCAGTTTGCAGCCATTCCTCCATCCACGTATGGATGCGGTCAGAGCCTCCAGATGTCGTATGACATAAAAAGGTTTCTTCATCTAATCGTGCAACTACACCGTCATCAGTTAGAAAGCCATTCTCAGTACACATAAGTCCATAGCGGCATCGTCCAACCTTTAGATTTGACATCATATTTGTATATAACATGTCTAAAAATTTACCTGCATCAGGTCCTTTTACAACAATCTTACCCAAGGTCGAAGCGTCTAGTAATCCAACACTGTTGCGGGTGTTCAAAATTTCTCGGGTAACTGCCTCTTGCACACTTTCACCATCTCTCTGGTAGCAGTATGGACGACGCCAATCAGCAACTGGCTCAAAGAACCCTCCGTTATCTTCTATCCACTGATGAATTGGTGTTTTACGAATAGGTTTAAACAATTTACCCCGAGCATCACCAACAATCGATCCCATAGAAATCGGGTGATAAGGGGGCCGGAATGTCGTTGTCCCAACATTTGGAATATCAGCATTCAAGCTATCTGCTAAAATTGCCAATCCATTAATATTTGATAATTTACCCTGATCCGTTGCCATGCCAAGTGTTGTATAACGTTTAGTATGTTCAACACTCTCATACCCTTCAAGAGCAGCAAGACGTACGTCGGAGACTTTTACATCATTTTGATAATCCAGAAAGGTCTTAGCTTGTAATTTTATGGACATGCCTTGAGGCATTTGCCAAATTTGTTCTATGGGAGCCTCTGGCTCTGCAAATGCTTTTAAAGGTATCGAAGCTTTTGGTTTGTAACCTATTTCTTTTAATGCTTTACGGCATTGAGAGATTGCATCTTGCATTGAGCTTTTAGCGTCTAAACATCCATTAGCCGTACCACCGACTACTACAAAGCCAGTTCCATCTGCCCCTAATGGTGGTCGCTCTGGATCTGGTCGAAACATTGCCTGATTAGCATCCCAATTTAGTTTTCCACCACAATGTGACCACAAATGTACAATGGGAGACCAGCCTCCTGACATAGCTACTACATCACATTTAATTTCTTCTAATGGGACACCCTCGCCTGCCTGCAAACAAATTGAAACGCCCGTAACTTTTTTGGATCCTTTTACTTTAGAAATAGCCATACCAGTTTCAACACGAATGCCCATTTTACGAGCTTGGTTTGGTAGAGCCCCTTCAACTGAAACCCGAGCATCTAAAATTGCTGCTACCTTTAGACCAGCCTGAACTTGTGCAATGGCAGTACGATAAGCATCATCATTATTAGCCGCAAGAACCATGACATCTCCACAAGAAGTGCCATAATCAATGATGTAATCACGTACTGCGCCTGCTAGCATTACTGCTGGAATATCATTACCAGCAAATGATAGTGGGCGTTCAATGGCACCAGTAGTAGTAATAATACGCTTGGCACGTATGCGCCATAAACGATGCCGCGGGCCATATTTTTCTGGTGAATGATCAGTTAAACATTCATAGCCTGTGGCCCAACCATGATCATACACTCCTGCACCCATAGTACGGGCACGCAATGTAACATTAGGCATTTTCTTTAATTCACTTAACGCATTTTTAATCCATTTAGAACTATTTTTCTCATTGATTAAAACATCATCAACAGGTGCACGACCTCCCCATGTATTTGTTTGCTCCAGTACTAAAACTTTGGCACCAACACGGCCAGCCTCAAGAGCTGCAGCCAATCCAGATGTACCGCCCCCCACAATTAAGACATCAACGTGAGCATAAAAATACTCATATTTGTCGTCATCTTTTTCTGTCGGAGCTGCACCCAAGCCAGCGGCTTTGCGAATAAAAGGTTCAAACATATGTTTCCAGGCAAATCGTGGAAACATAAACGTTTTATAGTAAAATCCCGCTGGAAAAATTGGGCTCATAATACGATTAACACCACCAATATCGAATTCTAATGAAGGCCACGCATTTTGACTTTTTGCATTTAATCCGTTGAATAATTCAGTGGTTGTTGCCCGTTGATTGGGTTCAAATTTACCACCTTCACCTAAACCAACAAGTGCATTTGGCTCTTCAGGGCCAGATGCAACTATACCGCGTGGACGGTGGTATTTAAATGAGCGGCCAACCAACGTTTGGCCATTAGCCAAAAGTGCAGAGGCTAATGTGTCACCCTTAAATCCAGTCAAACGTTTCCCATCAAAGGAAAACTCTACCAACTTAGTGCGATCAATTAGGCGGCCGCCTGAAGATAATCTTGTACTCATTTTACAAACCCCTTCCACTCAGGGCGTTTCTTTTTTATTTTATTTATAAGAGATTTTGGCGGTACCAATGATTGGGCTGAATAAGTTCCAAATACTTCCAACGTCACAGTACATCGCGCAGCATTAAACCATTTTCCACAACCAAAAACGTGACGCCAGCGCTCAAAATGAACGCCCTTTGGATTGTGGCGCATGAACAGGTAAGTTTCCAAATCATCATCAGATGCACCAGCACCAAAACGTTCAATATGGGCTTGACCATCACAGTGCAAGTCAGTTTCATCAGCTGTAATTTCACAATTAGGACATCTAAAGTTCAGCATTTTGTACCTCACTCAAAAAATAATTATTTAATTTTTTCATCATCATTTGATCGTCTCCAAACATTGATCAATAGTATTCTTTGCTTGGCGTAACATTTCCAAATCTACAGTAATTTTATCTTTTAAACGCAACAAATTAAACTCCACACTTTGACTTTTAGCAACTCTCTGATCAAAGCCAGCCAAGTCAGTGTCCTCAATAAATGGCAATGCAAAAGTATTATTAACAAGTTGCAACTCCCGGAAAATAAATGGTTCATCATCAAAGCGAATAGTTAAAATATCATTAGCTTGCGCTGATTTAATACCCGCATTACCCACCACTTGCCATCGATCGCCACTTTTTAATTTATAAGTAGCGAAAAATGATGGTATACCATTAGCAGATGAAGTGCTGATAGTTGCCCAACAAACTTTTGATGACTCAACTTTAGTAATCTGAACTTGGCCAGATATTTCATAAACTTCCATGGATTTATTTTGTGCTATTGCCACAGACCCAAAAGAAATTATTCCTAAAGTAAAAATAATATTTTTCATTAGTGTGCTACTCCTGCGGCAACGCTTTCATCAATGAAGCGGCCCTCTTGAAAGCGGTTGAGACCAAATTGAGCACCCAGACCAGTTTGCTCATCCTTGGCCATTAATTCTGCCATTGCCCATCCTGAACCTGGGATTGCTTTAAATCCACCTGTTCCCCAGCCACAATTTATGAAGCAGCCTGATAATGGTGTTTTTGATATTATTGGAGAACGATCACCCGTTACATCTACAATACCTCCCCAGTGGCGCAGCATTTTTAGTCTGCTAACCATGGGAAAAGTTTCAATCAAAGCACGCACGGTTTCTTCTAAATGATGGAATGAACCACGCTGCGTATAATTATTAAAGCCATCAGTACCCCCACCAATGACCATTTCACCTTTATCAGATTGTGACATATAGCCATGGACGGTGTTCGCCATGACCACAACATCCATACAGGGTTTAATTGGCTCTGAAACTAGTGCTTGAAGTGCAACTGATTCTAGTGGAAGTCGGAAACCTGCCATTTCAGCCAAATGTCCAGAATTACCAGCCACAACAATACCAAGTTTCTTGCATTTTATATCGCCTTTGGATGTTTGCAAGCCAGTCACCTTACCGCGTGACTGCGTCACACCAGTAACTTCACATTGCTGAATAATATCCATTCCCATTTCTGAACACGCTCGCGCATAACCCCAAGCAACTGCATCGTGGCGAGCCGTGCCACCACGGGGCTGCCATAAGGCGCCCAATACTGGATAGCGCGGGCCAGATAACTCAATGATAGGACATAAATCTTTAACTTTTTGCGGCCCTATATATTCAGTTTTAACCCCCTGTAATTTGTTTGCATGCGCTGTGCGTTTATAGCCACGAATTTCCGCCTCAGTTTGAGCCAGCATCATTACGCCCCGTGGACTAAACATTACATTATAATTTAAATCTTGTGACATTGTTTCATAAAGAGAGCGCGCCTTCTCATAGATTGCAGCAGATGGGTCTTGAAGGTAGTTTGAGCGAATAATTGTAGTATTGCGCCCAGTATTGCCCCCACCGAGCCAACCCTTTTCAATAATGGCAACATTAGTAATTCCATAATTTTTACCAAGGTAAAACGCCGTTGCTAGTCCATGCCCACCTGCCCCAACGATTACAGCATCATATTCTTTTTTCATCTGAGGCTTTGCCCATGCTCGCTCCCATCCTTGATGATGAGAAAGTGCATTTTTAGCGATAGCAAAAGCAGAATAACGTTTCATGATATAGTTACCTTCAATCAAAAAATTTGGCATTATTGCCATTATTACATATTAAATTGTCAATCCAGCCAAAAATACGTTTCGATTTATAACATAACCGACATTTTTCAAAAAAAGAAACTTAACTGAATAAAAAAATGGCTGCGTAGTTAAGTTTTATGACTCCACTTTGCCTCTCCACAAGTTTAGATAATATGTTGAAGAGGATTTTTTAAATGATTTGGTTTTTAGGCTCAGCGGCATGTTTGGTTTGCACTGGCTTTATTGTGCGATCTATTTTGCAGCCCCAAACAATCGATATAAGCGCTGCATCAAAAGATTTAGCATTGTATAAAGATCAGCTGCGAGAAGTAGATAGCGATTTAGCCCGTGGCGTTTTAAGTGAGACAGAAAGTGAATCTGCCAGATTAGAGATTTCACGACGAATTTTGGCAGCTGATAAACGTGCTCAAATGGAAACACTAGCAAATCCAGCTCCAAGTATTGTCAACAAACTGTTAGCAGCTTTTGTAATACTTACAGTTTTGACTGGCTCATTAGGCATTTATGCTAACTTGGGAAAACCCAATTTACCAGACCGCCCCCTAGTTGCTAGATTAGCCGCCGCCCAAGAGGCCCGCGCGCAACGCCTAAGCCAAGAGGATGCTGAAGTTCAAGTTCCAGATGAAAAAATTAATATTCCAGAAGATTACTTAAAATTAGTCAAAAAACTTCGCGAAGCCATCAAAAAAAGACCCAATGATGAACAAGGTTTACGTTTGCTTGCCTTACATGAGTTTCGCATAGGGAAATATCGTGCTGCTCGAAAGGCACATACACGCATCATGAAAGTTGTAGGTGATAAAGTCACTGCTAAAGATTATATTGATTTTGCAGAAGTCATGATCTTTGCAACCAATGGCTATGTTTCACCTGAGGCAGAAATTACTTTGAGCCAAGCACTAAAATTAAAACCAAATGATGGACGGACACGCTACTATTCAGGGCTAGCAATGGCACAGAATGGGCGAGCTGATGTGGCCTACAGGCTTTGGGAAGGGTTACTCAAAGAGGGTCCACAAGATGCAGCATGGATCCCACTAATAAAAAGCCAAATTGATGATGTTGCTCGTTTAGCAGGAATTAATATGTCAAATCAACCTCTCCCCGGACCAACTACAGATCAAATCAATGCGGCATCAGAAATGACTAAAGAAGGCCGAAAAAAGATGATCCGGGGCATGGTTGCAGGCTTAGGCGAACGCTTAGCCACAAATGGTGGAACAATGAACGAATGGGCGCGATTAATTCGTGCTCTGGGGGTACTAGGGGAAACCGCTCGCGCTTCAGAAATTTGGAATGAAGCAAAAGATGTCTTTAGCGATAATCCAAAGGCTTTAAATCTTTTACTGGAAGCAGCACAAGCCGCCGAGATTTCTCAATGAGTTATTACAATGATTTTATTACATTTGCAGATTCAATCCCAAAATTTAAATCTTTGCTAGGGTTAGATTTAGGAACAAAAACTATAGGTGTTGCGGTTTCTGATACTTTATGGTCAATCGCAACCCCACGGGAAACAATTAAACGTAAAAAGTTTGGTCTTGATGCTGATGCATTAGACGTCATTATTAAAAACACAAATGCAGGAGGTATTGTATTAGGACTTCCTATGAATATGGACGGAAGTGAAGGGCCCCGATGTCAGGCAACTCGGGCATTTGCCCGAAACCTAGCTGCACGTTGTGATTTGCCCATTGGGTTTTGGGATGAAAGATTATCAAGCATAGCAGCTGAACGAGCAATGCTTGAGGCTGATATGAGTCGAGCAAAACGAGCGAATGCCATTGACCACGTCGCTGCAAGCTATATCCTTCAAGGCGCCTTAGATCGCATTGGAAACCTTTCATAATGGATGAAGTTTGGAAACGTGAAGAGGTCGAAAGTCCTTGTATAAAACTATGTATAATCCACCCTGAAAGTGGGTTTTGCATGGGCTGCTATCGGACCGGTGATGAAATTTCAATGTGGTCAAATATGACCCCCACTGAACGGCGCGCCAAAATGTTAATATTACCTGCTCGTGAAAAATCAGTTAAAGGTAAACGGCGCAGGCAAGACTAATAGTTAATTAACCCAGAATGCTGTATAAAGCATACTTGAAGCAATACTTATAAGAAAAAATGCAAATATGCGCTTCAACGTTTTAACATTTAATTTATGAGCTAGATCAGCACCAATGGGTGCAGTAATCATAGTCATTGAAACTACGACTAAAAATGCTGGAATATTTACATAGCCAATAGTTATCGGGGGTAGTTTTAGTTGGGGTGGCTGTGCAATAAAAAATCCAACAGCACTAGGTATGGCTATGGCAAGACCAAAGCCAGCAGCAGTTGCGACAGCTTTATGGATTGATATTCGGTGTAAAGTCATAAGAGGGACTGCGAAGCTACCTCCCCCAATACCCATAAGAACAGACAAGAATCCAATAAAAGAACTAATTAAAGTACGAGTTACACCCGTTGGCATTGTTTCATTTAAGTATAAACTTTTACGACCAAACGCCATATATAGGCCAATAAAAATACCTAAACATCCAAAGATCATTGTAAGCGTATTCGATTGAACTTTTGCGGCAACTAATACACCAATGATTGCTCCAAAAATAATGCCGGGAGTCCACTTTTGAAGTATTTTCCAATCAACAAATCCACTTTTATTATGACTAAAAACTGATCTAATAGATGTAAATACAATTGTTGCTAATGACGTCGCAACGCAAATTTGCATTAATTGAGGGTTATCATAGCCTAATCCAGAAAATGCATAGTAAAATGCCGGTACTAAAACAATACCACCTCCAACACCCAACAGCCCTGCTAGGAGTCCAGCAAAGGCCCCTATTACCAATAATATAAAAAATGTTGGTAAAAAAATTAAAAGCTCTTGCATAAAATATTCCATTTAAATGTTTTAGCCTTCTTGGGCTGCTCGTTGTAATTCTAATGTATTATTTAAGGAATGCTGAATAACTTCAATACCAGCTCCTTTGATGTGTGCTTCTTCTGATAAGGTTCGCTTCCATATTCGCGCTCCTATTTGGCCTGCAAACAGCCCAAGCATATGGCGTGTTATCTGATTAAGGCGTCCACCTGTATCTAAGTGATTTTGTATATATGGCAACATTTCGTGAATAATACTTGAAACCGTTTTTGGTTGCGTTTCTGAACCAAATAATGAGTCTGCTTGTGCTAATATTTCCATTGGATTATGATAGGCAACTCTTCCAATCATTACTCCATCTAATCCTCTATTAATTTGTTTCACAGCATCAGAAAATGTTTGCAATCCACCATTCAAAATAATTTCCAAATCGGGTCGATCTTTTTTAATTTTATGTACAAGTTCATAATCTAATGGTGGTATATTTCTGTTTTGTTTAGGTGAAAGTCCACTTAGCCAAGCTTTCCTCGCATGAACAGTAAAAGAAGTTATTCCACATGATGAGACTTTTTCAATAAAACCAGGCAACATCTCATGAGGTTCTTGATCATCGACGCCAATCCGACATTTTACTGTAATTTCGGCACCAGTTGACGCATCAATCATAGCACTTACACATTCAGCGACTAAATCAGGTTCTTTCATTAAGCAGGCACCAAATCTTCCTGACTGAACACGATCAGATGGACAACCTATGTTTATATTAATTTCATCATAACCGGCATCACACCCCATACGCGTAGCTTGAGAAAGTTGACTTGGACTAGAGCCTCCCAGTTGAAGTGCAATGGGGTGTTCAAGATCATTAAACTCTAACAAGCGATCTGCATCACCATGTATTAGAGCAGGCGCAGTCACCATTTCTGTATATAACAGTACTTCTTTGGATATAGTTCTATGTAAAAAGCGGCAATGGCGATCAGTCCAATCCATCATTGGGGCGACAGAGAGTGTTCTATTTATTAAATTCACGAATGGCCTACTAATTTTTTTAGATATATTTTATATGTTTTAATAGATCTAATTTCTAAATAATAGTGTAAATTAGTTATATAAGTAATAACTCAAAAACAGATCGTTAGTGGAGCCAATAATTTAGTAGATTAATATTTAATTTAGTCAACATTACTCATCATTGCTTTCCCAAATTCTTCAAAAAGTGGTTTAGATACATTGTCTTCAGATGCATTCCATTCTGGGTGCCACTGGACAGCATAAGCAAAGTTAGTTGCATTTTCTACTCGAAGAGCTTCAGGAGTACCATCCGTCGCATAGCCTTCAATTATGATACGATTACCAGCTTCTTTAATTCCCTGACCATGCAACGAGTTTGTTGTCACGATATCTTTGCCAAATATTTTTGCAAAATGCCCACCTGGTACTAGCTTTACATCATGCCGCATCGCAAACTTTTCATCCACTGTACCCTCAGGCGGCATCCGGTGGTTTATACGACCTGGTATTTCACGTATTTCAGGGTGTAGAGATCCACCAAAAGCAACATTAAATTCTTGAAATCCACGGCAAATACCCAGAATTGGAACTCCTAGCTCCACACAAGCGCGAATTAATGGAAGAGCTACGGCATCACGATCACGATCAAAAACACCATGCGCTTCAGTTTCTGCTTCTCCGTATTCACTTGGGTGGATATTAGGGCGGGCTCCAGTCAACAAAATGCCATCAAAACGCTCACAAAGTTCATCGATATCAGAAATAGTAGGTACAGCAGGGAATATTACCGGCATTGCCTTAGTAACGTTATAAACAGCTTCAAGATTAGATGTACCCGCCAATTGAACAGGGTAGGAATCATCTTGCAAATATGAGTTAGAAATTACTCCAACAATTGGGCGTTTCATAAAAAATCCTAAATATTTAAATAATTACTTTAGTTATAACCATGAAAGATAAAAGAGATTTTTTCACCAAAAGTTTATTTTGTATTTTAATAAAAGAAAAGTAGTTATATTCCAACAGCATGAAATATAAAAATTAATAAATTAAATAAATATTATAAATAAATTTATACGCTGGCTTTAAAAGCCTTCTAAAACAAGCTTACCTCGCGCCGTATTACTTTCTAGAATTTTATGAGCTACTTTTAGATTAGTAGCATTTATTGCACCTAAGGTTTCTGTTGCAGTGGACCTAATTTTACCCGCATCTAAAAGTTCTGCGACCTGGTTTAATATATAATGTTGTCGGATCATATCATTAGTTTTAAAGAGTGAACGCGTATACATAAACTCCCAATATATTGAAATACTTTTTGGCTTAAATGGCATAATACTGAGATCACCAGGATCATCAATCAGACCAAATCTTCCTTGTGGCGCTAAAAGTTCTGCAATCTGCTCAATATAATTACCAGTTTGATTAGTCGAGAAGACATACCCAGGCTGGCCAAGCCCCAAGGCCAAAACCTGTTCACACAGAGGTTTAGAGTGATCAATAACATGGTGTGCACCAAGTTGAGTAGCCCACGCACTCGTTTCAGGCCGTGACGCTGTGGCTATCACTGTTAGATTAGTAAGTGCGCGTAATAGTTGGATAGCAATTGATCCAACCCCACCAGCACCTCCAATAATTAAAATAGAATTTGCATCATTTGAAACTGGTTCATTTACTCTAAGGCGATCAAACAACATTTCAAAAGATGTTAGTGTTGTTAAGGGTAATGCAGCTGCTTGAGCCGGTGATACAGATTTAGGTGCCAAACCCACAATACGCTCATCAACTAAATGGAATTCAGCATTAGTGCCAGACCGATCAATTGCACCAGCATACCAAACTATATCACCCACTTTAAACATAGAGACCACATCACCAACTTCAACCACTTCGCCCACAGCGTCCCACCCTAGTATAGCGGCATCATCGCCTTCAGGTGGCCTAGTTCGGCGCATTTTTGTATCAACAGGATTAACAGAAATAGCTTGAACCTGAACTAATAAGTCATGGCCACTTGCAGTTGGCATTGGAACTTCTAAATCGATTAATGAATCAGCTTGGTCAATCGAACCAATATGTTTATAACCTACTGCTTTCATCTTTATATTCCTGTTTTATAATTTTTATAAGCGGTCAGTACCATATATGGTTATAAGGCTAAATATTATTACATTCCAAATAAAACATTAAATATACACATATTTTATCAATGAATTTTTTAAAAAAGAGAATGAATGACTAACGCTTATATTATTAGATATAATCAAGGCGATGAATTTCAAATAGACCCACCGCCTAAATTTTTAAGAAATAACGTTTAATCCTGCTGCTTTAATACCCGCTACAGCAGCAATTGTATCATTCTCAGATGTATCACCAGTTACGCCAACGGCACCAATTATTTTATTTTGATCATCTGTTAGTAGGACGCCTCCACTTACAGGGGTAAAACGTCCCTTAAAAGAAACACTAAGTGCAGTAACAAAATATGCCTGCTGTTCTGCACGTTTCATAATAGCAGATGAAGGGATACCCATCATAATAGCGGCATGCGCTTTGCCATCAGCAACTTCAAAACGACCAGCAGATGCTCCATCAGATCTCTCAAACGCTTTTAAGTTGCCACCAGTATCTAATACTACCACTGTGAGTGGCTGCATATTTGCTTGGCGCCCTTTCTCAAATATATTTGTTATAATTTCCTTGGCTTTTTCAAGTGATATTTCTGACATATTTATTATCCTTTAAGTTCTAGTCTACGAGCGTGTAAAACTGGTTCAGTATAACCTGATGGTTGAATTGCACCTTTAAAAACAAGATCACATGCTGCTTGAAAAGCAATTGATGTAAAGTTTGGTGCCATTGGTGAATACGCAGTGTCATTAATATTTTGGCCATCTACTACACCAGCCATTCGCTGCATAATTGTCATTACTTCTTCTTGTGAAACGACACCATGATGTAACCAATTAGCGATATGCTGAGATGAAATACGGCACGTTGCGCGATCTTCCATCAGTCCAACGTTATTGATGTCTGGCACTTTGGAACAACCTACACCTTGATCAACCCAACGCACGACATAACCCAAAATACCTTGGGCATTGTTCTCAACTTCTTTTGTAATTTCGTCATTTGACCAATTTTGACCTTGAGAGATAGGGAATTGTAAGATCGTATCCACAGAAGCGCGTTTTCCACCTGCCTTAATTTCATTTTGCCGCGCAAATACATCAACCTTGTGATAGTGCATTGCATGTAAGGTTGCTGCCGTCGGAGATGGTACCCAGGCACAATTAGCACCAGATTGTGGGTGCCCTATTTTTTGTTCCATCATATCCGCCATATTATCAGGAACCGCCCACATACCTTTGCCAATTTGAGCCTTACCTTGCAGGCCACATGCCAAGCCAATATCAATATTTTGATCTTCATAGGCCATAATCCACGGCT
>ENA-OSJC01000592-OSJC01000592.1-marine-metagenome-genome-assembly--contig:-NODE-592-length-34398-cov-8.936424_pt1 | contig 34398 bp, 19 predicted proteins | sample MGYA00237885_ERZ534234 | MGnify/ENA primary metagenome ERZ534234 (study PRJEB26413, sample SAMN06343907) | marine metagenome | isolation source: coastal waters | place: Atlantic Ocean: West Antarctic... | reverse complement strand
TTTGCCTATGGGAAATTTGTTTGCCTGGTGGAAGGATACGGTTGCCCTTCACTACTATATAACACAGATAAAAAAGCCTGTCAATGTTCTTGAGTTTAAATACCAGTATGGACTGGATTATAAAAAGCACAGTGAAACTGGATGCTATTTTACCAATAGTGGATCAACTGACCAACACCCTGGATAAGTTTAAATACCAACATCACAGTGAAACTGGATACTATTTTACCAGAAGCACTAGAGGTCCAGAAGGCCAACAGTGGGAACTGATCGGCTGTCGTGAGCAGGGATTTCAGGATCTGGTCATGGCACTCAAACAAAAGGTCAATGACGAATTCAAAAAGAAATTTGACAAGGATATTGTGTTGAGATGTGTGGGTGCATGGACGGTGAAAGGTCAAGAGCACTCGTACCACGCACTGCACTACCACAAGAAATATGCCAATAGGCCGGAGTCAGCCCCCAAGGGAGAAAAAAACTTCATCAGCACAGTGACGTACCTGCACGTGCCCAAGAGGCGTTGGAACGGTGACGGGGCTTTCTATTTCGCACAGCTGGAGGACGGCATACTGGAACAACGTCAGTTGGACCCTGAACCGGGCGTGTTTGTAATAATGCCCAGTAACATGCTCCATGGAGCATATCCACAGCCTGCAGGTCTCAGACAGACGCTTAATTTAGATTTCGAGTGGAAGCTAGATGACAAAGAATAACTGGACATACCGAGGTAACGATATCACGGAATTACCAGAGAATTGTGAGGGTTTCGTTTATGAGATAACCAACACAACCAACGGCAGGAAGTACATAGGTAAGAAACTGGCGAGGTTCAAGAGATCCAGACCACCACTCAAAGGCAACAGGAACAAACGTAGGTACAAGGTGGACAGCGATTGGCAAGACTACTATGGATCCAGCGATGAGCTGACCATGGACATACACAAACTGGGCAAAGAAAATTTCAAAAGAGAGATACTGTTCTACTGTAAATCGAGGTCAGAACTGTCATACGTGGAAGCACGTGAGCAGTTCTCACGTAAAGTTCTGGAAACCAAGGACTACTACAACGGTCATATCCGTGTGAGGGTACACGGCAAGGGGATCCTTAAGTCATAAAAAAACCCCCAACTAAAAGCCGAGGGTTTTAAAATTATAATTGTTAACGAAAATTACGCCGCTGTTTTTGCCGCGTTCTTGACTTCTTGTATTTCTTTTCTTCTTGCTTTGATCAGCTTTGAAAGGTTTGCTAATGCTTTTCTGGCTCTTGTTGCCGAAGCTTTAACACCCTTGTCTACAAACTTCCCATTCTCTTCTGAGTAAGTCTGGATCTCGGTCATGATCGATTCATGTGTTTCTTGTGACATATTTGTCCTTCCTTTTAGTTGTCGTACGATAACATTAATTAACGTTGGTAGTTATAACATATATAATTAATTAACATATGTTACATTTAAGCACACAAGATGTGGTCCTGTCAATAGAAAATACACCAGTGACAAAGTTTAAAGGTTTTGTTTATCAGGAATACAATAATTTTTTTGGTAAAACTTTTATTTTACCAGATCTACAAGCTAGATCTTTTGATAAGTTGGAAATGCAAGAGCGTTTACCGAGGATAAAACTAGATTACCAAGACAATCTCATGAAACAGCTTAACATATTTTTTATGAGAAAAAATATCACAGATGCCCTCGCGAAAATGTTTGAGACGACTCTAAAATTTGATTCAGCTGATATTTGGATAGATGATAAAGATTATAATCTTTCACCCCACATAGATGATAGTAGAATCAAGTTAGCTTTACAAATATATCTCGGAGATGATAACATCGGTACAAGTTTGTACACTAACAACGAAAATGTAAAAACTTTTGAATATAAATTTAATTCTGGCTATGCCCTGCTTAACAACGACAAGAGCTTTCACGGATTGGATAAACCAGTACAGAAGTCGGGACGGACGAGTTTGTATGTTAGGTATTCTTAATATCCAATATATCTCTCTGCAGAGAGATCGAAAATCATGTTCTTTTCAAACTGCCAATTCAAATAGACATCGCTGAATTTTTTCGCAATATTATTGTATTGCTCTTTTGTTTCCATATGGCCCGGTTCGAATATCTGTGCGTTGTGATGTTCCATATTGTGTCTGTATACCATGAAGTTTAATGTTAATTTTTCTAGTCCGTAATCAATTGGTCCTGTTTTTTTCCAATTTAAAAATGTTCCTTGTTTGCTTGTAAACACAAATATTTTTTTTGCTTTGGAAAAAAGTAAAGGCAGATTGTCGTTGAGTTTAATGTTACCGTTGCCTGTTGCAGTGTGTATCAGCATGTCATACATTGGTAGATTATGTATACAATTTCTACTTGTGACATCCAGCATGTCTTTTCCGTAGTAATCTCCGTCAATGTATTGTTTTAAACTGTTTGCTAAGAATCCGTTACCGCCTGTTACTAGCGTCGTCATACAATAATGTCCACGTCATTTGCGTAGTTGGTGAAACCATTCTCCTTGACCACTTTCAGCACGGAGTTCACCCTGCTTACCAATTCGTCCTTGTGGGAGATCAGGAATATGTTCTTTTTCTGTGTCCTACTCATGTCTTTTAAAACTGCCATCGAACTCTCAACACCCGATATGTCCATGCCAGCGTCGATCAATTCGTCAATGAACAACAGGTTGATCTGTTGATAAAGACTTTCCCAGACATCTCTGAATGCCCAACTCAGACTTAGGATCAATCTGTTTCGCTCGCCTCTGCTTAGATTGTCAAAGTCCAGTTCTCTACCCAGTTCCTCAATCTGTACAGACAAGTCACTCTGGAACACCACTGTGTGTGGCAGTTTGACCTTGCCCAGGAAGTACGCCAGACGTTGATTCAAGTAAGATAAATTTTGTTCTATGATCCTTGTTCTTATGAATGAATCCTTCGCAGTCAACAGCTTGTACAGGAACTCTTGGTGCCTGTGTAGATCTTCCATTTCGTTTGCTTTTTCAAAGTCAACTTTCTGTATCGCTTTGTTCTGCATCTCTTCAATCTGTTCTGCATACACATCCTCTTTTTTCTCAGTCTGATCCAATTGACGTTTCAGATCCTGCAACGAACCTTTGTGATTGTACGCTTCGTCCATTGTGTCGTAGTATGTGTCTGGTATGTTGCCCAGGTCACCTATTGCATCCACGTCCTGTTGTATCTTTACAAGGTCGTTTTTGAGTTTTGACACATACTCCATTGATTCTGTCAGTGTTGATTTAAGTTTTCCAACCAGATGCTCGTGTTTGTCGTCGTGCAGTTCCTGTTCACATGTGGGACACTTGGCCGCCTCCGCAAACTCTAGATCTTTCTCCGTCTTTGCCACGGTGCTTTCTGCCTTGGCCAACGAATCCTCATGATACGCTTTCTCCTTCTCTAGACTTCTCAACGCAGTCTGCATCTCGTTGTGTTTGGACAGTCTCTTGTGTGCATCCAATTCTTTTACGATGTTCACTTTGTCCAGTTCTGCTATTGCTTCTTGGAAACTTTTTATGTCTTCATCTTTCTGACTTGTCCATGCAGTGGACCTTATCTTTAGGCTTTCGATCGATTCCTGTATTTTTTCATTTGATGCGACCCTGGCATCTATTGTTAATTTCTCTTCTGATAGCAACTGTTTGGTTGCTTTCTGTTTCTCTTTTAAAAGATCTGCTTTTTGTGAAAGTAAAGTTATACCAAGCAACTGCTCGATGATCTCTCTTTGCTCTGCTTGTTTGGTTGATAAAAACGGTTGTGTGTATGTGTTTAATGCAATTATGTTTTTAAACATGGCATGGGTCATTCCCATTAACTTGTTGATCTCTAGTTGTGTTTCTTTGTTTTCGCCTTGTGCTTCATTGGATTCTAAGTTCTGTTCAATGTCGTTTGCATAGAATTTAAATATCTGAGGCTTTCTTCCTCTTTCGATTGTGTATGTTACTCCGTTCTTTATAAACTTAACACTTACTACCATGCCCCGTTCGTTGGTCTTGTTGACAAGGTTATCTCTTCTGATGTTGGTCAGTGCTTCACCAAAGAACACATATGACAGTGCATTGATGATTGTTGTCTTACCAGTACCATTCCTAGCACCTGCATCATCACCACCTAGGTCCATGTTCTCACCGATGACCAGAACCAGGCTCTTGTCAGCGAAATTGATGGCCTGCACTTGGTTGCCCACGCTCATGAAGTTTTTGACTGTGAGTTCTTTAATCGTTAGCATTTGCTTTATCCATTAGTTTACGCCATCGTTTGTAACCAGCTATCCAAACACTTTGCGGAGTGTCCTTGTCTGGTATATTTGAATTCCATTTCTTTGCAGGGATCTTTTTTAATATATCCCAGAATTTCTTTTTACTAATTTGCGACATCGAGATCGTTGTAAATTGCTGTTAATATGTTCTTGTCGTAGGTCTCAGAATCAACCCCTTGTAACTGTTTGATAACGATCTGATCCACGCTGTCAAACTTCTGTACTTGTACTGTTGGCTGTTGTGCATTATCCACCTGTTCTGGGATCAGTTGTAGTTCCCTTAGGCTGTACTTGTCTATGAATGTTTCTCGGACGAAGTTTGCTTCCTCATATGAAATCTTTATGTCCAGTGTTACTCGCACATACATCTTTGGTTTCAAGTACTTGTCCGGGTCAGCTAGGAGTTCTGAAATCTTGATAGTGATGTATCTTGGCATCTCTGGCCAATTGATGTATTTGGGTTCTCCACCATATTCCAATATCATCATGCCCCTGTCGTCATCCCAGGCATCTGCGTAGTTGTGGGGAAACGCATTACCCATGTATGTGATGTTCTTCATGTACTGTCTCTTGTGGAAGTGCCCTGAGAACACTTTGCCGCAACCTGCGAAATGATCTGATTGTATAGTACCAACATCTGGCATCTCTACCATGGCATTCATTTTAAAGTATGGAAGTTCAAAATGTCCAAACACATACTTCTGCTTCATTTTCTCAATCTTTTTATATTCGTCTTCCACGATCCACGGAATGATCGCCACATCGTCCTCGACCAACCAATTGTTGACAATGTGTATGTTAGGAATATTCCTGATGTATTCCATAGAATTGATCTCTCTTTTTTCTCTGTAATATAAATCATGGTTGCCCATGATAACGTAAACGTTTTCAAATGCCGCACCCAGTCGTTCCATGTTGGACACCGTGTAGTTCATTGTGGAAACGTTGGTTGCCGATCTGTGATGGTGCCAGTCGCCTAGGAATATACAGGTCTCACAGTCTTCTGCTTTGGCTTGTTCTATGAACCATCGCACGAAGTCTTCACAATCATCATTATGAATCCTAGAGTTACCCTTTAACCCAAAGTGTATGTCTGTGAAACAAGCGACTTTCTTAAAGAATGCCATGTGTTACCATTTCTTTTTTACTGTTGGTTTATGATTGGTCATGTCAATCTTATTTTTAAACTTGACTGCATCTAGATCCGCTTTCATGTCAATCTTGCCAGTCTTCTTGAATTTCTTATTTAATTTTGCAAGGCCGGTCTTGTTGACCTCGTGTACTTCTCCGTGTACAGTCTCCATCATCTTCTTGTATGAAGGTGCACTAGTGGCGTTCTCATTCTGCCTAGTGAAACTTGGCATCATGCTGTTGTATTCCAATAGGTCATCCCTGATCGATTGATTTTTCTTTTCGATGTTCAGAATTCTCGTGAATGAATTTGTGATGGCCGCTGTGTAGTATGCAAACGGATTGTCGGACTTTGACTCGTCGAACTGCAAACCAATCTGTGACAGTTGCATCAGTGCCTGTGACTGCATCTCATCGTTGTAGGTGTAACCCCTCCAGTTAGATCTAGTTCCGTATCTCTCACACAACTTCATATACATCATTGCAAGTGTATTGGTCATCTTGCCGTGGTCACATGAGAAGTTCCCGTTCTCCATTCCGCCTATCCAATGTGATTTCCCCACACACACTAATTTTCCTTTTTCGACAAACTTGTAGTGTTGGAAGGGCGGGAAGTTCACCTTGCTGTGATGATCCGCCGTCTGTTTGGGATTCTTCTTCCTCTCGCTGTCCAATGGCACATGATCAAACATCATGACCCTGAACACAAGTTCCGTTTTCTCTAATTTCCTAGGTGACACGGTGTAGTCCACTAGTTTAATTTTTTTGAGACCCGAATCCTTTGCCGCCTCCCATGCTTCCTGCGTGAGCCTTTTGGCTTTGGCCTTCCGGGCCATTGTAACAGCACTGGCGTTGATCTTCTTTAGATTGGGTACTATCAGATCATAACGTGCATTTTCCGGGGCTATGTATGAACAATACGTGTTCTTGCTGGCATGTATCTGTGCCAATAAATCTCTGTTGTTTAGGTACTTTACTCTCTTCATAATTCCTTTACCTTATGTTGTTGTGATATGTGCCGTATGGGTAATTAAGTGTGCCTAAAATAATGCCTATAAATATAGTTTAAGTATACTGAATTTAACAAAGGAAAGCAACCGTTTATAATGGCCGAAAACACATTTGGAAAAATAGTAAAGAACGTAAGCACAGGCATATTCAACAGGACAGTGGGTAGGCTACTAGGTTCGGGCATTTCCACGGACAGCAGGATTGTGAACGCCAGGGCCAAATGGTCAGGTAGGAACGACAAGAAAGACTGGCGTGTGCGATTGCAGGTCCCCGAAGGGCCGTTGACACAGTTCTTTGATTTTGCTAGTAATCCACTGCTACAACCACTGGCAGGATCACGTGGTATTTTCTGGCCCCTGACTCCGTCAATGGTGATACAGCATTCGGCCAACTACAATGCCATGGACATGACACACAGCAACTATCCACATCAGGCATACCAGAATTCACAGGTGGACAGCATGAACATAATTGGTGAATTTCCGGTACAAAATTCCGAGGACGCCAAGCACTGGGTGGCGACTGTTAACTTCCTGAGGACGGCGACCAAGATGTTCTTTGGTAAGGACGATGGTAATGGGTTGAAAGGAAATCCACCACCGATACTACACCTGTTTGGATACGGAGATCACATGTTCCACAAGATACCGGTTGTGTTGAATTCGTTCAACGTTGAACTTAGGGCAGGAATAGACTACATCTCTACCAAGCAAGATAGTGTGTACAGTAAAACGACAGCAAGAGGCCCCAACGAACCGGATCCATCGGATGACCAGACCTGGGCACCAACCCTGTCAAACATCTCAGTACTGATAACACCGATATACTCTAGAGATTCTGTTAAGAACTTCTCTATGAAAAAATTCGTGCGTGGAGATTTAAACGGCAAGGGTCCTGACGAGGTAGGGTTCATCTAATGGCCGACTACTCAAACACATCACCATACGCAGAGACAGGCGAGACAGGAGACCATCTGGACATACTTAATCCTAGGACATTGACAGCGGAACTGGACGATCAATCTTACACGATAGAAAGGACCTACGCATACAGACCAGACCTGTTGGCATACGATCTTTATGGTTCACCTAGACTGTGGTGGGTTTTCGCACAGCGTAATCCAGATGCAATAGAGGATCCCATATACGATTTCAAACCGGGCGTGACCATACAGTTGCCCAAGAAGGAAAATCTTCTCAAAGACCTAGGGATATAACCCATGGGACTTCTAGACGCAACACCCGGCAATTATTTCAACATACACAGCGATGGTAACCCCAACAAGAAAACAACGAACAAGTCATATGTAGAAAACGTCACTGATGCCAACCAACTGCACCAGTACGCTTCGTACACCACGTTGTTCACACTGTCGGCACTGAGTCAGGCCGAGCTCCAGGACACTAGGACACTGGACGGTGTACCACATGACATCATAATCAAGAGTTCAGGCATATCAGATGCCAATGCAGGCAACACAGGGCAACCACTGAATGCTGAGAACAAAAAGACACTTTACGGTAATAGACAAAGTGAGGACGGCAACGCAAGGATGGCCGCGACACTTGATAAGAGCAGGAAGACGTACAAGCTGGACAGGGACATGTACTTCCAGGCAGTGAACATGAATGCCATACCCGGACTGAACGAGAAGAGAAGATTAACGTCAGTGACACAGATAGACATGACCATCATAGAACCGGCAGGCATAACCCTGTTCGAGAGACTGAGGGCGGCGGCGGCCAACAACAACTATCTTGACCACATTGACGCACCATACCTGCTGACGGTGGAGTTCACAGGATTTGACAAATTAGGGGGGGTGTTATCGGCGGAGCAAAAGAAAAGCATGAAGAGGGTGATACCCATAAAGCTGACACAGGTGGAGATAGATGTCAACACGGGAGGGTCTGTGTACACGGTCAAGGCAATACCCTACAACGAATTCGCATACGTGGACAGATACAACTGGGTCAAGACATCAGGGTCATTGTACGGCACGACACTGAACACAGTAGCGGTGGAACTGGAGGATCTGCTGAACCAACAGAACAAGGACGATATAGGAAAAATAGAGATACCAGACCAGTACGAGATATACATTGACGAATCATTCAAGTCTGACACTAGCCCACTGGATAGGACAAGTTTGGAATCCGCGGCCATGTCATCACAGGCAGTGGACACGGGAGATGTACCAGTGGACTTCATGAAGATCAACACAGGGAATTCCATAACGAAGATACTGGAAGAGACTATGAAATCACACCCCATGTTCTCCGAAGACAAGTTTGAGGAATGGAAGACCAAGGTGGCAGATCAGTTTGTAGCGGCACAGGATAGAGCAGGCGCTGAAGGTGTGTATGAGACCGCCAAGAGTCGGCCCAACATGTACTTCGACTACTTCAGGATCAGGTCCAGCCTGATACCGCTGGCACGGTTCGACAACAAGAGGCAGACCAATGCCAAGCTGATCAAGTTCGTGATAGAGCCCTACCGGGTGCATGCCTATTCACTGGCCATACCAGGAGTCAGCACAGGCGATAATTTCAAGAGTTTCGTGTACAAGACCTACAACTACATGTTCACGGGCGACAACGTGGATGTGTTGGATCTCAACATAAACTACAAGTATGCGTACTTCCAGAGCAAACTCAAGGACGTGGATGCATCGGATGGTAGACAGAACAAGGTAGAAAAAACAACATCAGAACGAACAGGAGGGGTATCAAATCCCAAACCGGTCTACGACGACGGCCTTGTCCTGAAGAGTGAGGTGACAATCACCAAGTCAAGTGGCACGGGGAAAACGGGAAAATCTTTCACACTGGTGGACCAGTTCATAGATGAGCTGACGCACCCCATGGCGGACATGGTGAACATCAGGATGGAGATACTGGGAGACCCGGCATGGTTGGGACAGTCACAGTTCATACCGGCAAATCCTGAGAAAGTGGGATCTGGGATCAGCCGTGACAAGGACATAGGGTACTGGAGGAACAATCTGGAGGCCATATGGGATTCGAAACGTAGGTGCTACAACGCAGACCTGGCGGAACCGATCGTGATGTTGAATTTCAAGATGCCGACTGACGTGGACGACAAGCGTGGAATATACGAGATGGGATCAAACCAGCAGGCCATGTTCTCTGGACTGTACAGGGTGATACAGGTGGAACACAGCTTCGACAGTGGGAAATACACCAACGTACTGCACCTGGTCAGGTTCAATAATCAGGGAGTGTACATATCTAGTCCAGCGGCGGAGTACAAATCCACCGACTACAAAGGGGAAAGCACGATACTGAGCAACAAACAGTACCAGGCATTCCTAGAAACTGAGGGTGGCGCAGTCTCAGACGTAATTAATATTGGTAGAAAGATACAAACTCTCTACGCAGGCGCAAAGAGTAAAATAAAAGGATTTTTAGGATAATGAGTCTACACAACTATTTAAAAGGTGATGCATCAAACGCCAAGGCCCCGGGCAAGGACCAGAGTTGGTCACGGGAATCCCCAGGACCATACATAGGCATAGTCAAGGGCAACGTGGATCCTACCAGGATGGGTAGGCTGAGGGTGCTGATACCAGCACTGGCACAGACCGGCAACGGAACGGAACAACAGCTGATCACATGTGACTACCTTTCTCCTTTCTATGGAGCCAAGGGAACGAGACACAGCATTCCGGGATCAACGGAATATGAACACACACAACACTCATACGGATTCTGGGCAGTACCACCTGATCTAGAGACCAGTGTATTGGTTATATTCGCAGAGGGAAAAATGAACCAGGCCTTCTGGATAGGTTGCGTACAGGATCCCTACACCAATCATATGACACCGGGCATAGCGTCCAGCACCAACACATACGACAGCCTGGATGGAACATTTGAAGGTGCAGATGCAGGATATCAGAAAGACAAAATATCAACGTATGGATCAACAAATGTTCCTGCAGGAGAAATGAACAGGACATCTGTGAATGCCTTACCGAACAACAACTATGATGCAATTCCAAAACCCATACACCCATTCGCTGATGTACTGGTCAAACAGGGATTGGGTGCAGATGACATAAGGGGTAACACCTCAAGTTCAGCACGTAGGGAATCACCCAGCCAAGTTTTTGGTATCAGCACACCGGGCCGTAAAGACACCGGAACAACTAAACAACAGGTGGGTGCAAAGGATTCGGGAGCGACTGACTATGTCGTGAGGACACCGGGACACACGTTCACCATGGATGACGGAGCCGCTGACGGTACCAACCAACTGACGAGATTGAGGACGGCCTCTGGACACCAATTGCTGATGCATGACACAGACGGCATAGTTTACATAGCCAATGGTTCAGGTAACGCATGGATAGAGATGAACCGGGACGGCAAGATAGATCTTTACTCGGGAGTGGGAGGGATAAACATCAGGACACAAGGTGACTTCAACCTACACAGTGATGCCAACATCAACATGCACGCCGCAGGATCCATAAGGATGAGTGCGGAGACAGACATGATACAGTCGGCCTCGGCCATGTTCAACATCGGAGACAAGGGGATATTCAACAGCTCACAGGCAGGATCCATAAGGGATTTCGCAAGGGACGGATTGACATCATTCACACCTGGCGTACAACTGCACGGAGCCGGTGGAGCAGTACACCTGGCGGGATCGCAGGTACACATGAACTCAACAGGTGCGAGTCCACAATGGGGACCAGATTGGCTGACCACTGATAAGGTTGGAATCACACCCAGGGAAGAGGGAGACGTGGAACTGGCCAAGAAGGGCATTGAACCACTACAATCTTTCACAAAGAAAACAAAGACCACAGTACACAGATTCGTCACACACGAACCCATGCCAAGATTCAAGGGATTCACTTCGGAAGGACACCTGCCAAGCTCGGATCCACTAGGCGATCGTCTGGACACCAAGCAGTGGTACAGGCTTTCCAACACACCAGGCACGGTGGAGTACATGGAACAGAAAAACAGGATATCGGCCATAGAGAGCATCAGGCTTGGTCAGTTCCAGGCAGACTCGGAGAGATATCTCAAAGAGAAAATGGGCAATTCAACAAGTTCTATCAAGGCACGAGAGTTTGTGACAGAATTTGGAAACAACTATGACAAGACATTCAACGTGATAAACCAGTCAAAGGGCAAGTTCAAAGAGATAGAAAGCATATCCAACAAGTTAAAGAACTTCGACCTCAGCGACAGTGTGGCGGATGTCAAGAAAAATGTAACGAAACAGCTGACCAACCAGGTGATAGAAAGCATATCCGGAAACGGTGCAGTGCAGTTGTTCAAGGACAACGTGTTCACTAATGCATCCGGAAAATTGTTCTCACTGGGAGGTGGATCTAGTGGAAACATTGTAGATGAATTTGGGACAGCTGGAAATGTATATGGCACATCTCTAAACAACGTGCTGAAAAATGTACAGGGCATCACAGGAAATTTAAACATAGGAAACATGGGATCGATAGCAGGTAACGTGAGCACGGTAACGAACGTGTACAAGAATGTGATGGCAGGCAACATCACAAACGTTGCTACACAGATTGGTATTTCGACCTTGAAGTCCACGGCAACAGGTTTCTTAAAAAAATCCCTAGCCGGCTCGTCGGCAAGTTTCTTCAAATCAAGCGGCTTCGGTCCCAGCTTCCAACCATCGGGATTCACCAGCTTGGTGACGTCGATTGGTGGCATAAAACTTGGCAGTGGCACTATTTCTTCAGCGGTTACGGCCGTGGGCACATTCTTCACAACAAGATTCAGCGATGTCAGACTCAAGGAAGACATACGATTAGTTGGCAAGTCACCCACAGGCATCAACATATATTCGTTTAAATACAAACAGTCAGCAGGAACATACGAGGGCGTGATGGCCCAGGAAGTTCCATGGGCTAGACAAATGACAGACACAGGATTCTACATGGTGGATTACAGCAAGGTGGATGTTGAATTTAGGAGATTGAACTAATGGCATACGGTAGCGGTAGCGGTAGCGGCGGTGGATCAAATCTGAGTAACAAGACAGTGACTTTCAAGGGTTTCAGTTCCAGGGCGGACAAACAGAACTTCAAACTGTACGACTTTGAATGTGCCAAACAGGATCTCATAAACAGACTGAGCATAAGAAAGGGCGAGAGGGTGGAGAACCCAGAGTTCGGCACTATAATATACGACGCACTGTTCGAACCGTTCACTGAAGCACTAAAGGACGCCATTATTGACGATGTTACAGCAATTCTCAACGCAGATCCACGTATAGCCACAGAGGAGATATTGGTATCAGAAGCAGACAAGGGCATAGCCATACAGGCAACTATTACATATGTTCCCTTGGATATCACAGAGAAACTGAGATTCAACTTTGATGAGAACTCACTGTTGCGCCTATCTTAAAGTACGCACATTTCCTAACACATAAATATCGTTGTTAACAAGTTGATAAAACTATGGCCACAACAGATAGACAGAACCGATTACTAGTTGCCGAAGATTGGAGAAAAATCTACCAATCATTCCAGCAGGCAGATTTCAAGAGCTACGACTTTGAGACACTTAGAAGGACCATGGTGGCGTATCTTCGTGAGAACTATCCAGATGATTTCAACGATTTCGTAGAGAGTTCTGAATATGTTGCACTGATCGACTTGATTGCTTATGTGGCTCAAGCACTTTCATTCAGAGTGGATTTAAACGCAAGAGAAAATTTCCTAGAAACAGCAGAGAGAAGAAATTCGGTGTTGAGATTAGCAAGGCTGATCAACTACAATGCCAAGAGGAATCAACCAGCGACAGGCCTACTAAAAGTAGATTCAGTTTCCACGACGCAGGATGTTACGGATTCGTCGGGATCCAATCTCGCAAACAGCACAGTTATATGGAATGATTCATCAAACTCAAATTACAGAGAACAGTTCATATCGATTTTAAATGCGGCAAACCAGACGGGACAGCTATTTGGCAAACCTAGAGAAGCAACAGCAGTAGGAGGCATCGACACAGAAGTTTATACATTGAGCTCCAACCAGCTGGACCTACCCATATTCACCTTCAACAAGACAATAGGCGGAACCGGCAGAGCATTCGAGATAGTGCCAAGCACGATAAACAAGTCGGAGTCAATATACGAGTCACCACCGGTACCGGGAACAGGATTGACCTACATGTACAGATCAGATGGTTCGGGAGACAGCTCGAACAACACAGGCTTCTTCTTCCTCTTCAAACAAGGTCAGATGCAACAGCAAAATTTTTCCGTGGACACAGCTATAACAAATTACATCAAGAGCTTAAACGTTTCGAACATCAACAACACTGATGTTTGGTTGTACAAGTTGGACCAGTTTGGACAGCAATCAGAACAATGGACAGAGGTACCTTCACTGTCAGGTAACAACGCAATCTACAATTCACTTGCAAAAGAGGAAAGGAACACCTACAATGTTGTGACGAAAGCGAATGATTCCGTTGACCTTGTGTTCGGGGATGGCAATTTTTCAAATCTACCATTGGGCTCGTTCAGGACATACCACAGGACCAGTGACAACGCCAAGTATGCGATACAGCCAGCAGACATGCAGGGAGTGTCTTTGACAGTGCCATACACAGATGCCAACGGTGCACAGCAGTCACTGAACATAACGATGAGTCTCAAAGCCAGCGTCTACAACTCCGCGGCAACAGAATCAAACGCTTCGATCAAGGAGAAGGCACCACAGGTGTACTACTCCCAGAACAGGATGATAACTGCGGAAGACTACCAGGTTGTCCCTTTGTCAGCATCGCAGGAAATAGTAAAGGTTAGATCAGTAAACAGAACAGCATCTGGTATATCGAGAGCAAAAGAAATACTAGATCCGACAGGAGCGTATTCAAACGTGAGTGTGTTCGCAGAGGACGGAATTCTGTACAGAGAAGAGAGTACACAGCAGTTCACTTTCAACTTCAACAACAGGAGCAACATACAGTCAACGATAGACACGTCTGTTGAATCAAAATTAAAAGAAGCGTCTGCTAGACAGTTCTACTACTTGAAATACAGCACACAGGATCTAAGCACACTGACTGCCACGTGGAACTCAACTACAACAGGGACAAACACCAACACAGGTTACTTCACATCGGGAGGACCACTGAGCATAGGCGACTTTGCGACCTCGAATCTGAAATATGCTAAAATAGGTGCACTGATAAAATTCACATCACCGGACACGAGGAAATTCCTTAACGGGAAATTGGTCACGTCGACAACGGAAAATGCTGAGGACAGGCTATGGGTCAAGATTGGAGTAGTGGCAGGAGATGGTGCCAACAATGGAGTAGGAAACCTAGAGTCAGGAGTAGGACCGATCACACTCAACAACATAGTACCAGACGGAGCAGTTCTTAGTGCAGTGATACCTGCATTCACAACAGCATTATCGACAACACTGGAAGCAAACATCATTGACAGGATCGAAGCATACGAGGAATTTGGTCTGAGATACGATGTAAACACAGAACTATGGACAGTGATCACAAGCACTAACCTGAGCACAAGTTCAGTGTTCACTCTCAACAACACCGGTAGCACAGCAGGAACAAACCTGGACGCCAGCTGGTGGTTCAAGTTCACCAATGACGGGAACACATACACGGTACAGTACAGGAAACTTGATTACATATTTGAATCAGAATCACAGAATAAATTCCATTATGATATCGAGGAAAAAATTTACGACTACAAGACAGGGAAAAGTGTCAAGGATACTGTGAAAATACTAAAGACAAACTCTATTGTTTCAACAGGCAACAGCATAGGATACCCTATCACATGGCAGGTAGTGGACACGGTGACGGAGGCAGATGGATTCCAGGACAACAGGAAAATTAAGGTCGGCTTCTATGATGATGACGATGACGGGGTGGTAGACAATCCAGAACTTTTTGACATAGTGGTCGAACCAACATTATCAGAAACTACAAAATTCGTCTTCTTTGAGAAGTACCTATCTTATGATACTGTGGAGAGATACAGACCGTACGCCGCAACAAACTTTGTAGTAGTAGAGAAAGAAACGTCAATTACTTTAAATTCATCAACATACACTGATGGACAGTTGTTCTATTTCTATAATGCTGATGAGGATGTAATAAAATCCTACAGTTCAACCACAAACACACTGACAACAAGCACAGATTACATAGCGAGGAGAGGCAGGAGTTCCGTTAGTTTCCAATACAAACACAATGCAGGACAGGAGACCAGGATCGATCCCAGCGTGTCAAACATAGTTGACATATATATGTTGGAGAGGACATACGATAACTTATTCAGGATATGGTCACAGGATGGCGGGGTAAAACCACTGACTTCCACATCGGACCAACTGAGGATAAATTATTCAGGTATTCTAAATCCCCTTAAATCACTTTCAGATCAGATCATATATCATCCTGTGAAATACAAAATTTTATTTGGTACGAACGCAGACGAACAACTGCAGGCAACTTTCAAAGTAGTAAAGAATACAAAAACTAATGTTACAGACGCAGTGATCAAGACAAGGGTAATTGCCGCCGTAAATGAATTCTTTGCATTGGACAACTGGGATTTTGGTGATACTTTTTATTTTACAGAACTAGCGGCTTACGTACACAATCAACTTGCTCCAGATCTACTGACAGCAGTGATTGTGCCAAACCAGTCAGGACAAGTATTTGGGTCTCTGTTCCAAATCAATTCAGCATCGGACGAAATTTTTATCAGTGGGGCCACCGTTGATGATGTTACAATCATAAGTGCATTGGGAGCCAATCAGTTAGCGGCATCCGGCAGTGTGATTACAGCAACAGCAACTGCCACGACAAATACGACAACAGGATCAGCAGTGTCAGGCTCTACTACAACAGGTTCGGGATCAAGTACCGGCAGTAGTGGATCAGGATACTAATGGCTGACAATACAACAAACTCATTAACTAATAACGAAGTTGTTAAACAAGGCAACAACGAGTACAGGAGAACTGTACAGCATCTACCAGCATTCTACAGGACAGACACAAACCAGAGATTCTTGTCAAGCACACTGGATCCTTTGGTACAGAAAGGTTCACTAGAGAGACTGGACGGTTACATTGGTAGGAAGGATGCTTACACTAGACAATCAACTGATCGATACCTTACAGCTACCAGTAGAGATAGGATGGCATACCAGTTGGAACCTGCTGTCACATACACAGACAGAGATACCACTTCCGTAAACCCAGAAGATCAGATTAAATTCACAGGAACCTATGATGACTACATAAACCAGATCAAGTATTTTGGAGGAAAGGTTAACAACCATGACAGACTCAACAAGGAAACTGTTTACTCGTGGAATCCAGCGATCGACTACGACAAGTTAGTCAATTACAGAGAATACTTTTGGATACCGGAAGGTCCGACATCTATTGAAATAGACTCAGCAGGTCCATCAGCAGTGGCAGAATACGACGTGGTCAATCTTGCCAAGGGTGCATATAATTTTAGTAACAGGCCAGGAGAAAATAATCCCATAGTAAAACTTTACAGGGGAAACACATACAAATTTAAAGTTAATGCAACAGGACATCCTTTCTGGATCATGACAGAACCGTACAAGAGCATGGTGGCGGAAGATGGATCAACATCAACGTTATATTCAACAGGAGTCACTAACAACGGTGCTGACTATGGAACAGTGACATTTACAGTACCCACATATGTGGATGCCGTATCAACTCCAGACACTTTATATTACCAGTGTGGCAATCACAATGCGATGTACGGGATATTACAAATTAGAACGATAACAGCAACAACGGCAATTAACCCGACCAACGATATAGTGGGAGCAAAAAATTACAGCTTAAGAACATTGAATTTATCGAACGGAATGAAAGTTAAATTTACTAATAGTTTGGTTGCGACAAACTATAAAGACAAAGAATACTATGTGGAAGGTGTCGGCGATGCCATAACATTGACTGATGTGGACGATTTAATAACACCAGCCAGCTATGCCACAGCAAGTACAATAGTGTATGATTCTGTCGGGTATGACTCGAGACCTTATGCAAAAGCATACTACAGGCCAGACACAAAAGATTACATAACACTCAAGAGAGATTCACGGGATCAGAATGCATGGTCTAGGTACAACAGATGGTTCCACAGATCCATCATAGACGAGACGGCCAGGATCAACGGCTATACACCAACACTCAATGAGGATTCCAGGGCCAAGAGACCCATAATAGAATTTGATTCTGGACTTGCTTTGTACAATCACGGAACAGTGGCAAAAACATCTGTCACACTGTATGACACGGTGACAACAGATGCCTTCAGTGACGTGGTACTACAGACAGGTTATATAGTTGACGGCATTGCACTTACAGAAGGAATGAGGGTCATATTCGCGGCAGACACGGATCCCATAGTAAAGAACAAGATTTACAAAGTCAGCTTTGCGACAGCAGGTGACAGCACACAGGTCATCTCACTGACCGAGGAAGCAGACGGAGTGCCAACTGACAAAGACAGCATATTCGTAGAATTTGGGACAGTGAACCAGGGCAAGACTTTCTATTACGACAGTGCAACGACCACATGGAAAGATGCACAGCAGAAGACAGGGGTCAATCAACAACCGTTGTTCGGCATGTGGGACAACAAGCATATAAGTTTTGATGATGCAACAACATATCCCAACTCGTCATTTGCAGGAGCCAAGGTGTTTGCCTTTGCAACGTCAGACACAGCAACAACAGACACGGTACTGGGCATAAAAGTAAAATACAACACCATAAACAATGTCGGGGACATAGTTTTTCAATCAGATCATACCTCAGGAACATTCACTTACAAGGATGGAACCAAAACTGTCACGGAAACTCTAGCGATAGGGCACCTTCACTACACCACGGGCAGGACCACACACAACTCCAAGAGCGCCTGGATAAAGAGGACGAACGAGAGCAGACAGAGGGTGGTACGAACATTCATTGCAGATGACACAGAGAAACAGTTGTTCCCTATTGACTTCTACAAGAATTCTTCTACAATAACGGATCTGGAACTTTCGGTTTCCGTGAATGGATCCAGGAAGACACTGACAACGGATTACACTGTTGTCAATGGAACAACAAACAAATATGTGAAATTCAACAAAGCACTAGCAGTGAACGATCAGATCAGGTTAGCAGGCCACAGCAGTGCCGACAAGGTTGTTAGCAAAGGCATATATGAGATACCTGACAACTTGGCCACGAACAGTTTAAACCAACAGTCGGGGACATACACTTATGGACAGATAATGAAACATGTTACTGACATATTTGACAAGAACCAGGACATAGCAGGATCAGTACCAGGAACATCCAATCTAAGGGACAAACCAGACGCCAGGCTAAAAGGCGGTAGCATACACCAACACGAAGGTCCTCTGTTGCCGGCGATATTTGGGTTGATAGATCAAGATTCTAGTTTTATTTCTGCGATTGAGTACGCCAGCCAAGAATATGAAAAATGGTACCATGCATTCCTTACACATGCAACAGGTACAGCATACGAAGGCGTTGCCACTGACAGGGTGGATGATATCATCTCATTGATAACAGAGGGCAGGAACTCTTCTTTCCCATTTTTCTATGAAGACATGATAGGGTGGGGCGAAAATGTTTCAACTAGGTCTTACACAGTACAGGGAGAGTCACAGACAGAATACGCACTCGACTCGCAACACAACATAACAACTCCAAGCAATAGAGCAGTTTATGTTTATCTGAATGATGTACAACTACTATTAGGCACAGACTACACATTCAGCACAGTAGATGACAGCATAGAGATATCTATCACACTTGCAGAAGGCGACAAGGTAGTGATCAAAGATTACGCTGATACAACAGGCAGTTACATGCCAACATCTCCAACTAAACTTGGAATGTATCCAAAATTTAAACCGGAGTTGTTCATTGACGACACATACCTCACTAGCCAGACAATGATCAGGAGACACGACGGATCGTCCATCAAGACATACGGTGATGAGAGAGATGATTTAATTTTAGAACTAGAAAAAAGAATTTATAATAACTGTAAAGTCACATACGACAGCACACTGTTGGATATACACGATGTAAAACCAACAGCATTCTCGTCAACGGAGTACTCACTATCAGAGCTTAACGATGTAATGGGCACAGACTTCTACACATGGGCAGGCAGGAACAATGTGCAGTACATCAACAACACACAATTTGTTGAAGGGTCACCGTTCACTTACAACTATGCCCTCTCAACCAACAGGATAACTCCAAGCGAGAAACTGCCAGGTCACTGGAGAGCAATATATCATTATTTTTACGACACTGATGCACCGCATGTAAGACCATGGGAGATGCTAGGACATTCAGAGAAGCCGACAGATTGGGAAAGCACTTACGGTGCGGCACCATACACGTCAGGCAACACGGTTCTTTGGAATGCAGTGGCAACAGCGTCGGGACATCAAAGTAAACCACAGATATTGGATTATCTACCAGTGGATGCGTCGGGTAATCTTCTAGATCCACTTGCGGCAGGACTTGTAGGTAATCTTGACCTACCGGGAAGACAGTTCTCATGGAAATTTGGAGACCAAGCACCGGCCGAAACGTCATGGCGTAAATCGAGTGCATATCCTTTCACTGTGATGAAGACACTAGCACTTACGAAACCAGCTAAATTCTTCTCTAACTATTTTGATCTTTCCAGGTTATCAACAAACACGGCAGGAAATCAAATATATTCAGAAACGGGAATAAGGAATACTCTTGCAACAGCCAAGTACCATCTAGAAACGATCACAGACAACAACACAGGAGTAACCACGAGATACCAGACAGCAGGCTATCAGAACTTTGTTGTCAACTACTTGATATCTAGAAATGTAGATACCACAACATTCTATTACAACAAGATGAAGAATCTAACAGTGCAGATGGCATACAAGCTGGGAGGATTCACAGACAAGGATAATTTAAAAGTGTTGACAGATTCCGTATCTCCGGGGTCAACATCAGGATCTAAATTTATACCTGATGAAAACTACAAGATATTGTTTAGGGCGTCAAACCCTGTTGAGAGTTTCACTTACTCTGGTGTGTTGATAGAGAAGAACACTGACACCGGACAGGATGGATCAACTCTGTTAGGAGGCTACAAGGTTTTAGGCTATTCGACAACAAAACCATATTTCAAATTTAACTATCCTGTAAAGACAACAACACAATCAGCGGTTTCCGTAGCAGGAGCGACACCGGTATCACGATACAACAACTACCAGGAAAACACACAGACAATACCCTATGGGTATGTGTTCACAACGATACAGGATGTCGCAGATTTCTTGTTTGGCTACGGGCACTGGCTAGAAGACCAAGGATTTAAATTTAACAAGTATTCAAAAGAATTGAAGGAAACGCTCAACTGGGCAAACGCAGTGAGGGAATTCCTATTCTGGACCACACAAGAATGGGCACCAGGTTCGGCTGTTACGGTCTCACCGGCCGCTGATGGGTTTGAGTTGGACACTAACAATTCAGTTGTTGGCAGATTAAGGAATCTTGCAGGAGATTATTCACTACTTGATGCAGGAGGCAGGAAGATCGACATCCGGGATATATCTACCAAGAGGATAGGCAAGACATTCGAACTAGGCATTAAATCACAGGACACCGGCCTGTACAACATAGCACTTAACACCGTACAGAAGGAACACATCCTGTTGTTTGACAACAGCACAGTGTTCGCGGACATCATATATGATCCATTCACAGGATTCAGACAGCAGAGACTCAAACTAGTTGGCTTCAAGACATCCGGATGGAATGGGGATTACTATGCACCAGGATTCGTCTTTGATGCGGCACAGGTGACTTACTGGACGGCCAACACAGACTACAACATAGGCGACTCGATAGAGTTCCAAGGCAAGTTCTATGTCGCGAAGGTCAATCACAACTCGGCAACAAAATTTGACAGTGCCAGCTGGATTTTAAAAGCAGAGAAACCTGCACCACAACTTATTCCAAACTTCGACTACAAGATATCACAGTTCAATGATTTCTACGATCTGGAGTCTAACAACTTCGATGAATCACAGCAACAGTTGGCACAGAGACTGATAGGTTACCAGTCAAGGGATTACCTAGAGAACCTTTTCGTTAACGATGTCTCACAGTACAAATTCTACCAGGGCTACATCAGGGAGAAGGGAACACAGAACGCCGTAGACAGACTGCTTAAAGCCAAGTACGAGGGTGAGGACATAACACTTGACCTGTATCCAGAATGGATGATCAGGGCAGGCACACTAGGGAACACGGATTCCGTAGAGAATATACAGATTACGCTAAAGGATAACAAGATCACTTCAGACCCACAGAGTATAGAACTGTTTGATACATCAAATGGCACGTTGCAATACTCAAGATCCAACTATGTAGCGAAAACAGATCTATACCGCACACCAGTAGACTACGCCGCCGCGACAACATTCAGTAGGTTGAACTATTCACAGGAAGGAGTGGACAGGGATGTCGCACAAGTGTTGAAGACAGCAGGATATCCACAGTTGAACCAGGTACAGCACACGGCATTCAACATTGTTGATCTAGAAAATCTAGACATGAACGCCATAACGGCCAATGATCTAGTATGGGTGGCCAACAAGAGCAACAAGGACTGGGACGTTTTTAGACTGACATCAGTCGGATTTAAGATATCCACTCTGAAACCAATAAATGATGTCACACAGTTGGAGATAGCGTTCACAAGTTCACATGGCCTGTCGGCAGGCTCCACTAGCACACAAGCCGACTACTTTGGCATATCGAACAGTGAGGAAGTAACACTCAATGGAGTGTACCGAGTGGTCAGCATACCAGACCACAGGACTGTGATCATAGATTATACAGGCAACACGGGATTCATACCATCACTGGCAGATGGATCAACAGCAGACAGCTACGGCAATATCTACAAGTTCATATCAGTGAGATTGGGCTCAATGGACAACGTGAATGATCTGCTCAACTACGCTGACTACAATGTCAAGGACGAAGCCATCGCAAAAGAAGGAGACAAGGTATTTGCTGACGCAGACAGTTCAGGACTGTGGCGTGTGTACGAGAAACAAAATCCATACACAACAGCACTGGTACTATCACCGGACAGCCAAACAGCAGACCAGGAGTTCGGTCACAGGATAGTGGCAAGGAATGACGGCAAGGCAGTTATTGTTTCAGCGCCGGGCAAGGGACAGGGAGAAATTAATTTCCTTTTCAGAGTTTCGTCGGAGGCAGGGACACTGTTACAGTCGCAATCAGTAGGCACAATGACAGACAACAACGACAACACCAGTAGATTGGGAGAATCGTTGTCTATGAGCACGGATGAGAACTTTGTGGTAGCAGGTGCACCATACACGAATACAGTACAGTCAGATGGTAGTACTAGACAACTGAACTCAGGATTACTAAAGATTTACGTTTGGGATCCAACGACATTCAAGTATGGACTACTGGAAACTGTTCCACCACCAACAGACGGCTCTAGTTCAAACGAGAATCTAAATTTCGGGTGGGCACACAAGATTTCAGAACCAACATTGAGTTCAGTGAGAAGCACAGCACAGAAATATCTATTTGTTTCAGCACCAGGCCATGACAGCGACCTAGGTAGGGTGTACATGTACACTTGGGGTATCGGTGCAGATGGATCAACATATTCCACATGGACACAGGACTACACGATAGAAGCACCAGATGGCGGCAGTGGACAAAGATTCGGACACAGGATCGCGGCCAACGACAACGGAGACATACTGGCAGTCAGTTCGTTAGCACCAGGCAACGCAGGCAAGGTGGAAATATTCGTCAAGACTTCACAGAGCAACGATGGGAGTTCACAGAACTCATTCGCACTGGCACAGACACTGACAGGTGTTGCATCAGATGGGTCGACCGTGAACACGGCTTTTGGAGAATCTATTGCAATGAGCAAGGACGGCACAGCACTGATCATAGGAGCCCCTGGAGTGGACGGCACAGAACAACCAGACGCTGGTGCGATATACTACTACAAGTGGAATGCGGATGGTTCGACGAACACATACACACTACAACAGACCTTAAGTGCTCCAGACACACAGAGCAACATGAAATTTGGAACGAGCTTGGACATAAACGATTCAGGAACGAGACTAGTGATAGGTGCTGAAAATTTTGCAAGTGCTAGGGAGATAAAATTTGACTCCGGTAGGACCACGTTTGATCTGCAGGACACCACGGTGGTTGATCCGAACCCGGGATCAGGTGGAGCATACACGGCCACGATATACAACACCAAATTTGTGATGGACGACAGTCTGGTATCAGTCAGCGTGTCAGAGAATGATGACTTTGGGAGAGGTGTATGCATGATAGACAACACTGTTCTTGTAGGATCACCCGATGACGACGGGAACACTGATGACAGTGACGGAAGTTCTAAGATCTCGAATGACGGAACGGTCAACATCTATGATCTAACAGTGAACAGCAAGTACGCATGGGACAACATAGTGACGGAGGATGCATTCATCGACATAGATAAACTGGGACAAGTTTTCGAGTTCAACAACGGTACCAAACAGATCAGAGACTACTACGAACTCTACGATCCCATCAAAGGAAGGATATTAGGAGTAGCCGACAGAGAGATCAACATCAAAACTACCTGGGATCCTGCAACCTACAATTTTGGAACAAACGTCGACACCAAGACCCCATGGGCAGAGAATCACCTAGGTGAGGTATGGTGGGATCTGTCAGCAGTCAAGTGGACATGGTACGAACAAGGGGACCAAGAATTCAAAACAAATAACTGGGGTAAAATCTTCCCAGGATCCAGCATAGACGTATATGAATGGACGGAATCAACATTCCTACCCAGTGAATGGAACACTAGATCTTCTACACAGCAGGGTACGACGGAAAGGATAACAGGCACAGCACTGAACGGTGACGATTCGCAGTACACAGTGATACAGAGATACAGCTCTAAACTTGATTCATTTGTCGACTACTATTACTATTGGGTCAAGAACAAATCAACAATACCATCGAACAGTGTGGTATCGAGGAAGAACACAACAGCATTTGTGGCAAACCTAATAGCGAATCCTGAAAGATATGACTTCAAATATTACTCAGTGACTGACCCATCTATGTTTATTATAAACAACGTCAACGATCTTATCAATGACGACATAATATTAAACGTTGACATAAGGACCAATAATTTTGAAGGAGATGCACACTCTGTTTGGAAGTTGGCCAGGGAAGGCGACAAGGACTACAGACCAGGAGTACAGATAGAGTCACGTTGGTGGGATTCACTGATAGGCAAGAACAAATCAGGCGACATAGTGCCAGATCCAACTCTTCCTGTGAATGAGAAATACGGAAACAGCACGAGACCGAGACAGAGTTGGTACGTAAACAGATATGCGGCACTGAAGGAGATACTAGACTACTCTAACTCCGTGTTGAAGAAAAATCAGTTGGTGGGACAGATAAACCTAACCAACCTTGATGCCAAAGAACCAGAACCCACTGCACAGAGTCTCGAATGGGACAAGACGGTAGACACACACGCTGAGCTGACATACATCAACACAGGAGATATATCAGGAACAGTGAGATACCTTGTCAAAGCAGATGAAACGGCCAATGGATACTGGGCGATATACACATGGGACGGCACAGAATTTACTAGAACAAAGGTACAGACTTACAACACATCCTCGTATTGGAGTTACACAGACTGGTATGGCACAGATCCTGCCATACATGGAATGCTCCACAGCGAAAATACAAAAATTGACAAACAGGTAACTTTCGAATACGAGTTAGATACACTGACATTAGCCATAGGCAAGCACGTCAAAGTAACAAGTGCAGATACAGGTGGATGGAAACTGTTTATGAAGACTGCGACAGGTTATGCAAATGTGGGAACAGAGAACGGGACGATCAGGCTATCGACCAAACTTTATGACTACTCACAGGATGCATCAGGTTTCGCCGGTAATGACAACTTTGATGACAACTTCTTTGACCAGGAACCTTCTATAGAGACTAGAAATATTTTAACGGCACTGCGAGATAATATATTCATAAATGCACTAGCGATCGAGTACAACACACTGTTCTTCATAGGATTAAGCAAGGTACTTTCAGAACAGCTCTATGTTGACTGGATGTTTAAGACATCATTCATCAACGCCAAGAACTCTGTCAGACCATTGGATCAGAGGAAGACATACACAACAGGCACAGACAGTTGGATAGAAAGCTACATCAATGAAGTGAAACCCTTCCATACAAAATTAAGAGAATACAGATTGGGTCACACAGGTACAGAGACACAGGACGGCTTGTTCACTGATTTCGACAGTCCAACTTTTTATGATGCGACGACAGGCAAGATCAGATCTTTGAATGTCGACGCCGACACTGATAAACTTACTCAATATCCTTGGCAGATGTGGAATGACTATCACAAGAAATACGTTTCATCTATAACAGTCAGCAAAGGTGGATCCGGATACACCACAGCCCCAACAGTCACGATAGTGGGAGGAACAGTAGGTTCCACAGGACCTTTCCAGATACTGGCAACAAGTTCGAGTGGGGCGTCGTCAGGCAGTTACGGTTACTACTATCCATTGTTCAGTAGTCTTGAACAATCTAACATTTGGGACTCGCAAAATGGCGGATCTGGTGCATCACACTCTCACACATTTGATGGGTACACAGGAACGTTCTACATGCCAGACAGTCAAATTTCTAATCATGCAAAGTCAACAATATCCGGTGCATACAAGATGTACACAACACCGGCCACTACTGCGGCGACTGCCACGGCAACGGTTGTTGGCGGCACAGTGACAAAAATAACTGTAACAGGTGTTGGTGCAAACTACACTTCAACACCTATGGTAGTATTAACCGGAGGTGCATCTGATGGATCAACACCGTCTGACACTGCTAGAGCATACACGAACCTGAGCAACGACCTTGTGAGGGACATAAACACAACAATAAAATTTGATAGGGTATCTAGCACATCAACAGTGGTCGATTGGACGGCATTGACTAGCTACGTGTACAATGATCTACTTAGGTATAAAAACCAACTTTACAAGGTAACAAATGCCTTCACATCAACGACAGTGTTTGATGACAACATCGGCAACATGTACAAAGTGTACGGTGATGAAACAGGATTAACGGCCGCGGACAGGACCAAAGGTTTCTACACACCGGGATCAGGGATGGCAGGCAATGAGCTTTCACAAGTGATGTCAGGAGTTGACTACGGTGGAACAATGGTCACAGGTTTATTATACTCACAGGGACAAGGATGGGACAAGGAAGGTTGGTATAATTTCCCTTGGGACACTTATGGTGAATCTAGGATAAAAGCCTTCAGTGCCGATGGACTGACAGCAACATTCACTATCACCCCAGCACCGGCCACTAGTGATGTGTATCAGGTCTACATAACTGCTGGTGACAGCTCGAGGCAAAAATTAAACGATATATTCAGAGGTGATGGAACAACAACAGCATTTACTTTATCTGCTACACCAGACGCAGGTGTACTAGTGGAGTTCATACCGTTTGACGACGATGGTGTGTTGACCCCAACAGATGACAGGACACTCGACTCCATAGTACAGGGCGGATTATTCAGTTCAGCACTAGGACACGCACCAAGTGACATCATAATGGAAGGTGATGATTTCATATCACCAGACACCAGTTATGCACCGGAAGAGACAGTGCCAGGACAGCTTTTTGACACACTGGACATAAAAGTTTACACATCTCCAGAATCGGGAGTACCATTTATATCTGAGAAGAATCACAGAGTCGAAGGTTCCACAACAACATTCAGCATCGGTGACTATCCAGGAACACTGGGATCAGTAACAGTTTCAGTGAACGGTGTGGTCAAAAAATTAACAACCGATTACACAATCGATGTTGCCAATAAAACAATCACATTTGGTACTGCACCCGCAGAGTATTCAGTTGTGTCGACAAAAGTTTTTGCAATAAGCGGAGAGAATTACAGGGTGCTGGACCAGTACACAGGAGACGGAAGCACAGTCACGTTTACTACCTCAACGAGGGGTGAATTCAATTTAGATTCAACTGTGTCTGATATGTACATCACAATAGATGGTGTACCTACAACAGCTTTCTCAACTACGACAACTGCAAACACGATCACGGTGACATTCAACACGGCACCGACAGCAGATGCGTTCATACAGATAGCTGGCTTCAACAAGTCATCTAGCTCGACAAGAAGTTTTGCGAGCATCAGGAACCAAGCGATCACATATGATGGTAGCACAGACAGATACACTCTAACTTATCCACCTGGATCGATAGGACCATTAGCAGGACTGACGATCGTTGAAGCAAATGGGAAAGTACTGAGAGGGCCTGACATAAGTTACTACTTAGGTGATGGAACAACTACTCGATATGATTTCAATGCACCATCAAGTGTGGGAGCCACAGTAGGCACAACAGACGCAATATCAGAGACAGCAGACACGGCGTCAATATCTGCGGACACGGCAGGAGTACCAGCACTGGGTGAAGATTCATCAATAGATCCTGCAAAGACTATCACGAGTGCAAACCAGATACAAGTACACATAAACGGAGTAGAGCAGTTACTGAATACTCACTACACGGTCGATCTAGGAAACGGAATACACACAGCAGATGAAACAACAGAAGAAGCTGACACTACCGCGACAACGGCAGACACGGCATCATCGGCAGACAGAGTGATTTTTGTTACTGCACCAGATAGCACAGATTTAATTGCTATAACAACAATAGCTGACAACCAGTACTACAATCAAGGGACAGATATAATATTAGATGTAGCACAATTGGCATCAGACGGACAGACACTGACAGCTAATGATGTGGTGTCGGTGACAACATTCAACAATGCACTTGGAATGAAACTGAGAAGAGAGGTGGTGCAAGGAAAAGATAACATATTTAAACTGAGATTTGATCCACTGAATGCAGGATACACTTTCGTTTGGTTGAACGGAGTTCAACAGGTACAGAATTATGATTTCACAATGACCGGCAACACGATAACGTTTGTTGGCAACACGATAACAGCATCAGACAGATTGGATGTGATGTACTTTGCATTGGAATCTGCCGTGAGTGCAACGGGATTTAGAATATTCAAAGACATGCTGAACAGGACATTCTACAAACGTATCAGCAAGAACTCAACAACGGAATTGGTTGATGATCTAATAGATACGATAAACACAATACAGGTCAAGGACGGTACTGCATTGCCAGAACCTGATGCATCAAACAATATGCCGGGTGTAGTTTTCTTAGACAAAGAAAGAATAGAATATTTTACCAAGAACGGAAACACGTTGGGACAACTGAGACGTGGAACACTTGGAACAGGAATTAAGGATCATAGCGATGGTACACTAGTGGTAGATGCCAGCGGAAGTCAAACTATACCTTATGCGGACACAGTGTACACCAACACCTTCACAGGTGATGGCAGTACTGTTGCGTTTGCACTATCACAAATCCCGGCTTCCGCTAGTGAGTTAGACATATTCATTGGTGGCCAACGATTGTTGCTTACTAGCGAGGACGGATCAACTATTAACTATTCTGTGAACGGATCTAGCACAACGGTGACTTTAAGCACTGTTCCAGCTGACAGCACACAGGTTAAAATCTTACACAAGAAAGGACAGGTTTGGTATACAGCATTAGGCAGTAATCCTAGTGACGGTAAGGGCTTACAAGCTTCAACCACTCAACAGGCTAAATTCATAGCTAACGAGCCAACAAACTCACCTGAATAAATACACTAGATGACACAGGATACTAAACAAACAGAATCAAAAGAAGAAAACAAAAAACCCCAAGATAACACAGGTGTTATGATGACGGGACATATCAAGATCTTTGATCCAGAAACGGGTGAAGTGATCGTTGATAAAAGAAACGCAATACACTACGAGAACATGTCTCAGGCACTGGCCAATTCGCTAGCAAACAAGACAACAGGATTCGTACACGAGATGGCATTAGGTAATGGCGGAACAAGTGTTGATCCCACAGGTATAATCACATATCTTACACCGAACTCAACAGGTACAAATGCAACTTTGTACAACCAAACATATTATAAAGTAGTAGATGATACTTCTGCTACCAACAAGGACACCACGAGGAACAAGATGGAAGTGAGACACACAGCAGGTAACAAGTACACCGACATTGTTGTGACTTGCACATTGGATTATGGTGAGCCCACAGGACAGGCCGCGTTTGACAACACAACAAATTTCAATGGCGATTATGTGTTTGATGAATTGGGACTGAAATCTTTTGAAGGAACAGAGAACGGCTCGACTAACAAACTGTTGACACATGTTGTATTCCACCCAGTACAGAAATCTCTAAACAGATTGATACAAATTGATTACACTTTAAGGATTCAGAGTTTAACAACATTCACTGAAACAAGCTCAACTGCACTGTCAACTTCAAACACAGTGAGTGGAACTACTTCGGGCAGTAGCACAGGATACTAATAGATGTCGTACACTGTAAACAAGTCAAATAGCTCAGCATCACCAAACCAGTACACGGTACAGGATGGTGTTGTGAACACTCAGACTGATCTTTCGTTCATAGGTAAAGGGTATGCAGGTTACGGAGAAGTGATCGCAGAGAACTTCCTACATCTAATGGAGAACTTCGCAAATACGACAGCACCTACTAAACCCGTACTGGGACAACTTTGGTATGACAGTACTGCCAACAGATTGAAAGTGTATTCAGGAACAGTATTTGTACCGTCGGGCGGAAACGTCCCGTACCAATCATCAGAACCCACGACCCCTTCACAGGGAGATCTATGGATTGATTCAGACACAGGACAACTTTACTATTATAACGGCGCCTCGAGTGTATTAGTAGGCCCACCAAGCTCAACAGGTAACACAAACGGATTCACGTACGATGTAATAGTTGATTCATCGGATGCATCACAGAACATAACCAAGTGGTTCAATGACGGTAACCTTATCGCAATAATTTCTGAAGATACCTTCACCCCAAAGGCCACTCTCTCAGGATTTGCAACGATCAAGAAAGGTATAACACTGACCACTGCAATAGCAGATACAAAATTTCAAGGCACAGCGACAGACTCGGACGCACTGGGTGGAGTGTCAGCGGCATCGTACTTGAGATCCAATGCCAACGACACAACTGCCGGAACGCTAGGAATAGTTACAGACTCTGGTATGACTGTAGGTGCTGACAGTGACCTATCAATAACAGTGGACTCCACAGGGGTAATTGTTTCAAATGTGATAGTAGACACAGACATAACATTCAAAATGAACGACGGAGGTGTAACAACCACGTTAATGACGTTGGACGGATCGGCATCAAGAGTGGGTATCGGAACAACCACACCGAGCTCGACATTAGAAGTAGCTGGTACGATTACAGCAACGGCAATCACAGTGACAAGCGTTGGTAACGTGATAGGAAATTTAGCAGGAAATTTAACAGGCAACGTGACAAGCACAGGCGCCAACACAATGGGCACACTGACACTGGCCGGAACACTGACATCAAAAGCAATACTACCAGATGCAAATTTATCATATGACATAGGTTCACTCACTAAAAAATACAACACAGTACATGCCAAAGCAACATCGGCACAATACGCTGACTTGGCTGAGATATACGAATCTGATTCGGAGTACGAAGTGGGCACAGTTGTTATATTTGGCGGCGATAAAGAAATTACAATGTCTACAATGGGTGCAGATCCAAGGGTAGCAGGGATCATCTCAGAAAATCCAGCATACTTAATGAATAGCGAAGCAACAGGACAAGCAGTAGCACTACAGGGAAAGGTACCATGTAAGGTTGTTGGACAGATCAGCAAGGGAGATATGTTGGTTACACACTCACAACACCCAGGTGTGGCTAGGAAAGGAACAAATCCTTCAATGGGAACAGTGATAGGAAAAGCACTGGAAGAATACAATTCAACCGAAATAGGCACAATTAATATTGTGGCCGGAAGACAATAAATACAAGCAAATGGCGTACACAATTAACAAAACAGATGGAACAGCAATCACTACCATCACGGATGGTACAGTAGATAACACCACTTCCGTACAGCTTTTCGGAAAGAGCTTTTCAGGGTTTGGTGAGGGTCTAAATGAGAACCTTGTTAAACTGCTAGAGAATTCAGCATCAACATCGGCACCATCAGCACCATTGAAAGGTGAGTTATGGTTTGACACGTCAACAGCACAATTGAAAGTTTATGATGGAACAAGTTTCAAACCATCAGCAGGTGCAAAATCACAGAACTCAGCACCAACTACTCCATCAGCAGGAGACCTTTGGCATGATTCAGGTAATGATCAACTTTACGTCTATACAGGATCAGCATTCCAACTAGTAGGTCCGGTCTTCACAGCAGGACAGACACTTTCAGGTTGGAAGATTGAGACACTTGCCAGTGCAGGTGGGAACAAGGTTGTTAGTTCGATGTTCGCAGGCAACACAAGAGTTGCGATACTTTCAAAAGAAGACTTCACACCGAGTGTGACACAGACAGGTTTCGCGGCAGTCAAGGCAGGATTCACACTTAACTCAACACTGGGAGCAGTGTTCGATGGAACAAGCACACAGGCCAACCAAATTCTCGTATCAGGAACGTCAAACACTTCAAGCACAGTAATAGCAGGTGGAAACTTCTTGAGATCAGATGTGGCAGATACCACAACAGGTGCGTTGACAGTAGACACAGACTCAGGAATCATAATTGGTGGATCACAGGAATTGACAGTGACAGTTGCAAGTAACAACGTCACGATAGCACAGACTTCAGAAGACAAGGACATGAAATTCACAGTGAACGATGGTGGTACAACAAAAACACCTTTACAATTGACAGGTGCAGATGGCGGCGTAGACATCACTGGTGATCTTACAATAGTAGGAAATTTAAACGTGAGTGGTGCATACAACTACACATCATCCAACATCGTAGAATACACAGACACTTTCCTTAAAGTCAACACAGGTGGTTCAGAAGCAGACGCAGGACTTATAGTTGAGACTGGTGACACAGATGACGCTAGAATATTCTATGACGTTTCAGCAAACGTATGGTCAGCAGGACACGGACAATCATATTCACAGGTCATAAGATTAGCAGATGCGGTAGTAGACGGTAACTCAGCAAAAGAAAAAGTTTTAAAAACAACAGCGGCAGGACTGGTGACAGTGACAAACGTCAGTTTGGCGGCAGTAGGATCAGCAATAACATCTACTTCAAGCGTGAGCGTACCGACTACAGGACAAGTAGTAACTTTTGTCAACAGATTTAAGCAAGTAGCAACCACGGATCCTTCGGATTCAGATGGCGTCGACGGAGACTTCTATTTTGTAAGGGAGGCTTAATCCCATGGTAGCAGTAGTCAGGACGTTCAACCACACAGGCACAATAAATCAAACAACCATACCACCTGGAACAACAGCGATAGACATCTTTCTTTGGGGTGGAGCAGGCGGTGGTGGTGGTTCAGACGCAGGTGGCGGAGGTGGCACAGGAGCGGCCGGACATCATGTCAAAAAAACAAGTTATTCAGTAACATCTAACATCAACGACACACTTGAGGTAGCAGTTGGTGGCGGTGGAGCAGGCGGATATCAGGGGGCAAATGCAACAGGCGGAACAAACGGAAAAAGTAAAACAGATTTTTCAGGCGGACAAGGTGGTGCGTCAGGACCTCGGGGTGGTTCAGGATCAGGAGGAGGTGGCGGCGGAGCCACAACATTATTCATAAACGGATCAGCAGTCGCAATAGCAGGCGGCGGTGGTGCAGGCGGTGGAGCGGGTAAAAGTTCCAACGGAGGTGCAGGAGTCGCCACAAATACAGCAACAGCTAGATCACCAGGTACACTGGGAGAAAACGGTGCAGGTCACTCCGGAGACGGTGGTGGTGGAGGAGCTGGAGGCGGAGGAGTCGATGGCGGTACAGGTGGAAACGGTGGATCTAATGACACTGGAGGTACCGGCGGTAGATCAGGATCGAACCTAGTACCATCAGGAGGATCGAGTTCAGATGGTTCAGGTGTTACACCAGGCGGAACAAGCGAAGCTAATTACACATCAGGAGTTGCAGTGGGAGGAGCTGGATCGGGCTCAGGAGCAGATGGAAAAGCAGTTATTGTATTCACTGTAGGAGTACAGGGAAACATTAAAGTAGGAGGAACATGGAAGAAGATAAATGCCGCTTACGTTAAAGTATCAGGAACATGGAAGACGATAATAGCCTCTTACATTAAAGTATCGGGAACATGGAAGGCACTATTCAACTCAGGAATTAACATTGTTGAAACAGCGGCCGGATTTGGTAATTCTACCGGTAACACTACTTCAGGATCAGGAGGATCAGGACCTGCTCAAGGTGGTGGTGGTTGTTTCATAGCAGGAACAATGATCACAATGGCAGATGGTTCTTTCAAAGCAGTAGAACAGGTAGACATCAGAGACGAAGTTGCAGTTGGTGGATTTGTGTTTGCAACAGGTAAGTTCTTAATAGAGGACCTGTTTGAGTACAAAGGTATTAAAGTTTCAGGAACACACATGGTCAAAGAAGACGGCACATGGACGAGGGTATCAGACAGTAAGCATGGTAAATCATTAGGAAATGACGAACACATAGTTTACGTATTTGGATCTGAACTTAGAAGAATTATTATTAATGGTATAGAGTTTACTGACTACTT
>ENA-OSJC01000591-OSJC01000591.1-marine-metagenome-genome-assembly--contig:-NODE-591-length-34510-cov-7.317312_pt1 | contig 34510 bp, 26 predicted proteins | sample MGYA00237885_ERZ534234 | MGnify/ENA primary metagenome ERZ534234 (study PRJEB26413, sample SAMN06343907) | marine metagenome | isolation source: coastal waters | place: Atlantic Ocean: West Antarctic... | reverse complement strand
TCTGTTAATAATTACTTATTAAATGTCTCTAGTGCCAGATCAACAGGAACATGTACTTATTTCACCAATGCATAATTATGGAATCAGCTGTCACTGATTTAAATGGAAATTTAATAGTAGAAGAAGTAAAAGTATAAGACCCTTAAACAATTTTTTTTTAATTTATATTATATTATATTATGGAAGAGAACAAAGTAGAAGAAGTAGTAGCGGATCAAATAGATCCCACTACCACAGAAAAACCGACTGAAGGGAAGGTTAAGGTTAAAAGAAAACCATCAATGAGAAAAAGTAAAGTTATTGATGATATTATTAAAGTAGATTTATCTAAACCTAAAGAAGAAAAAGAAGATGTCGTTGAAGAACAACAACAACCAGTGGCAGAAGAGCCAACAACAGATGAAGCAGTGGGAGAACAAAACCCCGAAAGCGAACCTGAACAAAAAAATGAAAAACAAGTTCCCGAAGATGAACAAGACAGCGTTCTCTCGGAGGTAACTGAAGAAGAAGTTCAGGAACAAGCAGAAGACTTAACTGAAAAGGTTGAGGAAGCTGTTAAAGAAAAAGAAAAAACTGGAGTTGATTTACCTAAAAACATACAGAAGGTGGTTGACTTTATGAAAGAAACTGGAGGAAGCTTAGAGGATTATGTTAAGCTAAATCAAGATTACAGTAACTTTGATGATAAAACTTTATTGTCAGATTACTATAAACAAACCAAACCTCATCTATCAAACGATGAAATTGATTTCTTAATTGAAGACAATTTTTTATACGATGAAGATGTAGATAATGAAAGAGAAATTAAAAGAAAAAAATTAGCGTTTAAAGAGCAAGTTGCTTACGCTAAAAGCCATCTAGACGGGCAAAAGTCTAAATATTATGAAGAAATCAAAATGGGTTCTAAGTTAGCACCTGAACAGCAAAAGGCTATTGATTTTTTTAATCGTTACAATAAAGAGACTGAACAGTCTGATAAATTAGCAGAAAAGCAAAAGTCACATTTTTTAAATGAAACCGATAAGGTTTTCAAAAACAATTTCAAAGGTTTTGATTATAATGTTGGAGAAAAAAAATATAGGTTTAATGTAAAAGATATTGACAAAGTACATAAGGATCAAAGTGATATAAATAATTTTGTTGGAAAGTTTTTTGATAAAGACAACAATATAACAGATACTAAGGACTATCACAAATCTTTGTTTACGGCTATGAATCCTGATTCTATAGCTAAACATTTTTATGATCAAGGGAAAGCTGATGCTATCAAGGATAGTATTGCTAAATCTAAGAACATAGATATGGACTCAAGGCAACAGTACTCTGGTACTGAAGTTGGAGGAGTTAAAGTTAAAGTATTGGGTGATGATGCTAATAGTTTCAAGTTTAAAATAAAAAAATAAATTAAAAATTAAAAAATAAAATTATGGCAATAACCGAAGGAAGTGCGTTGAATAGTGTAGCCTCTTCACAGAAGCAAGCATTATCAACTAATTATTTAGACTTAGCCGCAACGGCTAATGAAGGTTGGGCACAGCAGTATGTACCCGACTTAATGGAAAAAGAAGCAGAAGTGTTCGGTAATAGGACAATTTCTGGTTTCTTATCACAAATTGGGGCAGAAGAGCCTATGAGTGCTGATCAAGTTGTTTGGTCAGAGCAAAGTAGATTACATATTTCTTTAATAGGAACAATAATTGCAGCTGGAGATACTAACGGTACATTTACTGTTGTTACTGACATTGATGGTAATATTTCTGCAGATGGATTTGCTCCAGCTAGTCATGGAGTTAGAGTTCATGATACAGTGTTATTATCTAGTAATAATGTAGTTGTTAAGGCTTTGGTTACTGCGGTAAATGCTGCTGTTATAAGTGTTGAACCTTATGATGCTTTAACATGTGCCGCGCTCTCAACAGTAGACAAGGCTACAACTTTACTAGTTTACGGTTCTGAATTTAAAAAAGGTGATAATTATGCTGGATCTGATGCTAGAACAGCAAACGAACCTACTTTTAAATCCTTTAGCAACAAGCCAATTATCTTAAAAGATTACTACGAAGTATCAGGATCTGATGCATCTAGAATTGGTTGGGTTGAAATCACCTCTGAAGAAGGTCAGTCAGGTTACATGTGGTATTTAAAGGCGGAGTCTGACACCAGATCACGCTTCACTGATTACTTGGAAATGTCTATGTTGGAATCTGAAAGAGGATCAAACAGTACAGCTGTTGATACTACTTTAGGTGCTGCAGCAGATAAAGGCGTTGGATCTCAAGGTTTATTTTCAGCTATTGAAGAAAGAGGTAACATAACTAGTGGAATTAGTGGAGTAAACGCTGCAACTGATTTAGCTGAGTTTGATGCCATTCTAGCTGAATTTGATAAGCAAGGTGCTATTGAAGAAAATATGATGTTTGTTAATAGAGGTACGTCTCTAGCAATGGATGACATGCTGGCTTCAATGAACTCTTATGGTGCTGGTGGAACTTCTTACGGAGTATTTAGTAACGATGAAGACATGGCTTTAAACTTAGGATTCTCTGGATTTAGAAGAGGTTCTTATGATTTTTATAAGTCTGACTTTAGGTACTTAAATGACAAAGCTACTAGAGGTGGTATTAATGCTACTGCTGGATCTGGTGCTATTCGTGGTGTAATTATTCCAGCTGGAACTTCATCTGTATATGATCAGAATTTAGGAAAGAACCTAACCCGTCCTTTCTTGCATGTTCGTTACAGAGCTTCTCAGACTGATGATCGCAAGATGAAAACTTGGGTCACTGGTTCTGTCGGAGCAGCAACTTCATCTTTGGATGCAATGCAACTACACTTCTTATCTGAAAGATGTTTGATCACACAAGGTGCAAACAACTTTATGATTATGAAGTAAACAATAATACAATTACCCTTGTCTAATGGACAGGGGTAATTTTTACCTTTATTTATTTTAAATTTATATTATATTATATTATGGCTAAAAAGCAAACAAGAGCTACTACTATAAAAAAAGAAGTGGTTGAACAAACTGAAGAATTGGTTTTAGATAAACCAATAATTGAAAAACCCAAAACAAAAAAAGATGTTTGGGAAATAAAAGATAGAGTTTACTATCTGAAAGGTGGTAAAAAACCTATTTCTAGAATGATTAAATCAGCAAATATTTATTGGTTTGATGAAGAAAAAGGATACGAAAGAGAGTTGAAATATTGTGAAAATCAAAAGACATCATTTGTTGATGAAATGAAAGGTGATCAAAGGTTGTCACACATTATATTTAGAAACGGTACTTTGTTTGTTGAAAAACAAAAAACTGTTTTACAGAAACTTCTATCAATGTATCATCCAAATAAAGATTCTTTATATTATGAATTTCAACCTGTACAAGAAGCAGAGAATGAAATAGAATGGTTAGAGCTTGAGGCAGACGCTATTCTAGCAGCTAGAGACATGGACATTGATATGGCTGAGGCAGTGATGAGGGTAGAGCTTGGATCTAAGGTATCAGAGATGAGTTCTAAGGAACTTAAAAGAGATCTGCTACTATTTGCTAAAAGAAAACCTAATCTTCTCTTAGAATTGATTAATGATGATAATGTACAACTTAGAAACTTTGGTATAAAAGCCACTGAGTTTGGGATTATAAAATTGTCTAGTGATCAAAGAAACTTTTTATGGGGATCTAATGATCGTAAATTAATGACAGTACCTTTTGATGAACATCCATACTCTGCTTTAGCAGCTTGGTTTAAAACTGATGAGGGTATGGAAATATATTCTAATATAGAGAAGCAATTAAAGTAATAATTTCAATAATAGTGTAATCATATATATATATGGTTGCACTATTATTTTAAATAAAAAATTATGGCAGTAAGTGTAAACACAGTATATCAAAGAGTTTTGGCTATTGCCAACAAAGAACAAAGGGGTTATATATCTCCTCAAGAGTTTAACTTGTTTGCTAATCAAGCTCAACTAGATATCTTTGAGCAATACTTTTATGATATAAATCAATTTAACAGAGCACCGGGAAATGATACTGAGTATTCTAACATGCTTGATTTATTAAATGAAAAAATAGCTATATTTCAAAAATACATGCAAGACATAAGTGTTACTAGTGCTAGGGTTGGTACAATACCTAGTGATGTCTATAGACTAGGGACTGTTATGTATGTTGGATCTACTTATCCGGTAGAGATAGATGAGGTTCGACACAATGAAGTTTTAGATTTAGAGAAATCTCCTTTAACAAGAGCTACACTTAACAGACCTTATTACATAAGGTTAACTAAAAGCACAATAGAGCTTTATCCGTCAACACTAGCTTCTTCAAGCAGTATAAGATGCAACTACGTAGATAAACCTTTAGATGCTGCTTGGGCATACACAATAGTAAATGGTGAAGCATTATACAACTCTACATCCGCAGTTGATTTTGAATTACATGATTCTGAAGAAACAGAATTAGTTTCTAAAATATTAGAACTAGCAGGTATATCAATAGAAGACCCTCAGCTATATCAATTAGCATCTCAGGAAGAAGGTAAAAAATTACAACAAGAAAAAGCATAATAGATGGGATTATTAGGAACAACTACAGAGCAAAGTTATTATAGTCAAAGTCAGTCTTTTACTGCTACTAATAATCAAACTGCCTTCATACTAACCAAAACATTTTTTCCTACAATACCAGCAGCAGTAACAGATTTTGATGTATTCGTAGATGGAACTTTAATTTCCAGAACAGCTTACGATGGAACTTCTTATGCATTATCTGGATCAGGTGCTAGTCGAGTAGGTACCTTAACTTTTGATACAGGGCAAACTCTTGGTGCTATTGTTTTAGTTGTAGAAAATCAAGTAGCTGAAGCTTACGGTAGTTATCAACATGTTAGTTTAGATGATATTATAAGTAACTTTATAGTAGCATACGTTGGAACTGAAAAAATTATAAACAGAGTTAGGAGAGCAGATGTTGCTTTTCATGCACAAAGAGCTTTGCAAGAGTTTAGTTACGACACATTTAAGTCTACTAAGTCTTTTGAATTAGAAGTTCCACCAACATTAGTTGTTCCGTTACCTCAAGATTACGTTAACTATGTTAAGATAAGTTGGGTGGAATTAGAAACAGGTACTGAAAGAATATTGTATCCTACAAGAAACACTAGTAATCCTAGATCCATACTTCAAGATTCTGATTATAATCTATTGTTTGATAGTAGCACTGGAGCTTTACTAGAATCTTTTGAATCTACTCCTTGGACTAAATACAAATCTAATGTAGACACAAGCGCTAATGATGATGTAAGTGATACTGCCGGTAGAACAGCGGATTCCTACATCGGAAATAGATTTGGTCTTGATCCTGAAACAGCACAAATAAACGGAGTTTTTTATATAGATCAAATAAGAGGTAATATACACTTTGGGTCAAACATAAATGGTAAGACTGTAATAATAAAATACATTAGTGATAGCTTAGGTACTGATGCTGAGATGGTTGTACATAAGTTTGCTGAAGAAGCAATGTATAAACATTTAGCTCACGCTATCCTAGCAACTAAATCAAACGTTCCCGAATACTTAGTGGCAAGATTTAAAAAAGAAAAGTTTGCTGCTACAAGGGTTGCTAAATTAAGATTATCAAATCTTAAATCTGAGGAACTAGCTCAGGTAATGAGAAACAAGTCGAAGCAAATTAAACATTAACACATGCCGGATATAAAACATCACTTTCGATCAGGTCGCATGAATAAAGACCTAGATGAAAGATTAGTACCTAATGGTGAATATAGAGACGCACAGAATATTGAAATAATAACTTCTGAGGGATCTGGCGTTGGATCTGTGCAAAATGTTATAGGTAATACTCTAAAGGACGGTAGAGTTTATAATGAAAGCTCAAAAGCTTTAACTCTATGGGGTAACAATTCCTCATCGATAAAAGATTTAACGTCAAATGGTCAAGAGCCACAATGTATTGGTCATGTTGTTGATGAGCAAAACAACAAAGTATACTGGTTTATTTCTTCTGGAAGTACAGTAACAGCTAACACATCCCCCTCAACATCTACAGCTAAAGTAAATGGTGCAATAACAACATCTTCAACCATTAATCTAGACAATGTTTCTGGTACAATCGCAACTGGAGACATAGTAACAGGAACAGGAGTAAAAGGTCTTGTAACTGTCACATCAGCATCCACACCTTCAAACAACACTCAAGTTATTTTTATATCAAGTCTTGAAACTATATCTAATGATATTGATTTGACTTTTACAAAAGTTACAGGAACTATAGCTATAACTAGTGCTTCCTCAGAAGTTAAAGTAGGTATGACTGTTATTGGTGGAGGTATTGTAGGTAAAACTACAGTGACTTCTGTTAGTGGAAGTAACATAACATTATCTAATAACGTTTACATAAGTGATAACACGCTTTTAACTTTTACATTAAGTGTTAGCTGTATCGCAGAATTTGATACTACTACGGGTGTAATTAAACCGGTTTTAGTTGATAAAAACAATATACTAAAATTTAGTTCTAGTTATTTAATAACAGGTGTTAATGTCTTAAACGGTTTGCTTTTATGGACAGATGATCAATATGAACCTAAAAAAATAAACATATCAACATTTAAGTCTGGTTCTACCACATTTAATTATCACACTCAATATAATGGATCTGATTTTAAGGAAAAAGATATTACTGTAATAAAACTATCTCCTTTAAATACTGTTGATTTAACAATGTCGTCTTCTGAGAGACTATTAAATTCTTACGGATTAGAAGGTGGTCCTGCTGTGTCTATTAGATTAAATCTTGATGGAAAATCATACGGCAATGAAGTAACTTTAAATTTTGGAACAGGTGCTAATTTCATAAAAGATGATATAATAAAACTTACTTATGTAAACAGCTCAGGTACTACTACTGATACAGGGGTATCTGAAGTAAGACTAAAAGTTAAATTTTTAATAAGTAGTAAAAAAATACAAGAAGGTGATATTGATGTAGCTACATATCAAGCTAAGTGTATTGTTCAGGATGCTCCTGCCTTGTTAAAATTAGGATCTGTATTTTGGAAAGTTGTTTTACAAGAAAAAAATCCTTTGTTTGAAGAAAAGTTTGTAAGGTTTGCTTACAGATGGAAATATAGTGACAACCAATACTCTACTTTTTCTCCGTTTTCAAAAACAGCTTTTTTACCTAGTACGTTTGAGTATACTAGTTTAGATGCTTACAACAATGGTATGTCAAATAATTTAAGATTACTTAAGTTAAGTGGTTTTGATGTACAACCTGCTGATGTTGTTTCTGTTGATATATTAATGAAGGAATCTAATAATAACACTATTTATATATTAGACACTTTAAAAAACAGAGAAACTTCTTACAATGTAATATCTGAAAATATAAGGTCAGTTGTTGAGTCAAATCAAATACTTAGACCTTGGGATAACGTTCCTAAAAGAGCTAAGGCTCAAGAAGTGAGTTCTAATAGGGTTATATATGCTAATTACTATCAAGGATATGATATGATTAACAATAATATACCTAAAATAGAAACAACAGTAAACCAAAGTTCAGCCAACATAACTACAAATTCAGTAGCTAATAGTTTGTCCGATAGTGATAAATATGAATTAACTGGTAAGAATGACGATATAACAGTTGGGATGACTGTTAAAGGAAAGGGTATTACAGAAAATACTTTTGTAAAGTCAATAGACAAAACAAACCCAGAAAAACCAATAATAACTATTGAAATAATAAACAAGACAAATAAAACAATCTTTGAAATAGATAAAAACAAGTCTAATGCTAGTATTACTAATACTACTTTATTTTTCTCAAAAATAAAAACACCATCAGAATCCGTAAAATCTCAAAGAACATATCAACTTGGTGCAACATATTCAGATATATATGGAAGAGAGTCTCCTGTTTTTTCTTCATCTAACTCTTCTGTTAAATTAGATAAATCTTATTGCAATACAAAAAACATACTTACAGGTCAATTAACGAATAGTGCACCAAGCTGGGCAACTCACTATAAGTTTTTTGTTAAAGAAACATCAAGCGAATATTATAATTTAGCTCTTGATAGATTTTATTTTTCTAATGATGGTAATGTTTGGTTATCTTTTCCATCAGCAGAGAGAAATAAAGTTTCTGAAGAAAACTATTTAGTTTTAAAAAAGAAACACGACAAGAACGATGCTATAATAGAAGATGCAAGATATAAAATTTTAGATATATCAAATGAGGCACCTAGATTTATATCAACTGAAATTGTTGCCGCTGGAAAAGCTTCATGCGAGATTCTAGATAACAGTCAGCCTGCAGTTGGAAACGTATTTTTTGAATTTGCTGGACCTAGTCCTCAAGAAAATCCTTCTTTTGCTGAAGCCTTTAGGTCTAAAAATCAAATAGAAATTACAACAAACGTTGACACTGGAGATTTTGAAGATCAAAGAAATAGTAAAAGATATACTATAAAATCAGGTGGTTCTAGTAATAGTAATGTATATACTATAGAACTTGAAAATCCTATATCACCTGAAGATTCTAATATACTAACAGACCTAAGTAGCAAGACAACAGCTAGTACAGCTGCTGGTGTTAGCTCTAGTGTTTCGGTCACTCTTTCTGAGGCAAACTCTCTTATATTACCTAATATGGTTGTAAGTGGAGAAGGTATAGACGGTCAGGTTTCTGTTGTAAGTATAACTGGAACTTCATTAACATTGTCTTCAGTTCAAACCATAGCTAGTGGTGTTACACTTAGCTTTATAACTAATTATGTTAGCTTTGGTAAAGAAATAAATATAACAATTTTTGAAAAACAAGTTAAAGATAAAGATGAGTTTTTCGGTAGGTTTTTTGTAAAAATAAATAGAGATTATATTATAGATGATAATATAATAAATTCTTTTAATGCTGTTAAAAGCACATTTGAGCCTATCTCTAAACAAAAAATATATGAAAACATACCCGGAACTAGCTATACTAATAAAGATGATGGTGAAACAACTTTTTCTCAAAATGCTGCTTGGTCTGACAGTAACGTTAGAGATGAGCATGATCAACCTTCAAAAAAAATAGCAGAGACACATCCTCAAGTTGGTACAACAGAATTTCGTTTTTATTGGTCTGGAATTAAAACAGAGACAGGTTTTGATGATGGATCAGAGAATGTAAATCATTTTATAACCAACTTAACTAAAAAAGGATCTTTAATTCAATTTAGTAATAGTTATGGTAGAAAAGGAGGGATATATCAAGTAGTTGATAGTAGTTTTGAAACTGAATTTAGAAGTTCCTCTGAAAGTATTCAAGCAAAATCTTATGGTAAAAGAAGATTATATAAAATAACCATTAATAAATATGGTAAAATTGGAGCAAAAATAAAATATTCAGACTCTTTTGAAAGTGCTTTAGGCTCAAATGATTCATCTGGTAATGGAAGAATAGATAATATATCAATAATGAAAGAGTCTTTATCTATTGGTGATGATACTTTTTCTTCAGAAAATCCAGCTATATTTGAAACAGAACCAAAAACTTTAGAAGGATTAGACATATACTACGAAGCTACAAATTCTTTACCTATAATAAAATCTGGAATGCAAGTTACTGGGGAGGGTGTTGGTTCTAGCAATTTTGTAAATTCTATAGAGGATGGTGATAGATTTAATTTATTAAATTTTCCAACAGGAACTATTGCTGCAGGTACAATATTAACTTTTACAGATAAAGACAATCAATATAGTTTTACAGCTAAAACTCATGGTTCAGAAATACTTCAAACACCTCAGCCATCTAGTGAAATAACTTTAGAATCAAATCAAGTTCATGGTCAGGTTAATATTGTTCCTTGGTTTAATTGTTATTCTTTTGGTCAAGGAGTTGAATCTAATAGAATTAGAGATGATTTTAATGCAGTAACTATTGATAAAGGAGCTATTGTCTCTACAACCTTGGAGTCTGAATATAGAGAAGAACACAAACCCAATGGGTTTATATGGTCAGGTATATTTAATTCAACTTCAGGTGTTAATGAATTAAATCAATTTATTCAAGCGCTTTCAATAACTAAAAACATAAATCCAGTACATGGATCTATACAAAAACTACACAGCAGAGAAACAGACTTAATAACTTTCTGTGAAGATAAAGTATTAAAAATTTTAGCTAACAAAAACGCTTTGTTTAATGCTGATGGCAATACAAATTTAACTTCTAGTAATAATGTATTAGGTCAATCTATAGCTTATCTTGGAGAATATGGTATATCTAAAAATCCAGAATCTTTTTCATCTCATGCTTTTAGAGTTTATTTTGCGGACAAAGCTAGAGGAGCAATTCTTAGATTGTCTAGAGATGGATTAACAGACGTTTCTGAAAAAGGTATGTCAGATTTTTTTGGTGACAACATACCATTATCCACTAATATTTTAGGTTCATACGATGAAACAAAAGCATTATACAATATAACATTAAATAATAAAACTGTTAGTTTTAGCGAAAAAGTTGATGGTTGGACAAGTTTTAAGTCTTTTATACCTGAAGCTGGATTTTCAATTAACGATATTTATTATACATTTAAAAATGGTGATTTATATTCTCACGACAACTTGGTTAGGAATACTTTTTACGATGTGGCTTATGAAACATCTGTAAATGTTTTGTTTAATGACATACCTGCAAGTATCAAAAGTTTTAAAACATTAAACTATGAAGGTAGTGATTCTAGAAAATATACTTATGGAGGTACTATAACTAAAGATGCTTTAGGTAATTCATTAAGTTCAAACATAACTATTGGAGCAGGAACAACTCTAGATGTTTTAAAAAACGTTAATTATGCTCCAAATCAAATAAAAGAATTAACAGAAACAGAAACAAAAGGTTGGTATGCAGATTCTATTGCTACAGATCAACAAACAGGTAGTGTTAGATTTTTTAAAGAAAAAGAAAACTTTAAGTTTAATAAAATATTAGGTGACAATACAGTTGCATCTAATATAGATACAAAAGAATTATCAGTACAAGGGCTAGGTGTACCTGCATCAGTAAGTGATTCTGGTGCTGTAGATAAAGTTTTAACTGTAACCCCATCTATTACATTAGTTAATTTCACTATAAGTAGTAGCGTTACATTTTCTGCTTCAGGTACTAACACTATTGGATCAGGTAAGACAGCTGTGTTTACAATTACACCTAGTTCTGGATATGTTATTTCTGCTAGTCAAGTTACTGGTAGTAATAGTTTAAGTAATATAGCATCAGTAAGTGATGCAGACACAGGAATTGCAGGAAATATAGGTAATACCGTTGAGGTAACTTTTGTTATGGTTGATGAAGATATTGATAATACGGCTACAATAGCACCTACCATATCTGTAAGTACTTTATCTTTAAAGCAATACAACGTTACAGGGGTATATAATACAGATGAGGCAAATACATTAAATTCTTCATCTTTATATAATCTCGGATATAATGGTTCTGGAGATTATTTTGTAAATAGTTCTATTGATGGTACTAGTACAGATTCCTCACCAGTATTACATTTAGTTAATCCTTTAATATCTGCTAATATGGCAGTTATTGGATCTGGAATAACTAATGGAACATTAGTAAATTCAATAAGTGGTAAAAACCTTACCCTAAAAAGTTTGACTGAAAGCAGTGTTTCAGCAACTATTCCGGATGACACTATATTAAAGTTTGGAAAACTTATATTGACTAGAAAGTTTGAAGCAGAAAATGAACACGAATTTACCTCAGCACCCACGTTAGATATAATTAATCAAGACACAAACGATATAAGTGAATACGCTAGTGCTAATGATTGGAGTAGTTTTTCTACTACTGGAAGAGTTTTAAATGATACAGGAACAGTAATAACTGTTTCATCTTCCGCTGGTATACTTCCGGGGATGGTTTTGTCTAGTGATAGTATTGTTGACTATGTAAAAGTGGTGTCAATTAATAGTCTTTTAGTAACTCTTGATACAACAATTAAAATAACTTCTGATGAAATTTTAAATTTTAATCCTTCAGTAGTCAACCTTAATGTGTATTATGTATTTAGTTCAAACAACCCTATTAGTGATGAACTTTTAATTACAGCAAAAGCAACTAAAGCTTTTATTGGAAATCTTAATGAAATAACTAAATTTGAAATGCTTGAAACTCCTATACCTGTAAATGGAGAAAGTAGATCTATAGAGGTTTCTGGAAAACCTAATTCAAGTTTTTTATTAAACAGGAGTGCGTTAAACAAAGATAAAAGTTTTATAAAGGTAAATGCAGGGTCAAGTTCTAGTCAAAATTCGTTTACAATAAAAGAAGCTAATTTTGCTATTCAACCGGGGATGAGAATAACGACTGGTATTTCTAAACAAATAGGTTTTGTTAAAGAATTATCTAGTGATGGATTGACGGTTTCAATGGATAATAACTTTGCAATAGCAAATAACTCTGAAGTTAGATTTAATCATTTTCTTCAATCCGATAATACATTTAATGTACATTCTCAATTTAACAAAAATCACATATTAATATCACCATCAGGGACTAAGGAATTAACTGTTAAATATTCTAAATCAACAAATTCAGCAATATATCACTACACTGTTTTACCTGTAAGTCCGAATACTATATCAAGTAGTTTTACATCTAGCAACTCAAGTGATAACACCTCTACAACTATAAGTGTTTCTCAATTAAAAGAATCTACACTAACACTAACAGCTAAAGAGTCTGTTAACTTTATTGATTCTACATGTGATGTTACTCAAACAGGTAATGATGCAGCTAAAAAAATAGTAGCACATGATGCTAATCCTAGAATAGTTGTTGGATTAGCTGTTAGTGGAGCAGGTATCCCTGCAGGTTCTTTTATTGCTAGTATACCTGCAAATGACACAACTCATTTTGTTCTTAGTGCGGTGCCTACTGCAGCTAACAACAATACACCTTTAACATTTAAAAATGTTGAATTAGGTGGAACAACTGTTGAAAGAATTACGGGTACTGCTTTACAAAATTTAGCTGATGATGAAGTAGAAGAATTAACTTTTGAATTTAAAATATTTACAAATTCACCTAGTAGTAATGTTACTTGTACTTTTAATCAAACAAACGTATTTTCAGATCATTTTTTTAAATATGATACTGTTGAAACAACAATAAGTGGTTCTGGATCAAGTGTAGATGTGGCAGGAGGTTTTGAACAAGTGATACTTATTAACGAACCAATAAATAATGCGTTGGTTGCAGGAACAGAAATAACAGGATCAAGAGTAAAAGCTCCTAATAGACCTTTACCAAAGGGAACTTATCTTAAATCAATAAACGGTGTTAATTCAGTAACAATAGCTAATCCAAATAAAAGTATAAATGATTTGCAACCTTGGTCATATTCTGCAGGTGAAATACTTGTTTTTTCAGCTCCCGGAGATTGGGAGTTAGATTTTACAAGTATTTCGACAACACTTTCAGCTGACTCTACAGAATGTAGGGTTAACGGTAAAGTTTTAATAAAGAAATTTGGTAACACAAATTTAGATTCTGATTTTGATTTTTTCGACTTTTTAAATACTGAAAGTGTAAGTGATAGTAATGATGTCGTAGTTGTAAAAGATATAAAAAGCTATGCCTTAAAGCCTATACAACAATCTTTAGATGCTAACAGTGTCATAAGTCAACAATTAACTTTAGGCAACATAAGGCTTTTAGATAATCCAGTAGGTAATCCTAGTAAAATTTACATAGGTAAAGGCACTTCATCCAACTCAGATGGTATAATAGACACTAATTCATCTTCAGCTTTTATAACTGAAAATGATGATGATCTTGTTGTTAATACAGTAAGGATAGACGTAACAAGACCAGATAGTTATGAGGGTTTTTGGAGACTTGAGTTAACACCTACAGGTACAAATATTGATACTTTTGGTATAACAACCGATGGTACAGCACCTGATGGTGGTAAGTTTACAGGTAGTTTTGGTAATAATCCTAGTAATGGTGGTATACGACAAGTGAATTATCAAGATCCATTAAATACTGGTTTTAATGACGGATCTAACAGCAATGGTACTCAAACTTATCTTTTATCATTTACATCTAAAGCTTCTAAAGATATAGCCTTAAGTGATACTTTAGCAATATCTTGGTTATTAAATATACAAATGTCTGCTGAAAGAGTGCATTTTTTCGAGAATGATCCTGATGATGCTAATGGAACAGTAAATGATCCAAATGGAGAAAAAAAATTAGGAGGATCTCAAGGACCTAACGAAGAATAATATTAGTAAAAAAAATATGGCAACATCATTAGTATTAACATTTGCAAATTCTTTAAACTCATCAATACAAGTTGGTGATAGTGTTTATTATTCTACAATAACAAACGGAGTAACAGATGCACCCACTGAGGTTGGGGGTGTTACGGCTTTTACAGATAAAGCGGTAACATGTTCTATAAGTTCAGGGGCTAGTATTACTGGTTTAGCTAGTAAGTTTTTCTTTTTTGCTAAAGATAATAAAGCTAACTTATCTTCGCTAGTAGGTTATTTTGCTGAAGTTATAATGAAAAATGACTCTACAAGTGCGATAGAGTTGTTTCAAATTGGATCTGATGTAGCAGAAAGTAGTAAATCATAATACAGAAGTGTAATAATATTATTAATAATAAAAATATAAGGATATGGGAAATGCCACAATGGACATATTAGGTGGGCTAATAGGTAGAAAAGATAGAATGAATGAGCAAAAAGGTGCTAATTCAAATTTTAATCAAAGATTAGGTAAACTTGAAAATTTTGAATTTCAAAATAATTTTGGATCTGTAAATAATCCGGGGGATAACATGCAAAACTTCGGAGAAGGTTTAACTAACTTTGGTTCTGAATTAGGTAATCAGGGTTCTAATTTAACTAACTTTGCTGCTGGAATGCAAAACACAGCGTCAGGTGCACAGAACTTTGCCTCTCAAATGGAAAACACAGCTGAAGACTTAACGGTTAATACACAACAAGCAGATATGATGGCACAACAGCAGCAACAAGGATTATCTAATACATTAGGTAGCTTGAAGGGTGCAGCTGGTGGCAGTGGTATAGCAGCTTTAGCACAAAGTTTAGCTGGTGCACAAAATCAAAACTTACAAGCAGCGTCAGCATCTATAGGTCAACAAGAATCTGCAAATAAGGCACAAGCCGCTTCTCAAGGTCAAGCGATACAGCAAGCTATAGCTGGTGAATCTTCAATGAATCAATCAAGAGAAATAGATCAAGCATCACAAAATCAAATGATGGCTGCTCAAATGGGTAGTGCAAATCAACAATTTGGTGCTACAATGGGTAATCAAAATGCAATGATGGCTGCTCAGATGGGTCAATCTAATCAACAGTTTGGAGCTACAATGGGTAATCAAAACCAGCAGTTTGGTGCTACTATGGATTTTGAAGGTCAAATGGCTAGAGCTCAAGGCGCTCAGTCAATGCAAGATAGGCAGTACAGTCAAAACACTCAATTGTTTGATATTGCTGGACAAAGAAAGTCAGCGGCTGACGCACAAGTAGCTGCACAGAAACAATCATTTATGAGTGGCTTAGGTAAGATTGTGTCTGACAGAACATTAAAGAAAAACATATCACTTATTGGTAAATCACCTAGTGGAATTAACATATATTCTTTTGAATATAAAAACCCTAAACATGGTAATGATATTTATCAAGGTGTTATGGCTGATGAAATATCTAGTAAATTTACAGTAAGACATCCGGATGGATATAACATGGTAGATTATTCTTATTTAGACGTAGAATTTAAAGCAATAAAATAATGGCAAGAAGAAGAAATTATGATAACAGTTATAATAGGAATTCTGGACAATCTAGAATGTTTTCTGTTTCTGCAAATAATCCGTATGCGTTTCAAAACCAATTTGTAGGTAAGGCTGGTAGCGAAGCTGCACAAGAGAAAGAAGATAAAAAACAAGAAGAATTTAAAGCGTTACAAGAAGAAAGAAGACTTAGAGAAGAAAAGCTTAAAGATCTTTCCAGAACATATATAGACCAGTTTCCTCCGGGCGCAGACGTGTCAGATGCATCACAAGAGTTAGGATCAATAATAACTCAAGAGATGACCACTTATAGAAATGATTACGGTCAACTAGCTATAGGTTATCCTAAAGCAGAAATAGGTAGTGAACAGTCTGGAACTATAAAAGCTGGTATGGATGAGGTTATAAGTAATGCAAACTCCTTAAATAATCAAGTAGCTTCATGGACTGAAATGAAAAAAGATATTTTACAAAAAGCTTCAACTAGTGATTATGAAAATCAGTTTTCTAGAGATGCTAAAAATATAGAAGTTGCAGACGAATTACTTGAAGTTTTTACTGGAAAAATAAAAGCTGAAATTAGAGATGGTAAAATAGGTTATCAAAGTAAGCAACAAGGTGAATTTGTTACTGTAAAAGAAATGAAAAGAATGCTACCTTTCGGTAAAGCCAATGATTACCGTGATAACTTTATAAAAATTAGACAACAAGTAGTAACTGGAAAAATATCAAAAGATGCATTAGAAGCTTACACTCAACCACTTAGGACTAACTTAGACGGTGAAGAAGGATTAAAAACAGCGTTGTCGTTAGCTGCAGATGATATATTACTACCCGGAACAGCTTTAATGGGTCAAACAGCTATAGATAACGATGGAACTGAAGTAGAATCGGGTTTTGCATACGATTTTGATAGAAATGGTACTTTAAGTTTAATTGAAACAAAAATCTTAATGGATGCAGTATATAGTGGTGATAAAAAAGCTGAAAGAATACTTAAAGATGAAGTATATAGAAGATTAAATAAATCATTAAATGGTGATGCAGACAACTATCAAAAGAAATTAACTGATGCAGCAACTGCAGAAGCTAGACTTAATAATAATAACGATGATCAGGTTGAAGTAGACCCTAATGTAGAATCTATATCAAACAGAGTTCGCATTGCTTTTTCTTCTGTAGGTAACGATCAAAAAACATTAAAACAAAGTGAGTTTAAAGATGTGGCAACAGAGCTAAATAGACAGTTAAAGGGAACTGGTTACACTGTTGAGTATGTTTTAGATGGTAGAAATCCTATGATACAATTTCTGGATGCAGATGGTAAAAAAATAGTTCCTGCAAAGGGGATGAGTTACTTATCAAAAGTACCTTTTAATCCAATAAATATAACAAACGTATTGAGTAATTTAAATGTTAAAATGAAGGACATTCCCGGCATGAAAGAAAGTAATTATGAAATAAAAGATTTTTCTTATGGTCTACCTGAGAACTCTCTTTTCCCCGGAGGTTTTGATAGTTCACTTACGTTTCCAAAAGAATCAAAATAAAATAATATATGAATGAATTTGTAATATTTATTTTACCTAATGGCTCTGAACAAAAAGTTAAAAGAGATGATGTAGGTTCGTTTAGATTAAACAATCCCGGTTCTAAAATTAAGGAAGAGGATTCTGTTGATGTTCAACTTAGAAAAGAAAAAGAAAAATCAGAGGAAAAATTAAGTAATGTAGTTAACATAGATAAACAAGACAAACCTATAACAAATCCAAACATACCTAAAACATCAGCTTATTATAAAAAATTAAGAGAAGAACAGAAAAAATTATCTGAAGTAGATGAACAGATTTCTGCAAAACAAACAATTGATAATTTATCAAAAGAAACTAGAACGGATATAGGTGATACTTATTCATCTGAAGATTTATTTGATCAGGAAATGGTTGACGTACCCGGAACAAGATTAACTTACGGTCCAAGCACTGCAACATATACTCCTAGTAGAAAAGAAAAAAAATATAAAAATCTAACTGAAGAGCAGGTTGCTATAGGAGAAATAGTGAAAAAGAGAATGATTGAAGATCTTCAAAGATCTAGAGAAACTATTTATGAAGAACCTACTGAAGAACAAATAGAATTTGAATGGAGAAAAGAACTTTATAAAGATGACTTTACAAAAAAGATTACTCAAAAAACAATAGAAGTAGGTAAGTTGTTTTCAGAAAAACAAAGAGAAGAATTAGCTTCTATAAACTCAAAAAAAATTGAAGGTTTTTCAGAAGAAAAAGATTTATATCAAACTCAGTTAAATAATATAAGAGGATCTATAGAAATAAATTACGAAACTCTTAACGCTTCTGATGAAAAAAAATATGTTGATAAATTTGAAAAAGACATATTAGATCCTAAAGAAGGTTATATTATAGGGGAAGGTGAAAAATACTTTTTAGTAAATAACAAAAAAATTCCTGAGTTTGAATATTTAAAATATGAAAAATATCGTAATATTTTAAATTCTAAATCTGAAATTATAAATAATCAAATAAGTCTTTTTCAAAAAAGGAGAGAAAAATATCAAGATTTAACTAGTAAAGCATACGGCACAGAAGTGCAACTTGAGCTTTTAAAAAGAGATTATAATACTTTAGCAAAAGCTGGAAATTCTACTGGTAATTTTTTAAAAGGATCAGGTATTGGTATTGCTCAATATACAAGTGCTGTATTAGCACCTAGAATGACACCGGTATTTGCAGCTATGGCTATGCAGCACAGAAAAGATGCAGCAATAGAAAAGTCAAAATTTATTCCAGACGTAAGTTTTGAAGAAGCGTTTGATAGTGTTGATAATTTTTCAGAATTTGTACTACAAGAAGCAGCAATACAGCTACCAATAATAGGAGCAATAGCTTTGACCGGAGGAATAGCTTCCGCTGCTGGTCTAGGTGCTATGGGGGCTAGTGCGGCATCTGCAACCCTTATAGGTGTTTCTTCTGCAGGATCTCAGCTTGGAGATATGGACTATGAAGAGCTCCTATCAAACAACGACCAATATGATTTTAATGATATAGTAAGAAGTGATTTACGGAAGTATTTAATAAGTACAGGTTTTGGTGCTGCTGAAGCTATTTTTGGAGTTTTACCTACTGCAGGCATACTTAATAAAGGTATGAGGACATTTTCTCAATCCTCTAAGGCTTTAGTAGAAAAAGGAGCTTCTAGATATATTAGAAAAAGAGCTTGGTCTGGAATAGTGGAACCTACTTTTACAGAGTCTTACACTGAAGGGTTGACTCAGCTAACTCAAAATTTTATCACAGGAAAACCTCTTTTAGAGGGTGTGGATCATGCTATGTTTTCCGGTGGGTTTTTTGGTTTTGGTATGGGTTCAGTACCAACAATAGGTTCTTTAGCTTTAACAAATTTTTCTGATTATGATTCAAAAATAGAATTTAGAAAAAATTTAATTAGTGTAAGTGAATTAAAATCAGAGTTTGAAACTAAATATGGTTATGGTGATGGATCATTATTTCTTGATTCTAAAGAAAATACACCACAACAAAAAATAGAATATTTAATAGAGAAAAAAATAGTAAACGATCAAATTGATGTTCTTAATAAAAAGAATGATGAAATATTAAATAAGGTAGATGAAAATGTAAGATCATTATCTGAAGAATCATTTAACGCTTATGCAAGAGCAACGGTGCAGCAAGAGCAAATAAGAAACGAAGTAGAAGAAATAATAAATAATCCTGATTATAAAAGCACAAAGAAAGATAGGATAAATATTTTGCAGGAAAGGTTTGATAAACTTGCAAGATTAAAGGATAAATTTAGAAATGTTAAAGACTTTGGGAATATTTACTCTGTACTTGAAGAATCAGATCCTAAAGAGTATAGCATTATAACTGAACAAGCAGAAGCAGCTATTAGAAAGGAAGAGGGTCTAGACTTAACATCTGAATTAGATGATAAAAAGGTAGAAAAGAAAAGGTTTGATATATATCTAGATAGATTAGTAGATAAAGATATAGCAAATACACAATCCCTTTCTAAAATGCTTAACGCTGATGTGGAAGTTTTTGAAAATCAAGAAGAAGCTGGAGAGTATGTAGAAGGCATAAAAAAAGAGTTATCTCCTGATGAAAAAGTAGATGAAATAAAATACTCTAATGGTGCTATAATTAAAAGAGATAAAGGTAAAAACACTATAATACTTACAAAAGACAATATAAAAGAAAATAAAAGGACCAGAACTGGAGTACATGAAATATCTCATCAATTATTTGCAGAAGCATTAAAAGATGTGGATAATAACATGAAGAAAGAACTTGCTAATAATATATACACTTGGCTTTCCGCTACTAACGAGAGTGCTTTTATAGAAATGTTTAGTGGATACTATGATGGTCAAACTGTAGAGATAGATAAAGATGGTAAAAATTTCGATCCAGAAGAGGTTATTGTTGGATTCATGGAGAGAGTTGCTGAAGGGAAAATAGATTTAAGACGAAGAGAAAATAGAGGATTTTCACAACTTCTTGGTAATATTACAAATAAAGGGTTATCGTTTAAATTTGGTAAAGGTGGTAAAATTAACTTTCAAGGAGAAAAAGATATTATAGATTTTTTATCGGGTATAGCAAAATCTTTAGAGAACGGTGTTATAGATCAGGAAAGTGTAAAAGCTATTAAGGAAAAAGCTAAAAAAAGAAAAGAAAGAATAATTGAAACTAAAAAAGCCACAGGTGAAAAGAAGGCTAAATTATTATTATCTCAAGGTATAACACCAGAGATGATTGAAAGGTCAGATAGGCTTCAAGAAATATATGAAAGTGAAGGTAAAAATGGAGTTTGGACTGCTCTTAAAGAAGGTTTATTTGATACTACAATAGAGTCAGTAATTAATTTTTATACACAAAGAAGGTATGGTAGATCAAAAACTCCTGAAGCAGAGGGTAGTAAGGTAAAAGAAGATATGATTTCATCTTTGAAATATGATCCTGATGGTATAGTTGATTTATTTAGAACTTACAATGTTGAAAAAGGTCCTTTAGGTGCTTATGTTTCTACATATTTACCGGTCAGATCTAATACAATACTTAAAAACGCAACAAAAGATAAAGCTGAACCAAGTTACTCTGATGGGGACTCTCAGTATTTAAACGAAGCAAGTGTAGGTGATTTTTCAGATGAAAGTTTTTCAAATTCATTAGACGCAATAGAGGATATAAATAATGATTTACTAGATCCCAAAACTTTATTAGATGAAAAGCTAAGTGAACAAGTTACTAATAACGTTGCATCTAGAATAGATGAAGTCTCTAAAAAACAAAAAACTTTTAAAGATTTACCAGATTTATCTGAAGAAACTACAGCTGAAAGATTTGGTATTCCTATTGATAAGTTATCTCTTAAAAAGAGATTTACTCAAAAAGAATTAAAGAGTGCATTAGGTAATTTAGTTGAAGTAGCTGAAGACTTTATAAAAATATTACCTGAAGGTGCAATTACAGATGAAGCAGTTAGAAAAGATTTGTATGGAACTTCTACAGGATTACCTCCAAACATATTAGATAATTTTTATGTTAAAGGTGATAGAATAGATACTAAATCAGGATTAGAGGTTTTTGATTTAAAAGAGAATGTAACTGTACAAGATTTCTACACTGCTATAGGATTGTCACCTGAAGGAGTGATACCTAATAAGGTGGATGTAAGATCATCTGAAGCACAAACAGCAAAAGGTTTAGTTAATCTATTTGGTAAACTTGTTACTAATACCACAGCAAGACAGGAACTTGCTAAAAGAGTTGGGACTGAACAGGAGATTCTAAATATAGAATCAGGTAAAGCCAAGCTTATGTTAAGTTCAGGTAGATCCAATAGTATAGGTGTGACAGGTGACATGTATCTAGAAGGTATTTTTGATAATAAAAAGATAATAATTATTCCTAGTTATAGTAAATTTATAAAAATAAAAAAAGCAGCTGCTAATTATAAAAAAACAAAATCAGTAAAAAAACCTAAAGGAATATTAGAAGAAAAATTTAAAAAATTAAAAAGCAACGCTTTAGCTAAAGCTAAAAAACAATTAGAAAAAGAAGGTAAATACGTTGAAGCAATAGTTTTAGATTTAGAGGACAACAAGTTAAATAATGAACGAGCAGGGGGTCCTATAGCAGAAATCATGTTCTACGATTCAGAATCTATGTTTAATAAAAGTGATGATTTTGGTATTATTGAAGGTTCTATGGCTGGATTTTCTACAGAAAGAGGGGATGTTAAGTTTAATTTTTCTAAATTAAAAGACGCTGAAGGTAAATATACAGATGTTTTTGCTGTAGAGATAAAATCATCTGTTTCTAATAAAGAAAGAGTGGTGTCAGGTAATGTTAATAGAAAAAAAATAAATTTATTTGACAGAAAGAAAAAAGAATTTTTAGAATTAAAACCTGATGAAAAAATAGATCCTGTTATAGCTAGTATTTTAAATGAAAATAAAGAATATTTTTATTTATTAGCTGATCAGTATAAGGAACTATCTGGAGAAGATCAAAAAAATTCTGAAGGTAACTATGATGTTGTATATTTAAAAGAAGCAAGAAATAGGGCTGTTGAAATATTAAAAAAAGCTGGAACTCCATCTTCTTTATCAAGAGAATTTACTTCTTATGAAGATTTTAAAAAATACATTATAGATCCTTATGTTAATGATGGGGTAGAAATATTAGTTGCTGAATTTAAACCTTATGCATTAACTCAAGAAATGGCAGATGCAACAGGACTACCTATGCTAAATGTAGGTACATTAAATGGTCAAAAAATATATCCAAAGGCAGTGTTAACAATTAGACCAAAAGAAGGTGGGAAGCCATCAGAAGTTACTGAAGAAAGACCTGATGGTAGAAAAACTTTTTCTATTGAAGTAGCTGCTTCATTTCTACAAAGAAAAAAAGATAAAAAAATATATAAAGATCATACAGATGATCAATTGTTTTCTAGTAAAAAATTAAAAGAAAGATTAACTAACTATTACAAAGCTAAAAAAGAAGGTGGAAAACTACCTAAGCTAACTGAAGCAGAAATAAAAGAAACGTTTGGTTTAAAGGAAGGTGAAACCTCAGTGTACCTTAGTAGACCTATGGCTTTAAAAAATAAATTTAATAAAATCATAGAACAAAAAGAAGGTATATCTGCTAAGAAAATATACTTAGAAGCTGAAGCAGCGATTTCAGGTGAGAATAGAGGTGTTTCAAAAAGATTTAGATTTTTTGTACCCCCTACCGCAGAAGACTTTATGGGTTTGATGTATTCTTTTTTAGGTAAAGGAGAAGTTGGGGATAAGCAAAAACAATTTTTTGAAGAAGCATTAAATCTTCCTTACAAAAGAGGTGTGTCTGCACTAGATAGTGCTAAACAAAAAATGGCTGATGATTACCTTGTTTTAAGGAAAGAATATAAAGATGTAAAAAAGAAATTAGGTAAAAAAATGCCGGGTGAAGAATTTACTTATGATCAAGCAATAAGAGTCTTTTTATGGATAAAAAATGGATTTGATTTAAGTGAGAGTGTTAGTAAAGGTGGTGCTGGTATTCCAAAAAACAAATCTAGAAAGTTATATAATACAGTAATAAAAGACCCTAGATTAAGAAATTTTGCTTTAGGTGTAGAGAGAATTATCAATGAACCGGAGGGTTATGTTGAGCCAACTGAAACTTGGCTTACAAATACTATAGCTGCTGATATGGATGGATCTTTAAACAAACAAAGTAGAAAAAGATATTTAAAGCAGTTTATAGAAAATAGTGAAGAAATATTTAACAAAGAAAATTTAAATAAAGTAGAAGCTATTTATGGAAAAAAGTTTAGAGGAAGTTTAGAGAACTCTTTATATAGAATGAAGACCGGAATCAATAGAGAGACAGGTAAGGATAATCAAGTCAATCTTGTTGAAAACTTTATAAATCAATCTACATCTACAATAATGTTTTTAAATTCCAGAAGTGCATTATTACAAACTATATCTTCTATAAACTTTATTAATTGGAGTGATAATAACATGCTGTCTGCTGGCGCTGCTTTTGCAAATCAAGATCAATTCTGGAAAGATGCTGTAACATTATTTAACTCTGACAAACTAAAACAAAGAAGAAAAGGATTGAAGTTAGATGTTAATCAAGCTGAATTAGCAAATTCTGTTGCTGGTAGTACAAACAAAGTTAAAGCTGCATATAACTATATGGTAAAAATAGGTTTTTCTCCAACACAATTTGCAGATAGTGCGGCTATAGCTTTTGGAGGTGCTAGTTTTTATAGAAACAGAATTAATACATATTTAAAACAAGGGAAGACTAAAGAACAGGCAGAGAAACAATCATTTGAGGATTTTTCATCTATAGCTGAAGAAACACAACAATCATCAGATCCTTCTTTAATATCTCAAGAGCAGTCTGGTACTTTTGGTAGAATGATATTAGCATTCAACAATGTGAGTATGCAATATACTAGACAATTAAAAAAGGCATCTTTAGACTTTGCAAATAAAAGAGGTGATGGTACAAGGTCATTTAAAGAAGGGGCTTGGAAAACACATTTTTCAAAAATAATTTATTACGGTGCAGTGCAAAGTATTATTTTTAATTACCTACAAAGTGGTATTGGCTTTTTGTTATTTGATGATGATGAATCTGAAAAAGAAGAAAAACTTCTTGAAGATGGTCTTCTTAGTGAAAGTGGATTAAAAAGCAAAAAATACAGGGCAATGAATAGTGCGCTTGACGGTTTCCTTAGAAGTATAGGGTTGTTTGGTGCTTCTATAGCTGCAATTAAAAATGTTGCTGCCGAGTATTTTAAACAAGATCAGAAGGGGTTTTTATCTGATGATGGTGCAACTTTAGTTGCTTTGTCAAAAATATCTCCAACTATAGGTAGTAAAGTTGATCAATTATATCAAATCCGTAAGAGGTTAAAGTATGAAGAAGATTTAATGAAAGAACAAAATAAAGGTTCTATAGATAAATTCCCTTATTTTCAAATAGACAATCCTATATATGAAGTAGTGGGTAGAAGTGCAGAGGTTGTAAACATCCCTTTAAATAGGTTAAGAACAAAAGTTTTAAATATTCAAGCAGCACTTGATTCTAATAATAAAAATATTCAAAGAGTAGCTACAGGCATGGGTTGGTCTACTTGGAGTGTTGGTATTGAAAATAAAGAGCAAGATCTCATAAAAGCAGGTATAAGGGGAGAAAATAAAGAAAAGGGTTATAACAAATCAAGAGAAACCAGAAGAATAAATCAAGCAAAAAAAAGACAAGAAGGAATAGATAGAATTAAAGATATAAAGTAACAGTTAAAAAATTACAAAAATAAGTAATAATAAAGGTATAAAAGAATATAAAAATATGGCAACAGAATTAGGAGGTGGGACTAACATGGGAGTTGATGTAGATGGAGATGGTAAACCTGATTTTCACTTAACATTAAAGACTATTGGGATGATAGTAGCAGCTGTATTTACTTTAGGTAGTATGTATGTTAAGTTACAAATGGATATAGATGAAGCAAAGCTATTACCGCCTGCATCGATAGACAGAAGAGAATATGATCTTAAAAACGATTGGACTAAAGAACACATTAGTGATCTTGAAGAAGAAGTTAAAGAGATGCAAAAGCATATTGAAAAAATAACAGATAAACTAGCTAGAAAGAAAGACAGATGAAACTAGAATTAAAAAGATTTAGCAGTCAAAGTGATACAACATTAGGTTTGTTGTTTGCAGATGGAGCGTTTGAATGTTTCACACTAGAAGATGAGTATAGGTCTCAAAAAATTAAAGGGGAGACTAGGATACCTGCAGGTAATTATAAGGTAGAGAAGCGTGAAGTACTTAGTGGATTAACTGAGAAATATCGTAAGAAGTATCCTTGGTTTGATTTTCACTTTATGTTGCAGGATGTACCTGATTTTCAGTACGTTTACATTCATATAGGGAATGATGATGACCACACTGATGGATGTTTACTCGTATCAGATGCTGTTAAGTCTAATAGATTTGATGAAAATAATAACCTAAGTAGCTCAGGTCCAGCGTTTAAAAGATTGTATCAAAAGATGAGTGAATCTGGTCCTTTAGAAATCATTATATCAGATTATATTTGTTAATTATGGCTTACTCACAAGAAGACTCACCCTTAAGTAAATTAAGAAAAACAACCAAAGGTAAAGGAAGACACTTCCTTACATCGAAAGAGGGTGCAGGAATGACAGCTGCCGGTAGAGCCGCTTATAAAAGAGAGACAGGTGGTAATCTGAAAGCACCACAACCTCAAGGTGGAAAGAGAAAAAATTCATATTGCTCAAGGTCAAAAGGTCAAATGAAAATGCACAGAATAGATTGTTCAAAAACACCTGATAAGCGTATTTGTGCCGCAAGAAGAAGGTGGAAATGTTAATATTATGAAATCAAGAGGGTTAGGTGATACTATAGAAAAAGTAACGAAAGCTACAGGAATTAAAAAGATGGTAGACAAAGTGTCTGAGGGTTTAAATATACCCTGTGGATGTGAAGGCAGGAGAGATGCTTTAAACATACTTTTTCCTTATAAAAACAAATAGAAATGAAAAAGAAAGAAGAAAAAAAAGATTCTCCTTTGCAATTAAAGGACGCTTGTTACAATAAGGTAAAAGCTAAATACAGGGTATTCCCTTCTGCTTACGCTAGTGGTGCTATTGCTAAGTGTAGAAAAGTTGGTGCTGCTAATTGGGGCAATAAGTCTAAAAAGAAATAATTATGGATTCTAAAAAACTAAAAGAAATATCAAAAGAATTAAAGAATGCTTCTAGGCTTCACAAGGCTCAAGCAGGTAAGATTGACAAAATGTTGAAGTCAATTAAAAATAAAAAGTAAAATGGCAGATCTGTTTAAAGATTTTGATGTAAGTAAATTTAAAAATAAAAAACCTCCGGGCAACAAGTCTTTAGGTACCTATAAAGAGATTAAAGAACTATCTAACATAAAATCTGACAGAAAATTTGTAGAAGATAAAGATGATGTATTTGTTGCATTTAAGTCTGTTGCAGAAAAAAACAAAATAGACTACCCCACTAAACTAGTAAAAAGTTTGATTGATGGTAGTTCTGATGTTATTCTGGAACTGAAAAAATTTTACAAAAGATCTAGACCTAGAGTTGTAGCAGAGGAAGTTGGGGTAGAACTTGATGATATAGAACTTAAAACTATGAAAACCCCCTCTTATCCGTCAGGTCATTCAGCACAAGGATACCTAGTTGGTAAAGTATTATCAGATAAATATCCGGAAGCTTCAAAAGATTTTATGAAAGAAGCTAAAGACATCTCTTATAGCAGAAATGTAGCTAAAGCACACTACAAGTCTGATTCAAAATTTGGAGATCAACTCGGTGTTGCTATGTATGAGTATGTAAAAGATAAAATATAATGGCTGTAAGAAAAACAAAGGAAGGTGCAAACCTTAAACGTTGGTTTCAAGAAAAATGGGTTGATGTAAGGACCGGTAAGGCTTGCGGTAGAAAAAAAGGTGAAGATAGAGGTACCCCTTACTGCAGACCAAGTAAAAGATTGTCTAGTAAAACTCCAAAAACATCAGGAGAGATGTCCTCTTCAGAGAAGTCTAGTAAGGTAAGGGAGAAAAAAAATCTGGGACAACCAGCAGGAAGTCCCAGAAGAGTAAAATCTCTTAAAAGAAAATAAAATATGAAAAATAAAAAAGTTACACCACTAAAGGCTTGTTGGAAGGGGTACGTAGCTAAGGGGTTTAAGAAAAAAGGTAATAAAAAAGTACCTAATTGTGTCCCTACAAAGAAACGTGTATAGCATTACATATCCCAACACCACAGTGGAGTTTGTTCCCCCACATAAGCACATTCTATATTAAAAGAAAAATACTCCATAGCTTCTTCACTACTCATATCTTTCTCTAATATATCCAAGCATCTCTTAACACTATATATAAGTCTAACAGGATCGTTCGATTGATCCACACCTAATATAGCATCATCAAGTCCGTCCGCTTTAAGTAATTCTAAGTCTTTATATATTTCTAGTATATTAGACATAACTACCCATCACAGCTTAAGCAATCCTCATCCATAGCTTTTTCAGCTATATCTCCCCTCAGAACAGATTCCGTTCTAGTATAATACAAAGTCTTAATCCCTTTCTTCCAAGCTTCAAGATGAACCTTGTTTACAAACTTAGGATCTACCTGAGATGGGAAAGCTAAGTTCAAACTAACAGACTGATCTATGTACTGTTGTCTAATCCCTGCCTGATTAATTAGTTCTAATTGATTTATCTCCTTAAAAGTTTTAAAAACTTCTTTAGTCTCATCATCTAGATCTTCCAACCCTTGAACAGATCCTCCGTCCGCTAGTATCTGACTCCAAACTTTTTCTGTATTCTTATTTATCTTTTCAAGAACTTTTTCCAAAGTAGGATTTTTACGTATGAAAGTACCTTTAGCACTTTGCTCAGTAAATACATTAGCAGCCCAAGGCTCAATGCCGGCACTGATATTACCACTAAGCTTACTGTTGCTAACAGTAGGAGCAATAGCTCTAAGATGAGTATTCCTAAATCCCGTACCAACACACCAGAGCGGTTCTCCGTACTCATTAGCAAGAGCCATACTAGCTCGCTCACTTTCGATTTTAATTTGACTAAATATTCTACGTGTTTCATGTTGTGATAGTAAACCCTCAAATGGTAATCCTTTTTCTTGCAAGTATGTATGCCAACCTAGAACCCCTAGTCCTAAAGCCCTACCCTTTTCCGCAGACCTTATAGCGTTTTCAAATCCCTTCAATCCTTTAGCCCTCTGAATAAACTCCTCCATGACCCCATCTAAAAAGAAGGTGCTATCATAGATCAAGTTTGTGTCTTTCCACTCATCATACTTAGCTAAGTTTAGACTAGAGAGACAGCATACAAAACTATGACTCTCATCGGTATGCAAGGTTATCTCTGAGCATATATTTGTCATAAAGACTTTCAAAGCATTATCCTTATATGCCGGAGGGTTTTGCTTATTCACATTACCCTTAAACATTATATAAGGTTCTCCTGTGGCTTTACGTTTCTGTAACAGCTTCCCCCACTTCCTCCTTGCGACCTTATCTCCTGAAGTCAACTTCCTCATAAACTTATCACCAATGGTGGCGCATTGATGTAGGTTTAATGACTGTCTATTGACATCACCTTTAGGTTCCCTTATGTCTAACCAATCTTCAAAGTCCGCATGCTCAATGTTTAAGTTGACACTAGCGGCACCCCTCCTCACTGATCCTTGATTTGTTGCAAGTATTGTTGAGTCGTAAACCTTACAAAAAGGTACAACCCCATCCGATGTTCCATTACCGGTTATGCTAGCACCTGCAGGTCTGATTTGGTTAATACCAATACCAACACCTCCACCATGTTTTGCAAGCAACATCATCTCTAAGTTTTTAGATCCAATATCATATATTGAATCAGCTACATCAATACCAAAACAACTGATTGGTAGACCCCTGTCTGTGCCTGTATTAGAGAGCACAGGAGACGCTAAACACAACCAACCATTCCATATATATTCAAAGAATTTGTCTGCCATGTCGGGCTTGTTAAGCCTTCTTGCGACAGTCTTTGATACACGAATGTAAGCTTCCTTTGGTGTCTCATCAGGAAGTAAGTAACCTCCTTGAATTGTTTTCTTGTAGACTTCACTGTCTGCCCAAGAAGGGTAATCTTCACCCTTTATCCATCTATTACTACTTGTCATATATATGTCTGTTTACCAAATGTCCTCAAAATCTTCTCCTTCGTTCGCTTTACTATAATCCGTTGGTCTCATAGCAAAGAAGTCTGTATGTGTATGACCACCGGTCAGGTGATAGAACCAATCTAGTTCTGCTGCTGCTGATTCATCATAAGTAAACATATCAGTATACCCTAGTTCTCTAAGCTTCTCGTTGCACCTCTTCTTTATAAACTGCTTTAGATCATAAGATTTGATACCTTCAATGTCACCCATCTCAAACATCTTATCTATATACTTCTCCTCTAGTTCTACCATTGCTTGTGCGGCAAGTTTAATTGCTCCTTCAGTTTTACCTCTTAACTTAGGATCTTCCTCACACATGTGATTGAATAGTCTACAACCCATTTTACTGTGAAGACTCTCATCCCTCACACTCCATTTCATTTGCTGACCAACTCCTTTAAGTAAGTTACGCATTTGGAAAGAATAAAGCACAGCAAAAGCACTGTAAAGGCTAACACCCTCTGCAAAAGCGGAAAAGATCGCAAGTGATCGTGCAATCCCCACCTTGTCGGTTCCGGTGTATCCCACGAGATTATCAAATCTCTCAGCCGTAGCAGGCTCATGTAAAAACGCTTGAAAATCATCTAGTCCTAATGTTTCATTTAAATAACTATAAGCTACTGCATGTATGGTTTCCTGAGATCCAAACATCATAGCCATTTGTTGTATCTCATGCTTAGGGAACCAACCCACAACTTTCTGTGTCCAATAGTCCGACACAGCACACTCTGTTTGAGCAAATCCTAATAGTATATTCCCCACCAGATTCTTCTCTTCTAGAGTCATATTCTCATTCCAATCCTTAACATCTCCCGACATTGGGATTTCTGTATGCAGCCAAAATGCTTGCGCTTGTTTAAGCCATCCTTCCGTATAGTACTCAGGGTACTCAAACGGTTTGTAAGCTATTCTGTTGTCAAATAATCCCATCTTGTCTGTTTTTTAAAATTAAATCAATCGTTTTATCACACTCCTTATTGGTTTGAGGTTTGTATAGGTTTCTACTATCCCCAACTTCTTGCATGTGTTTCTTAAATAGTTTCCACCTCATAGGGAATGATTCATTTGCCCTACCCTTAGTTTCTATTACAAAATCCTCACCTACAAAGTCGGGGGTGTATTTTACACCTAAAATCCTTTTATTGCCTCTATCAATATACTCACCTTTTCCATTATTTTGGCGCTCAAAAGCTTCACTGTTAAAGTTAAACGATTCAACCAATGTAAAATTTTCTCCTTCATATTCAAATTTAATTTTTGCTTTTTTCAAAGCGATGTACATATATTTTTCTAATCCTGATGCAAGACTTACTCCATCATAAACAACTTTTTTTGAGACAACCGGACCTTTTTTCCTTTTAAACTTAAAGACCCTGCTCATAGCTGTCTCTCCTCATTAAAAATTCGGTCTTCTCTTTTTCAACATAAGAAAGGTGTTTTGCCTCTTCTTTTGCTGTTTGTATGTAAACTATAGCATCCATCAACTCCTCTTGTATATCGTTCAAGTAACCACTCAAACCCTTAAGACCTGATGTTCTTTCTTCATGTAAAGACCTACCATACTTAATCATACCTAAAGATGATCTTTCAGCGAACTTCTCTATCACTCTTTTTACTACCGGATCTTCAACTTTTAATTTGATTTTATTTTTTGTATTTTTCATAATAGTATTTTCTATATTTAAATATTTGACTCCAAATTTCAGTGTGTGTATAGCATTCGGGTGACTTATTTATCTTACCACCTACATCAATTTCTATATACCAACTCCTTTTTCTGTAACCTATTTCCACAGGAGTTATAATAACTCTGTTTCTAAAACACCACATTCTAATTTCTAGATCTTCTTGTGTTGCCTTGTAGGCTCCCATATATTCTACTTGCTTTCCCAAGGTAAAGGTTCATCTTGTGCTACAGCCAAAGGTATGTAACATCCAGACTTTGGTTCCCATGTAAAGTGGGACTCCGCACCATTTTCACCTAAGTTTTGAAACTTAACCTTAAGTACTTTTACTTTTACAGTTTTAGCTTCGTAGTCTCTGTGCACTAATAATCCATGATAACTTGCGTCATACCACTCACCACCACCTTTAATGTTGTACATGTTTGGTTCTTCAGTCTTACCATCCTTGTCCTTATACATTTTAGTTGGATGAGCCACAACAATAACTAACACATCATACTTCTTAGCGAACACCTCTATCTTACTTAGGTATTCTAATGTATAAACATTCACATCACCCGATGCGTCTGCCATCCTAACTTTATTAAATGGATCTATAACTAGACACTTAATACCTTTACGCTTTACAAGTTCAGCACCTTTCCTTAAAACTGAATCAAGGTTATACTTGTCCATGTCTATGAAGAAAAAATTATCATTAACATGCTCAGTAACTTGAGTCCACTTGTCTCCATCTATCTCAGATGACTTAGGCATACCACCCCATACTTTTCGCATTAACTTGTGAGCGTGTAGGTACACCGGATGATTCTCAGGTGAGGCAAATGCTGTCTTCCATTGGTAGTTTTTATTGTAACCTACTACCATCTGATCAACAAAATCACTCTTACCACTACTAGGTATACCGGTCACTGTTATAAACTGAGAGGTATATGTAGAGAATATCTTATCAAAATTGTCTATACCAATTTGGTAACCGGGTTTGAATCCGTTCACAACAAAATCCTTCAACTCATCTTCTACATCCTTAAGTGTTGATACACCTTCAAGGGGAACTTGAGTTGCTTTATCAATAACTTTGCGCAACTTCTCATCACCAAACTCCAACAAGTATTCGTTAGCATCCTTGCACCCATTAAAGTCAACTAGGTAACAAGTCTCCGCACCTAATCTACGTATAAACTCTTGTCTTAAAGCCTGACCGGCATCATCAGCATCAACCGCTAATATAATCTTAGTCTTGTCTTCAAGGTAATCTATACAGTTGTCTAGATAGTCTAGGTTGTTAGAGTTTAATGTTGCACCGTTAGGAACTGATATTGCATTCTTAATACCGGCTTCGTGTAGTGCTAAAACATCCATCTCACCTTCAACAATAACACAAGAGTCATAACCTACAACTGAATTGATATTGTAAAATATCTTCTCTGCACCTTTAAATAGTTTAAAGTTCTTTCTACCATCTCTGTATTTAATGTTGATCAACTGATCACCCATGAAATAATTGAACTTTATAGTATTCTCGTTTTTACTAGTCTGTGGCATCCACTCTCCACCCTCACTAATCTTTAGATCATTAAGCGTTTCTTTGGATATTCCTCTAGTCTTAAACCACCCTTCTACTTTCGTATCAATAGGTATAGCATCTTGAACAGGTGGTCTTAAGTACACCTTTTCACTAACCCCTTTACGTTGGTATGTATGCATTTGAAAGGTGGAATTACAATTGTGACAAGTACCTAAGCCTCGCTCCCAATCATAACTTGCGCATTTGGTTTTTTGATTAGATGGTTTTCTAGTAGAAGAACACAAGGGACAAATCCCCTGTGTTTTACCTTCTTCTAATAGATATTGATTAAATGTATCAATAGTGAAACCATTAATCTCTGTGGTCTCTACGTTCATACCTTAAAATGGTAAGTCGTTAGATTCAACTATCGGCATACTAGCTTTCGCTTGTGGTGCTGCTTGTTGCTGACCATCACGTGGCGCAGGGTCAGGCATTACACCGTTCCCCCAAACGACCTTGATATTACCAAGGTAAGTTTTAGCAGTCTTCGACTCCCTCTCTTCCTTACTTTGACTAACCATAATTGGTCCTTGATTACCGAACTGATCAAGTTCATCATTTATTGATATTGATATGGGTAAGTACTTACCTTTCTTACCTTCGATAATCTTATCTTTAGGTATGTTACTTAGGTTTATACTACCAGTTATTATTCCTGCCATAATTATAGGGTTTTATTTATGAAAAATTGATTTGGGTCAAAGTCTTCTGAGTCAAAAAATAACTCGTAGGCTTCAACGGCTTTTTGCACCTTATCAAGTCCTGATCTATAAAATTGATCAGAACAATCATAGACACCTATCTGATTAGTGTTCTTATCTATTACTAAAAACAAGAAGTCGTAACCAAATAGTTTCTTGTATATGTATGCCTGACTGTCGTAGTTGTATCTCTTAGCAGAGTATTGAAACTTATGAATGTCGTTTGTAGTTTTTAGATCTACAATCAGTTTTTCATTCACGTTTATTATATCTGCCTTACCTTTCCACATACGACCTTCTATATTAGCTATGCCCGGCACTTCATATTGATTTTTTGGATCTCTAATTAAATCTCTGCAGACATCATTACTTAAAATTTTGTCCGTCATTGATTCAATCATATCCACTTCATGCTCTAATAAGCATATCTCACCACCCGAAGTTTCCTTATAGGTTTTAGTGTTCCTAGTTGATGACTTGATAATCTTGTACTTCTTTAGTTTGTCAGGCTCTAATATTGCGGTATGAAAATACCCACCGACAACAAGAGGTACGGTCTTATCGAATGACTTGTGTAAAGACATAGGGTTGAGTAGCAGTTTACCTATGTCTGAATTGCTAAGATATTTCTTACCAAAGTCACCATAGTAATGCTCATCATCCTTAAGCTTTTCAAGTACATCTATTTCCTTCATATTATAATGAAGACTTAATTAGTTCATCAACTCTAGACGTGTGATTCGTGTTAGGCTTTGCCTTAGTAAAATCTTCTGACTCATCCTGACCAAACACACCTAGTGCATAAAATCCGGTTAGCTTCAAGACTATCCTTGACAT
>ENA-OSJC01000590-OSJC01000590.1-marine-metagenome-genome-assembly--contig:-NODE-590-length-34543-cov-7.421111_pt1 | contig 34543 bp, 33 predicted proteins | sample MGYA00237885_ERZ534234 | MGnify/ENA primary metagenome ERZ534234 (study PRJEB26413, sample SAMN06343907) | marine metagenome | isolation source: coastal waters | place: Atlantic Ocean: West Antarctic... | reverse complement strand
ATGATTAAAAAGTAAGCTTAATTAGTTTTTTTTCTAGAAACTCTATGAGATTGAAATGCATTAGAGATTAAAACATATAATATTCCAACTATTAAACCAATTATTATAGCTATCATAGGCATTCTTTTACTATCTTTATATTTAAATTTAGTTGTAATAGTGTTTATTAATGCTGCATCAAATTGGTTGTTACTTATTAGCAGATTTGATTGAAAAACTAATTTAATTCGTTCTATAGTTTTATCTTGTTCAATTGCTCTTTTTCTTTTCTGTAACTCAAACAATCCTTTAATAAATGCTTTTTTATCTTTACGTAACCGTATTAATTCTATTTCTTTATCAATCGCTTCATAACCTCTTAAATAAAAGGGCGAATCTGTTTGAACATTTGATAACAATGCGTTTTGATTGCCAAATGTTTGTACTTCAATTGTATTTTTTGCAATTCCTAATTTCTTGGCTATTGCTGCCTGTTCTTCTAAATATGCCAATTTATCATTAACTTCACGTTCATAATCAATATAATGATTATTAATTTTAATTGAAATATCTTCAAGTTGATATTTTTTTTGATTTGCTAAAAATACTAAAGAATTATTAACTTCATCAACTAGATTTTTTTTTACAAGCTTATTTGTAGATTCATCTACATATCTCAAAATACTTTTCCATTTTTCAGCATCATGATGTATAAAATTAATAGTGTGATAAGAAGTTTCTAAACTTTTAGCACTAGCTGAGGGCGATAAAATTTTTATAGATGAAGAAAGTCTAATAATCGCTTCACTATATTCTTGTTCATTATTATATTGACTGGCCTCTAATAAATTAAACTTACGTATTGCATCTTCAAATACTGACTTATTGTTAAGTACATTAATATAAACATTTAAAAGTCTTAAACTTGTAACACTCTCAACACGACCCTCACTTTTAGTATTAGTTATCAAATTATTAAACTCAATATATTTGTTTAATTCTAAAGTGCCTATAGGTTTAATTTCAGTTATGGCAGTAAAGTTTTTTGTCTTAGTTGATTGATAACTTGTCATAGCTAACAATGAAATAACCACAACAACAACTATCTTCCACTTGCCCTCCCAAAGTAAGTAAATCAATTCAATTAAATTGATTTCATCGTTATCTATTTTAAAATTTTTAATCATAAATACTTTTATTATATCAGTTTTTGCTTCGTTTAAATAAAAATATCAAATAAACAGTTTAACATTTCTATTTTCTACTTTTCTTAGAATAAATAGATTGAAGATAAAAACCTACTGGCAAGCTATAAACTACTATTAACCAGTTATTAAAAAAATTACCGTTTGGTGAAAATGGCCAAAGAGTTATTAATATTCCAGCTAATAGACAAACTTGATAATCGGTTAAAGGTCTTTTTTGCTTAAAGATTATGGATTTAAATTGTCTTAGAGCTGTATAAATTACATAACTTAAAGCACTAAACAAAAACATAAATCCTATAATTCCGGTTTCAGCCAATAATTGTACATAAAAATTATGTGGGTGTGTCCTACAAAAATTAACACCTGTTGCATATCTTTCATCTTTACAAATTATCCTAAACATCTTCGGACCATGACCAAAAATAGGCTTATCTTTGAACATTTTATAAGCTGTTCGAATTAAACTATCATGAGTTCGCGAAAAAATTACTTTTGCCTTTGAACTTTCAATCAAACCCATATCCTTAGCTGGACCTTTAAACATTCTCTCACTTAATTTTGATGAATTTAAACTTAAAATAAAAACACAACTAATTGCTATAATAAATGTAACTAATCTAAATTTTTGATACTCTTTAATTAAGATAATAATAAATACCGTTGATAAATTTAAAAAGAAAAATGCAGATCGCTCCCCTGACATAAAAATTAATACATCCACTAAAATAAATAAAAGCCCTATAAAATAAATTTCAAATTTTTGTTTTTTCTTTACTAAAAATAGAGCAAATAATAAGGGAAACAATCTTGATAAATATGAGCCCATAATTAATTCATCTCCAAAAAAAGATGAAACACGGCTACCCGATATTCTAAACCCTAATAAATTAGTGCCTGTAAAATATTGAATATAGCCATCAATTACTAAGGCTAAAAAACATAAAATTAATGCATAATAAAAATAAACTAAAACTCTTTTATCTTGATCAATTAAATACCAAACAAAACAACTAAACACTCCTATTCTAAAATAAAATAGAGAGCTTTTTATACTTAAAGATATATCTTTAGCCTCTAAACTAAGAATTGTAGAAATTATACAAAAAAACAAAAATATTATGAATGGTATGTTGTTAAGATAATAAAAATTATTATTTTTTAATATATAGTACAAAAAAAATATAGCTGAAATACTTACAATTAAATCTGGAAAAAAAGGTCCCCATATTAAAAAAGGGATAATAGATGTTACTATTAAATTAATCAAAAATGAATTTGAGAATTTTAAATTGTTCATTAAAATTTTTTAAATTATAAAATTATTTAGTTTTAATTCTTACAACTTTATTTTCTTCGTACTTAGTTGTTGTAGATGATTTTAAATCATTTTTGAGATTTAATTGCTGTTCATAAAAATGATCAACAATTTTTGTATTTGACTGATAAGAGGGAACTAGTTTAGAAATCATATCTTTAACATTTTTTACTCTATTTTCTTCTATTAAGCTTAATAAATTATCTAATTCTATTTTTAATCTATTAAAAGAGATAAAGGGATCATGAGCTTTATAAATTTTTTCATGATAGGTTGTTTGAGGATCATCACCTATCAATAATTCTTCATACAACTTTTCACCTGGTCCAAGTCCTGTTATCTTCACTTCTATATCTCCATCTAAATTTTTTGCATCTTTAATAGTTAGCCCTGAAAGTTTTATCATTTTATCAATTAAGTCTTTGATTTTGACACTGTCTCCCATATCTAAAACAAATACCTCAGATTTTTTGGCCATTGCCCCTGCTTGAATAACTAGTTGGGAAGCCTCGGTTATAGTCATAAAAAATCGTGTAACATCTGGGTGAGTTAAGGTTACAGGTCCCCCTTCTTTAATTTGTTTTTTGAATTTAGGAATAACAGAACCTGAAGACTCCAATACATTTCCAAATCTTACAATTGCAAATTTAGACTGCTGATTTTGACTATCATAAAGAGATTGGATACAAATTTCAGCAAGCCTTTTAGTTGCACCCATAAAATTTGTTGATCTAACCGCTTTATCACTAGAGATTAGAACAAAATTACTAACATTATATTTAAGTGCAATTTGTGCTATTGCAAAAGTTCCAAAGACATTGTTCCTAACACTTTCACAAATATTTTCCTCAACTAAAGTCACATGCTTATAAGCTGCAGCATGATAAACTGTGTCTATATTAAAAGTTTTAAACACTTCTTCAATTATTGATTTATTTTGAACATTAATAAGTAATGGGATAATTTTTATATGTGACTTTATATTTTTTAATTCATCATTTATTTTATAAAGAGCAAACTCATTTAACTCAATAAGGAGTAATTTTTTTGGTTTTAATTTTATAATCTGACGAGATATTTCTGAACCAATTGAACCACCCGCACCTGTAACCATTATGACTTTTGAGTTAATATTTTTAGATAATAACTTTAAATTTGGTTGAACTTGCTCTCTACTTAAAAGATCTTCGATAGTAAAGTCTTTGATGTCTGATACTGATATCTTTTCATCAACAATATCTTGAATACCAGGCAGTGTCTTAACAGTTATTTTATATTCATTTATTCTACTGATAATTTGATTTCTTTTTTGTCGGGCAATTAAAGGGAGGGCAAGTAAAATTAGATCAATATTTTTTTTTTTAATAAGCTTATCTAACATCAATGGATCATAAATTGTTTGACCCAATACTATTTGTCTATGAAATTGAGGATTATCATCTAAAAAACCAATCACATTCATCTCTAAATTATTTTCTAAACTAGCTAATAACTGTCTTCCTGCACTGCCTGCTCCATAAATTAATACTTTTTTTTTATTTTTTGATGTTCTAAAATTATTTAAAAATAAAAATTTTATAACTATTCTTAAACTAGAAATTGATAAAAATAATAAAATAGGTTGAATAATGCCAATTGATCTTGGGATACCTTGAATTCCATAAATACCGATCACTGAAAAATATAATAAAGAATAAATAATTATAGCAGCAAATGCAGTAAAAATTATTGATGAACCTGCAAAACGAAAGATGGTTTTATACAATCCTACTATCCAAAATATTGGAATTGCGAACAATACTGAAATTAATGCTGCTAGAATTGTTATATCATTAATTTTAATAAATTGCTCAAGTCTTAAATAAAATGCTAGCCAAGTAGATAAGATGCACAAACATACATCTATAATAATGACTATAATCTTCTTTGAGGATCGGGGTAGGTCAATTATATTTTTAGATATTTCTGTTAAAATTAACATAATTTTTTATATACCTTTTTAAATTATATCTTACTTTTTTTGACTTAAAAAAATATTTTAAGCATATTATAATAAAACCCAATAATGACTGCTCATAAAATGAGTTTTTAGGCAAAATATCACATCTAATTGCAATTCTATCAATTTTAGCATCGTTTGTTTTGTGAATTACATCTGCTTTCATAATTAAAAGATCATACAAATTTAATTTTGGAACTATCTTGATTTTTTCTAAATCTGTGTTCATTTTCCACCCTTGAGTATGATCATTATAATCATCTAATGCATACCAATCATTAATTTTAGTTTCTTTTTTAAATCTCATATCAAACCAGGGTTTCGTATCTTTTTCTACTTTTCTAAATCTTACCGCACCTCTATTTTTAATCTTACTAAATGTGTTAACGTCCTCTTTTTTTAAAATATCATAAGGTATGATTGCCACATTAGATTTTTTTGGATCAGATTTTAAAATAGGCATATAACCAATTAAATAGTTTTTATGATCATTATGAAAATAAAATGTATAATGATCTATATGCCAATTTAAAACACCTCCAGGTGAAATTTTAGGATCTTTATAGATATTAAATGGTTTAATTAATATTGGTTTATTTTTTTTTTGTTTATTAATTCTAATACTTGCATAACAAAACTTGTTATTACTAATATTCAAATTTTTACTATTTAGTTCTTTTGCTATTTTTTTTATTTTTTTGTTTATTGTATTATAATATTGATTGTTAATTCCATGGATTACGCCATCTACAAATTTTTCTTTTTTTTTTAAATGAGATAAAAAAGAACTGCTTATGTCTGTTTTTTTTAAAAAATCTTTAATTATAAAATAACCTTTTTTTTCTAGATTTTGATTTATTTTATCAAAATTAAGTTTCATTATATTAGTTTAATAATTGAATTATTTTGATAGATACCTGGTGCTTTTATACTTTTTAGCACAACAGAGCCTGGAGTAATGGTGACATTGTCACAAATATCTAAATTATTAGATATAAATGTATTTGCTCCTATTACAACTTTATTGCCAATTTTTGTATTTCCAGAAATTACTACATTACAACCAATATTACAAAAATTTCCTACATTTACGTTATGTGCAATAGATGTTCCAAAAAAAATAAAATTTCCTAATCCAATCAAAACGTCGTTTGCAACAAGTATATTTGGCTCTAAAACACATCCATTTCCAATTTTATTAGAATAAATATTTTTATTGGAAAAAATTAATGTTTTATAAAAAAAATTTTTTTTTTTAAGTTTTAGATAAATATATTCTCTTATCAACGGTTTTGAGATTGTTATATTAAAATAAACTTTATTTTTCTTTTTAAAAAAATTATTAACATTTAAGTCTAATTTATCATCAACGAACTGAACCAGGCTAACAATCTTATTTTTTTTAAGAAAAACTTTTAATTGTTTACCATAATCACCAGCACCAATTAGATAAAATTTTTTATTCATACTATTTATTTTGTTAATGTGAATCCTCCATCTACAACAATAGTCTGTCCAGTAATAAATGATGATTTAGATGAAAGTAAAAAATCTATTACATCAGCAATCTCTGAAGGTTTTGCATATCTTTTACCTAGTAAATACTTTCCTTTATCAAGACTTGTAAAATAATCATCTTTATTTAATTTGTCAGCTAGTGGCGTGCTAACCATTCCTGGGGCCACTGCATTAACTCTGATCATTTTTGAACTTAGTTCATTAGCAAGCGACCTCGTCATAGCTACAAGTCCAGCTTTAGAAATAGAATAAGCATAATGAAAATTGAATGCCATTTTATAGCCACTAATTGAAGAAACTACTACAATTGAAGCATTATTATTAATCTTATTTTTCTTGATTAATAAAGCTAAAAACTTCGCAGTTTGAACTAAGTTAATATTTACGACATCGTCAAAAACTTTTTCATCAAAATCTTTAACTAAATTATGCTTTGCTATTCCAGCAGCAATTACTAAATGGTCTAATTTTGGTATTTTCTTAAAATCAAATTTTTTAAAACTATTTTTAAAATCAAATTTAATTTTACTTACTTTATGCTTGTCTTTTTTATTAATTATAATTTTGTTAACATTAAAAAAATTTCTGCCAATTAAATAAAGCTGGTAATTTTTTTTAATATATTTTTTAAAAAGACTAAAACCAATTCCAGATGTAGCACCAGTAATAAGTATATTTTTTTTCACAACTTAATTATTTTAAAAATTTTTGTTTTTTCCAAATTTACAATAACTGTAGAAATTGATAATCCAACACCAAAACCACATAATAAGGAATAATTGTTTAATTTTTGATTATAATAATTATGACATATTGTTACAGGTATTGAGGCTGAACTAGTATTACCAAATTTTTTAAGAGAGGTAGGAAATTTAATCTTTTTATTATTTAATTGTTTTTCTATGCTATCTTGGATCATTTTATTTGCTTGATGTAAAAAACAGAACTTAATATTTTTTATCTTCTTTATTACTTTTTTTAATAATGGGGGAATATTGTTTATTGCAAAATTAAAAATATTAGGACCATTCAAAGAAATATTTACTTGTGATCTAAAATTTTTTTTATCATCTTTTTTGTCTATTAATTGGTTTTTTGTGAGTTTATTTCTACCAGACAAAGAATGTGAAGAAACTACAATATCTGCAAAGCCTGCTCCATCAGAATGATAATTACAAAATAAATTTTTTTTGTTATCTTTGCTATTTATAATTGCTGTTACACTTCCTGCGTCACCAAATAATAAATTTGATACACCATCTTTTTTATTAACTAATTTAGTGGTCACGTCTCCTACAGCAAGTAAACCTTTTTTTAAATTTAAACTTTTCATTAAAGATGATATCATAATTAAACCATGGGTATAACCAGAGCAGCCTAAATTAATATCAAAAACTAATGTTGATTTTTTAAGGTTTAATTTATTTTGAAGAATGCCAGATGTTGCTGGCGTTAAGTAATCTGCAGTTTGTGTTACAAAAACCAAAACATCAATATCATAATTTTTCCATTTAAGTTTCTTCAAAATATAATTTGCAGATTTTAAAACTAGATCAGATGTGCAGGTTTTTTCATCAGCTACAGGTCTAGACTCAATTCCAATAGCTTTTGTGATCCTAGATATATTTTTGTGATATTTATTATTATTATTAAAAGAAATATTTTTTGGAATACAGCAAGATATTCCAGCAATTTCAATACCTTTAATTTCTTTTAACACTTAAACTAATAAATCTATTATCTCTGAAATTGTTTTGCATTTAGCAATAGTCAAACCATCAATATTCTTTTTATAATTTGTTTTAGCTAAGTTCATGATTTGCAAAATAGTTATAGAGTCAAAATTGTCAAGCTTACCAGTTTTGTCATTTTCTTTAACTTTTTTTTCAAATATAATTTCGAGGCTTTTTAATATTTTATTATTCATAGGATTCTTAAAATAATATTTATATATATCAATTAATTTTATAATAAAGAAAAATTTTATTAATTAAAATGTTTTGAAGATAATTTAGTTTCTTTATAATAATCAATCTTTTTTGAACTAATCGACTTTGTAAAAGTTTTTAAAATGATTAGTAAATCTAATTTAAAACTTATATTTTTATAGTATTTTTTATCTGAATTAAATTGATCTATCCATTTTGATTTTCTTTTCTTTACAATTGATTTATTGAAGACATCAACTTGAGCAAGGCCTGTGATACCAGGCAAACATTTTCTCCTTTCATGATTTTTAAAAGCTTTTATTTTTAAATATTTCACAAGAAGAGGCCTTGGTCCTATAAAGCTCATTTTATTTTCTAATATATTAAACAGTTGTGGCAATTCATCTAAACTCGTTCTTCGTAAAAAATTACCTAATGCATTTTGTTTTTGTTTTTCAGAAATATATTTAGAAGAATCATATAAAGTTTTGAATTTATACAAAGTAAAAACTCTATTATTTAGGCCTGGTCGCTTTTGAGTAAAAATTGGATATCCAATAAAAGTCCACACACAAATAAATATTAAAACCATAAAAGGAAATAATAGCAAAGTTAAAATCAAACTTAAGATTATATCAAACAACCTTTTAAAATATTTTTGATACATATTATTATAATATAAATATTTATTTATGAGCTTTTGAAATTATTTTTTTTAATCTAATGATCCTTTGACTTCTAGAATTTGAAAATATTTTATTTTTATCAAATGGAATATCTATTTTATTATTTTTTTTTCCTGATATAACAAAAATTGTAGAAGGTTCATTTGCATCCTGAATATGTACCTCTAAATAAATTCTATCTATTTTTTCATAATTTTTATGAGACTCATGCCACAAACTTGAATGCATCACTAACACGTCACCACTTTCCAAACTTGGGCAAATTTTAATAAAGTTTTTTGTAATTTTTTTTGATATTTCCCCAGCATCACCCAAATAGCCAAATTTATGTGTTGATGGATAAATTACCATTCCTCCATTAAATTTATTACTTTTAGTAAGAGATATAAAAAGAGAAAATCTATTAAACGACCCAAGTTGATATCCTGTATCCTGATGGCAAAAAACAGGTTTTGTATTTTGACTGTCTTTTTTAACTATTCTAAAAAAATCAGAACCAACATTTCCATTATAAAAATTCTTAACAATTTTTTTTAATTGTAGATCCTTATATATTTTTTTAAAAAAATTTAATTTATCAATCTTAACTTCTACTAAATGATTTTTTGTTTTTTTAATGATTTGTTTTTTTTGACTATTTAAAAACTTCAACCTATAATTTTCTATAGTTTTCTTATTGAAAGCTTTTTTTAAAACAAAAAAACCTAATTTATTTAACGATTTATGGTTAATCTTATTATTAATAAAATTTAAGTTTTTTAAATCTTGATTGACTTGATCTATAAATTTATTTTTAATCATCATTTTTATTGAAAGATATATTTATTTAATATTTTTTTTACATGATTAATTTCTATCTTTATATTTGAAAGGGATCTATAAGGGTTAATTCGAAACGTTAAGCTTGTTTCACCAAGTAATTTTGCATTTGGTAATCTTTTTTTTGGAAAAAATTTCAATTTCTTGAAGATTTTTTCTCTATAAATTTCAGGACATGGTCCAACTCCACAGTCAACATTATTTTTATTCAGCTGTTTGATTAATTTTATTTGATTAATTTTATTTTTATTAATAAATAAATTAAGCTTGTAATAAGAGTGTACACATTTATTACATTTTTTTAAATCTTCCTTTAAAGGACAGGTTTGACATCTAAAATTTGGTTTTTTTAAAATTTTATATTTTTGATAATAATCCCTTAATCCAATCAGATATAGGTTTGCTATGAAATTTCTTTTTTTAATTTGTTTGTCTAATGATTTTAATTGTTCTCTTCCAATTACAGCCTGCATTTCAGTCATTCGATAATTTGATCCAAGGCCATCATGCAACCATCTAAATCCAGTTTTATGTTTTTTATAAAATACACTCTCATAATTTTTGCCATGATCTTTTAAAGACCATAATTTTAACCATAGCTTTTTATTATTTGTTGAAATCATTCCTCCCTCACCACCAGTAGATATAATCTTGTCTTGGCAGAAAGACCAGGTAGCTATATCTCCAAATGCACCTACTTTTTTATTTTTATAAATGGCACCATGTGCTTGTGAACAATCTTCAATTAAGTAAAGTTTTTTTATTTTAACAAACTTTATAATTGGATCTAAATCACATGATAATCCATTTAAGTGAACAATGATTATTGCTTTAATACTTTTATTATAAACTTTTTTAATTCCTTCAATACTTAAATTTCCATTATTATCAACATCAGCAAACACAGGTTTCAATCCTAAATTTAAAACACAGCTTGCTGAAATTATAAAAGACCGTGGTGTAACAATTACTTGATCATTATTTTTTAAACCTAAAGCCTTCAACCCAATTTCTAAAGCAACACTTCCATTTGAAACAGTAATAGAATATTTAACATTATGATAAATTGAAAAATGATTTTCAAAATTTCTACATTCTTTGCCAGTCCAATAATTCGTTTTATTTGTATTTAAAACCTTTGAAACTAATTGAATTTGTTTTTTGCTATACATAAGGTCTAAGGGTTAATAATAAATTCCTTTAGCTATATCACAGATCGACTCAGATTTATTTTCTTTTGTTAATATTAAGATTTTTTCAAGTTGCTTAATATGAATATCACGATCGAAAAATTTTATTGCTAATTTTTTAGCATTATAACCTGACGATCTTAACCAAGTATCATTTGAAATTGCTATATCTAATTCTTTAGCTACCACGTCCATTTCCTTTTCATACATACACAAACCACATTGATAATTAGATACTAAATCTTGCATCCATCCTCCATGATTCAAAAAAATTGGTTTCCCAGCTGCCAAGCTATCAAAAAATTTATTAGCTGAATTTGCCCAATTTTCCTTAATATCTATAACAAAATTTGCAGTCATATTCGCAGCTGATAAACATCCTTGCATACCATTTTTAGATATTGACTTTTCAAAGAATAAATTTTTTTCATAAACATCATTTTTCTTTGCATCTTCGATTAATTTTTTTTTTTCAATTCCATCACCAATTAATAAAATTCTTATTTCTGGATTTTGTTTAATCAATGCTTTTGCCAATTTAACAGCATATGAGAGACTATTTACTTTTCCAAAAGCACCCCCATAAACTAGTAGTGGTCTATTTTTAAGCCAAGGTCGTTTTTGTCGAAAGTTAAATGCCAATTTTTCACTAAACTCAAATTTTTTTAAGTCGCAACTATTTGGAATAACTGCAATTTTTTTTGGATCAACATCTCTTGAAATTATTCCTTTTTTCATTTCAGGTGAGAGTGCAATAATTGAATTAGAATTATTGTAAGACCAAAGCTCTAATAATCTAGCTAAATAAATAATAATTGGGTTTTTCAAAATTTTCATTGCAATTGGAATGGAAGGCCACAAGTCTCTTACCTCAAAAACCATAGGTATTTTTTTTTTTTTAGAAATATAAATAGCTGGCATTGATATTGTAAGTGGAGTAGTGCTTGCAAAAACTATATCTCCCTTAATTTTGACAGCTTTAAAATAAGATTTCCACGCAAATATTATGAAAACTTTCAATCTTTCTAAAAATTTTAGATTATTTGAATATTTTAAAGGTAGCCAATGTATTGATATGCCAGATTCTTTGGTTTGAAACCACTCGTTATTTGTATGAGGTTGTCGATATGTTGTAATCATCTCTACTTCATGACCCATTTTAATAAGACCTTTGGCAAATTCGTAAGATCTTGTGCTGCCACTCATCTCTGGAGTATTAAAGTACTGGTGAAAATAAATAATTTTCATTTAAATTAGGTTTCTATAAAATATTTAATAACTATGTAAACTCAATAACAAACTAAATAAAGAAATTAATATTATTATATTTAGCTGACAGCTCCTTTTATTAAATGTTTAGTGTACTCATTAGGTCTGATAATATCTCATTTAACAGAAATATTGGATGTTACAAAATATTAATTAGATTGGTAATTTTCATTTATTTAAGACTAGCGTACATGCCTGTATAAAAAGTAAGTAAAAGCAATAAGCCAAAAGTTAAAATTAAAAATATTAATTTAAAATCTTTTCCTTTTATAAAAGATCCTATCACCATAATATAAGGTATAGTCATCATCATATTTAACCTCTCATATTCCCAATTAAATCCATAAAAAAATAAAGCTAAACTAATAAATGAAAATATAAATAAAAATATATTAATTGGGTTTTTAATTGTTTTTGAAAAATAATTTATAAACAAAAATATATAGATAAAACCAATAAAAACAAAAATTTTACTAAAATCTTTTCCAATCACAAGAGTTTCAGATTTGAGTGGTGAAAAAATCATTAAAGATAATATAATTCCAAGGCATACTATTATAGATATAAAAAGATAAACAAATAACAGGTGATTTTTTTTTTTAATAATTGTGTTAAACTTTAACAAAATTAACATCGTTCCATATATAAAAAGATAAAGAGGACCTGCAGTATGAAGAAACGTAGAGATAATTATATAAATAAAAGATAATTTTTTATTATTTCTTACTATTGCTGAAAACATTAAAAATATAAATGACATGGAGAGTCCTTGTCTCATAGCATTAGATGTGGACATTATTATAGGCCAGGTATGTATTATTCCAATAAATATTATAATAAAAAAAAATAAAGATTGCATGTTTGATATTTTAAAAAAAGTTTCTACTAAAATACCAGTGCTTAATGCAAGTAATAATGATGTTATATAAATTCCAAAATGAATATTGTAAATTGTTAATGTACTAACTGCAAAACCTAATCTATCACGATGCCATAAACCCCATTGTAAATTTGGTCTATTGTACGCTTCGTACCAGTCATATCCAAACCCATAAAATCCTGAAGCAACAAGAATACTAAAGCCTATTGAAAAAAAAATAATTGTTTTTTTATATGAATATGAACTACCTATAAGATTATATTGCATTCAATTTAATTATTGTTTTTTTATTAATTTATTATTATGCCAATTCCTCAATACTAAATTTTGCAATGTCCAAAAAGTTAAAAATATAGGCTGTCTTGATATCAAAATTTTAATAAATTGAATTACAAACATTATAATATTTCTTTTAACTAGCTTATAAAGGTGAGGTAAGGCTGGAGCCATTAAATAGTCTAAGTTATTCATCTTAAGTAATGAATTATATCTCGAAAGAGCCTCTAAACGTGATATTGTACTAAAATAAGAGTTATCAGAAGTTAGTGATTTGTTTCCCTCTCTAATTGAATAAACCACCTCATCAACCATCTTTATAACTGGCTTTTTGATAATTAGAGAGGCTGAAAAAAATATATCATTAGAATTTTTTTGTTTTTCAAACAATATTTTATTTTTATCAATAAATTCTTTTCGAATAAATTTCGCACAAGGAGAAACAAAACGTGCAAGTATATTTTGAGACGCACCATTAACCACACGATAGTGAAGCCAATTATAATTAATATGTCTTGATCCTCTTGATCCATCTTGTGAAAATGAGTCTAATTTTGCAAAAAATATTTCTGGCTTTTCATTTTTAATCAATTCTAAACATTTTATAAATCCATCACTTTTTATTATGTCATCACTATCAGCAAAAAAAATATATTCTCCCGAACAAATACTAAGGCCTCTATTTCTTGCTGTGCCTGCATATCTAGAATTTATATCGTTATCTACCATAACTAACTTTGAAAATTTAAATTTTCGTTTAATTTTTAAAGTTTTACAAGAATGATCATTAATCAAAACAATTTCAATCATCTCTTTATCAGGAATGCTTAATAAAAGATTATTTAGTAATTCTGCTCTATTATGATACGGAATAATAATTGAAACAGCAATCATTTTGTATTAAATGTAATAAATTATCAATAGCATTATTAAAAATAATTTACTACTTAAATAGTAAAAATAATATAATTAATGTGGTTTAACAAATGAATAAAATATTATGAATAAACAAATATCAAAACTAAAAAATAAAAAAGCAATAATTGCTATAATTGGACTTGGTTATGTCGGCCTTCCATTGGCTCTTGCATATATAAATGCCGGTTTTAAAGTAATAGGTTTTGATATTGATAGTGAAAAAATAAAAAAGCTTAATAATGGCAAAAGCTATATACAAAATATATCTTCTTTAAAAATCAAGAAGTCACTAAAAAAAGGTTTTACAGTAACAAGCAGTTTTTCAAAGATCATTAGTACAGATGCTGTAATTATTTGTGTACCAACACCTCTAAATAAATACAGAGAGCCAGACCTTAGCTTTGTTACTGATACCGTTGACGCTATTGTGCCACATCTGAAAAGTGGACATCTTGTTTCTCTTGAGAGCACAACATATCCTGGTACAACTGGAGAAGAGATATTACCACGTATAGAAAGTAATGGACTAAAAGTAGGTAAAGATATATTTTTAATTTACTCCCCTGAAAGAGAAGATCCTGGAAATTTAAATTTTAAAACTGAAAGTATACCAAAAATAGTCGGGGGTTATACTGCTGCATGTCTTAAATTAGGTAAAGCTTTATACGAACCAGTAATATCAAAAGTAATAACAGTTTCTTCTACAAAAGTTGCTGAAATGGTTAAATTGCTTGAAAATATTTATCGTGCAGTAAATATAGGCCTAGTAAATGAAATGAAAATTATTTCTGACAGTATGGGGATTAATATTCATGAAGTTATTAGTGCTGCCTCAACTAAACCGTTTGGTTTTACCCCTTTCTATCCTGGTCCAGGTCTTGGAGGTCATTGTATTCCTATTGACCCATTTTATCTAACATGGAAAGCAAAAGAATTTGGAATCAATACTAGGTTCATAGAATTAGCAGGAGAAATAAACACAAATATGCCTAAATGGGTATTAGGTAAAACAATAGATGCTTTGAACGAACGAAAGAAACCTCTAAAAAAAGCAAAAATTCTTATTTTGGGAATTGCTTACAAAAAAAATGTTGATGATACTCGAGAGTCACCAGGAATAGAATTAATAAAGTTATTTTTAGAAAAAGGTGCAACTGTTCATTACAGCGATCCTTTCATTCCTGTTTTTCCAAAAATGCGGAAATACTCCTATAATATGTTGAGTGTAAAAATTTCTCAAAAAAAAATTGCAAGTTATGATGCTATAGTTCTTTCTACAAATCATGATAAATTTAACTATCCTATGATTCAGCGAAATGCTAAATTAATCATTGATACAAGGGGTGTGTTTAAAAACAAAACTTTTAACTTAGTATCAGCATAAATTTAATCAATAAAATTATAGCTTTCTATAATTTTTTAGAGGATTTTAATTTTTGTTTCAATGATAAATTATTTAATTTAGTAAATATTAAATCTATATCTTTTTTAGTCGGAAAATAAAAAATCTTTTCTGATTTTTTTTTATCAACTGTAAAATTAAAATCAATATCCTCTACTGATGAAACAACCTTAGCTAAATCTAAATCAATTAGTTTTTTCATATGTTCCCAGCCTGATGATTTTAAAACAAAACAAGCAGACCCAAAACATAATCCCTCATAAAGAGCCGTTGAACAGACACCAACATGCCATCGAGATCTCATAAAAGTTTCATATAAATCCTGATTTTTTTTTGAAATTATTACACCACTCTTTATTAGATAATCAAAATATTCTGTATTTAAATTGTATTCTTGAGGGTGAGGTTTAAATTCTACTATAATTTTTCCTTTAAATTTATTATTTAATTTTATGGCGAAATTAGCTAAATCCCTTGAATTATGAGGCTGAGATATAATTAAAAGGCGATCTTCTTTTTTAGTTTTGGAATAGGATAGAAATTTTTTTTGTAGATAGGGATAACCAAGTTTAATGATTTTTTCTTGATTAATTGGCAAATTAAATCCAGAGCTCCAGTATTCGCCAAAAGATAAAAAATAATCTGGGAATGTGTTCTTTTTTATTCCTGATGTATAATCATAATTTAATTTTCCTCTTGCAGGACTACCATGTTGTAATTCAAGTGTAATTATACCCAGCGATCTTGCTGCAGCAACAATAGCTTCACTACCGGCACTTACTATAATAAAAAAAAGTTTGGGTTTCTTAATTTTTAAAAAAAAATACATAACTGTATAAACACTCAGCCAACTTCTAATTTTTTTTTTTACTAATTTTTCTACATCAATAAAGCAGGAAAATTCCTTATTGATTAACCTTTCAAGCTCAGAGACAATCAAAAATTCTTTATGGTTATTTTCTATAAATCTCAACCTGGAAAGAATAAATGCTAAGCTTAGCAAAGGTTCAGCATAAAAAAGGTTTTTTGTTTTAGCTGGAGTAAAATGAGTTCCGTTAACGGTATTTTCTATCACTGAAAAATCATTTTTTGAATTAAATAATTCAATGAAATAGTCTGAGTAAATATCATAAAATTTACCATTTTCTAATTTGCGTCTTGGGTGGCCCCATATTAAATAGCTATTTTTTTTTAACCGCATTGGCGATTTTGAAAAAATAAATTGAGATAGGTTTCGTATAATTCTAATCAGATATAATAAAAAAAATTTGATAGAATTTTTTTTTATGGATTTTTTTTGTCTCAAACCTAATTCTGCAAGTATTTCTAAAAAAAGAGGATACCTAACAGCATCCCACCAAGTTACATTTTTTATTTTTGATTGATCCAGTTTTAATTTTTTTTCAATTTTTTCAAATTTTTTGAGTATTTCACTCATTTTCCAACTTATGGATATATTTTTCATAGAATTTTAGCTTAATTCATTTATTAAAGTATTTATTTATTATTTTTTTGAATCCAAGACATTTCTTGGCCAGTTCATTATAACTGCCACTGTCAACAAGCTCTCCTTTTTCAAAAAAAAATATATTATTTGCTTTTTTAATCGTTTGTAAACGATGGGCAATTTTAATTATTGTCATTTTTTTATAATTTAAATTACTTATTGCATTCATTACCTCTTCTTCAGTAAAATTATCTAATGCACTTGTTGCCTCATCTAAAATTAAAATTTTAGGATCTAAGTATAATGCTCTAGCAATACCTATTCTTTGACGTTGGCCTCCAGATAATCTTACCCCATGTTCACCAATTTCAGTCTCATATTTGTTAGGTAATTCATTTATAACAAACTCATGTAGACATGCTATTTTTGCAACATCTTCTACTTTTTTTTTATCAATATTCTTAGTGTCAATACCAAAGGCAATATTTGCAGCAATTGTGTTGTCACATAAATAAACTTGCTGGGGAACATATCCTATTGCCTTTTGCCATGATTTAATATTTAGATCGTTAATCTTTATTCCATCAACTTCAATAAAGCCTTCCTGAGGTTTAAGTAAACCAATTAAAAGGTCTACTAAAGTAGTTTTTCCACTACCAGTAGCCCCAACAATACCCACAGTAGTGCCTGCAACAATTTCTAAATTAATATTTTTTAAAGTTTTCTTATCAGAATTAGGATAAGAATAATTAATTTCCTTTAAGCGTATAGATTTTTTTGCACTAAATATTAGATCATTACTTTTATTAAATGAACATTGTTCAGCATTATTATTTAATTCAGCATGTAATACATTTAATGCAGTGTTTATAAATCGTAATTGTGTCATTGAACTATAAATATTTTGTAATGATGGCATAAGCCGATAACCAGCAAATGCATAAACAGCTATATAAGGTAGAATAGTGTTTATCGAGGCCTCACTTTTTTGAGAAATGAAATAAAGTATAATTGCAAGCATTCCTCCAAAAGCTATACCTTCAAGGGCGTAACGTGGGATCTGACTTATAACCTGAACAGATGCACTATGATTTGCGTAAATTTTTGCAGGTTCAGAAAATTTATCTATATAAATTTTCTCTAAATTTTTTATCTTTATTTCTTTAATAGCCCCAAAAGTTTCTCCCATTATGTTGTAACGAAGCTGATTTACTCTAAATCTTTCATCTCCAATATTAGTTAAAAAAGTTTTAACTAATTTAAAAATTAAAAAATAAACCGATCCAAATAGGACCACAACCATAATAGCTATTTTTGGTTCAATTAAAATTAGTAAAATTAATAAAAAAGTAGCTGTGATACCATGAGTAATAAATGTCATCATAGGTATAAATCCTTTAATTATTACTTGATAAACCTCAGAAAGAATATTTTTGCCAAGATCAGAACTATTATGATTTAAAAACCAGCTATAAGGATGATTTAAATAATGTTGTGCTAAACGTTTTCCAATACTATATTCACTCATCAGAGCAAAATAATTTTGAAAATAAATTGTATAGGATTTTAAAAAAAGAGAAAATATAAGAATTATAAAAAAAACAAAACCTAGTAAAAAAATAAAATCTTGATTAGTTTGAATGCCATATTTAGTAGAAAGTTCATAAATAAAATTTAAAAAATTATTAGTGTGAATAATTTCAGGATTAGTCAATACTGCAATGAAAGGCATAATTGATGCAACACCAATTGTTTCAAATATGGCCATTAACAACATGATGAAAAATAATAAAATAGCTTTTTTACGCTCTTTTATTGTTAAAAGACTATATAATTTTTGAAAGTTTTTCATTATTTATTAAGATAAATTTAAAGTTATTATAATATAGATATATCAAATATTAATAAGATCATTAAAATTTTAAAATTAAACAAATTATTTTATAATAATATCATGTTAATATGATTTATTTGATATGAAAAATAGTTATAGACCTGAAATAGACGGATTAAGAACCATAGCTGTAATATCGGTAATAATTTACCATGCAGAAATAACTATTAATAATATTAAGCTTTTTCAAGGTGGATTTATTGGAGTTGACATATTTTTTGTCATTTCAGGTTATTTAATAACATCTATTATCTTAAATGAATTGATAGATAAAAATTCTTTTTCATTTAAGAATTTCTATGAGAGAAGAATTAGGAGAATATTACCAACTTTATTATTTGTAATATTGATATCAATTCCAATTGCCTGGGTAAAGTTATCACCAAATGATTTTTTAAACTTCTCAAAATCTGCCCTTTACTCATTGGGCTTTAGTTCAAACATTTTTTTTTGGTACTCTGGACAACAATATGAGGCAGAAAGTGCTTTATTACTCCCATTATTGCATACTTGGTCATTATCAGTTGAAGAGCAGTTTTATATTTTTTTTCCAATAATTTTAGTTTTTGTTTTTAAATATTTTAAAAAATATTTAATACATATTTTAATTTTTGGATTTGTAGTAAGTTTAATATTTGCAGATTGGGCAAGTGGAAATCATCCTAATGCAAATTTTTACTTTCTACCAACAAGAGGATGGGAATTACTGGCTGGTTCAATACTTGCACATTTTGAAACATCATTAGGATATCGAAGTAAAAATAACAAATTAAATTTAATTTTACCTGGAGTGGGAATATTGTTAATTTGCTATTCTTACTTTTTATTTGACCATAACACCTTTCATCCCTCATTTTATACATTGATACCAATAATTGGAACCTGCCTAGTAATATGGTATTCTGACAAAAATGAATTCATTACTAAAATTCTATCTACAAACTTATTTGTTAAAATTGGTTTAATTTCTTATTCATTATATTTGTGGCACTACCCTATTTTTGCATTAGGAAGAATTAAAAATTTAAATCACAGTGAATACGATAAAATTTCTTGGATAATAATAACAATTATTTGTTCCATAATTAGCTACTTTTTAATTGAAAAACCCTCTAGAAAAAAAATTTATAAATTTAAATCAATATTTATTTCAATACTTTTTATTTTTTTAATTATAGCTACATCTTTATTTTACTTAAATTTCAAAAATAAAAAAGACATTATCAAATCAGGTGACCATGGTTTTTCTACCAGTCCAAATCAATTAATTGGCAAGGGTAACAAAAAATTTATTATTTTTGGTGATTCACATGCGACTCATTCTATGGGTTACTTGAAAGATTTTATTTTTTCGAATGAAGAAAAGGATTTGTCTTTCTATAATGTGACTCACACAGCTTGCATTTCACTTCCTTCCATAACTAATTATGTTCCTAAAGGTAAAAAAAAATTTAAATTAAATAAAGAATGTATTAATCTATATAAAAATATTAACCAAATCCTAAAATCAACAGAAAAGGAGCCTGTTGTGTTTTTGTATAATACTTGGTTTAAAAATATTATTAAAAACAATAGTAAGACTTACAACGAAAATTTATTTTTTAGTAATGATATGAAAAAAAATAAAATAATAATTAAAGCAATCTTAGATGACATCATTAAGTTGAGAAGAATGAATAACATCAAAAAAAAATGGATAATTATTGGAATAAGTCCTGGTTCATATAATTATGAATATAATGGTTATATGAATTGTTACTATTCCAATAGATCAAAATTTAATTTACCAATCTATGAAATTGAGGAATGTGATAAGACAAATTTAAAGAAAAATGGATCTAACTTTGAAAATCATCAAATATTTAAAAACATTGTTAATTCTGAGTATGACAATGAATTAGTATATGTTGATACCTATGAACTTTATTGTAATGAAAATTATTGTAATAATTTTACAAGTCAAAAAAAATTAATTTACGATGATCATCATCATTTCACATATGAAGGATCAAAAAAAATTGTTCATAAAATAATAGAGATTTTTAATGAAACTTATTAACTTTAAGTTTAGAATATTTTGTAGTTAATTTTTAGTAGAATAAGTTAATTAAATCAATTAGATTTGTATATATGAAAAATTTTAATTATGTTGAACAAAAAAATTTTTTTACAAAAAGTTATACCCAATCGATACTTAAAAAATTTAATCATATATTCAAAAATAGTTCATACAAAAAAATAAACCTTAATACATTCGAATTAAAAATAGATGAAATATTAGATGATCCACTATTATTGGAGGTCTTCAACAAAGTGCATGAACAAATTGAAATTATTACTAATCTTAAAAATCTTAAGTTAAACAAACTTTGGCTTGTTTATTCAGTTCCTGATGCAATGAAAAAAACTAACGTTCCTTATATTCCTCACTTCGATAAACAACGGTATATGAAAGCAATGTTATATCTAAATCCTGTTTCTATAAAAAATGGACCAATTCATCTTGGAGAGGTTAAAAATAGTATAAATATAGAAGAAAAAAGATTAAAATTACCTGAAGATTATAAATTAAAAAAATTAAACATAATTTCAAATAAACAACTAAAAAAAGAATTAAAACCTATGTTGGGAAATTCAGGTGATATAATTTTCTTTGATACTAATTCGCCTCATAAAGCTGGACTTATTGAAAAAGGTTATTACAGAAAAGTTATGAGATTTGATTTTGAAATAAATAAAAAAAGTAAAAATAAATTTTTTTTAAAAAAATTATTTAATTTTATTAAGTAGTAAAATATAAACCATTAATTAATATGATTAGATTTATTAGAAAAGTTGCTAAATTTTTACTTAAATTACAGCCTTCAAAGCTGATTAATGATGGAGACCTTGAAAGTATAATTTGGGTATCAAACCTGTATTTGAAAATAGAAAATATACCAGGTCATATAGCTGAGATTGGGGTTGCAGATGGAAGAAACACTATCTTATTTGGAAATTTAATTAAAATGCACAATGACCAATCAACAAGACAATATATTGGATTTGATACATTTGATGGCTTCAATAAAAGGGATTTAGACAGAGATAACCATCTAAGCAAGGATAAATGGAGAAATAATAACAAATTAGATGTAATTAAAAGATGTGAGGATAATAATGTAGAACATTTAGTTGAACTATTTGAAGGAGATGCAACAGAAACTGTTCCAAAGATTTTAAAAAATCATAAAGGAAAAAAATTTCAACCAGGAAAAGGTAAATTTGCTTTAGTTTATATTGATTGTAATGCTTATTTTCCTGCAATTAAAAGTTTAGAAAATTTTTTACCTTATGTTGTGCCCGGTGGACTATTCGTTATTGATGAGAAGCTACAGGGTGGAGAAACTGAAGCAATTTTAGAATTTGCAAAAAAAAATTCTCTTGAAATAGTGAAACTGAGTAGCAATGGGGTGCCTATAACCATAAAACTTCCTAACAAATAAGTATTTTAAATAACTTTTCTTAAAAGTTCTAAATCATCCTCTGTATCTATATCTAAAGATTCGCTTCTAGGTACTATCATTGGAAAAGCGTTTTGATAAATTGATTTTTTATTCTTATTTAAAAATTTGACATGGAGACAATTGATTACACCAGTTGGGTGATAATATTTCTTTTGGCTCTGACTTTGTGTACTACCTGTAATCAAGGGTGAATTATTAAAAGCTGGAGACCAGTTTTTCTTTTTTATTGAAAGCCCAAAAGCAATATGAAAATCATATTCACAAACTGAGAATAAATTTTTATTATTTTCTATAGCGCTATTTATTCCAATTTTTACTGTTTTCTCTGATCTTAATGGACATGTTGGCAACATTTGTACTAATAGGTCATTTTTTTTTAATTCATATTTATTTATTAGATCAAATTTTAAATAATCAAAAATTTTAGATTTTGTTTTAGAATGCTTAGTATTTCTTTTATCAAAAACTAAATTATTAAAGTTTAATTTGTCTTTCTTAAGAGATTTTACTAATATTTTAAAATATTGGTCAGAGTCAGAACTAAATATAATTTTATTGAACATTCTTGATTGAATCGCTCTAAAAACAGTCCAATATATTAACGGTCTACCTTTGATAATTCTTATATTTTTATTTTTAACCCTTGTGGATCCAGATCTTGCTGGAATAAAACAAATAACCCTTGGTTTTTTGATCATATTTTAATTATTAGATTTTATAAAAATATTCTTTTAATTTAAATATTTTAATTTGTTTTTTAATATTTAAAAAAACTTTTTTGAATTTATACATTTGTTTTTTTTGGATTTCTTTTAATGGCATCCTTTCATATCTTTTGAAATTGCCATTTAGCTCCAAAAAAGCTTTAATTGTAAGATGCCAACCAAATTTTTCTTTTATTTTAAAAAAAGGATCTTCTATTTTTTTTATTATCTCATACATATTTTTTTTTTTATTTTGTTGATAATATTGATAAAAATCAATTGCAATTTCAGGATTAAGATTTGAAACTCCAGATAACCATGAGGTGCATCCATATTTGGCTGCTTTCATCCATTGTCTTTTTCCACCTCCCGATGTGATTATCACCATTTGTCTTGAAATTTTTTTACATATAGCTTTTGTATATTCATCATTTTTGGCATCTTCTTTCATTGCTATAAATCGCTGCAATCTTGAAATTTTTTGCAAAATTTTTAAAGAGTAATAAACAAATGGTGGATTACTTTTTATTCCATTTTCTAAAATTTGCTGATGTAATAAAAGTAAACAATTGGTTCTATCATGAATTTTTTTATAATGATGAAATAACTGTTCATCTGAATAATACTTTTCACCAAAAATTAAACTTACAATATCGGCACCATTTTTTTTAAATAATTTAACATAACTTATCGATTCATCAGTTGAACAATGATATGGTTCTGCACATATTATTATATTTTCGCTACTCAATTTTTTGACGTTTTTAATACAAAAAATATTAAGTTTTATAATTTCTTTTTCATTTAATATTGTCAATCTTGAATTATAAGCCATTACATAAAAATTTCTTGCTCCATGTTTGTAAAGAAAATTTATATAATTCTTTAATGCTGAGTAGTCTACCTGACCTTTTTTATTAAAAGGGGTAATGATAGAAAAAATTGGTCCTTTTAATTTATGTTTAATGATACTATACATAACAATGAATTTTTTTAAAAAAATAACAAAATTTAAAGTATTTTTTATAGCAGAAATTGGAATAAATCATAACGGAAATATAAAAAATGCCCTAAAATTAATCGAAGCTGCAAAATTTGCTGGATGTGATGCTGTTAAGTTTCAAAAAAGAACCCCTGAAATAGCAACACCAAAAAGTCAGTGGGATATTATGAGAGATACGCCTTGGGGAAAAATGAGGTATATTGACTACAAAAAAAAAATTGAATTTGGAAAAAAAGAATACGATATAATTAATAAATTTTGTAAAGAGCAAAAAATACTATGGACGGCATCATGCTGGGATGTGCCATCTGTTAAGTTTATAGAAAAGTATAAAGTAAAATTCCACAAAGTTGCCTCGGCATGTATAACTGATTTTGCTTTGCTTCATGAGCTAAAAAAAACAAAAAAACCAATTATAATTTCCACTGGGATGAGCAGTGAAAACCAAATCAAAAAAGCAGTAAAATTTTTATCTCAAAAAAATTTATCAATACTTCATTGTAATAGTTCATACCCATCTCCAAGTGATCAATTAAACTTAAATTATATCAAGACACTTAAGTCTTTGTTTAAAAAATCAGTGATTGGGTATTCAGGACACGAAATGAATTTAGTTTCGTCAGTTGCATCAGCTATTTTAGGTGCAAAAATTATTGAAAGACATATAACTCTTGATAAATCTATGTGGGGTACGGACCAAAAATCATCAATAGAACCTTTTGGCTTTGCTAGATTAATTAAGGATATCAGAATCGTTGAAATGTCTTTGGGCAAAACAAAGAAAATTGTTTATCCAGAAGAAAAAAAAATTATGAAAAAATTAAGAAAATATTTATAATGATTTTAAGAATTTAATTAATAAATTTTATCAAAAAAATTAATTTATAATTTAAATGGCTTTCTTATAAAAGTAGGTATTTTATAGAAACTTAATTTTTCTAATTTCAGTTTATGTTTGTTTGAAAACTCATCTACAAAAATCGTTTCTCCAGCAACAGTGCTATAATCATCAAACACAATTAATCCTCCAGGAACTAATTTTTCAAATAGCTCTTCTACAACAAATTCCGTTGGTTCTTTTACGTCCATATCTAGATGTAAAAGTGCAATCCTCATTTCAGGATTATTCTTTAAAAATAATGGAAGTGTCTCAAATACGTTACCTTCAATAAGATCAAAATTACTAAAACCTTTCGAAAGCAGGATTTGATTTACTTCTGCTTTAGATAATCCATCTCCACCAGCTTCCTCAAAACTTTTAATAAATTTTAAATCATCTTCAAGTTCTAGTTTTTCTTTTGGAAAATTTCCAAATGCATCAAAACCAATTATTTTTCTTGAAAAGTCATTTTCAAGCATATTTCTAAATGTAGCAAATCTGACAAGAGAAGATGCCTTATAAACACCAAATTCTAGAATATTACCTGGTAAGTTTGTTATGGTTTTATACAATTCATAATGTGATATTAATTTTCCAATTCTAGATTGCGGAGAATGCCAGTAAAAACCATTTTCGTAATCCCACTTATTTTTCTCACTTAAACCTCGTATGTCTTTATTTTTTACCATAAACATTTACCTTTAAAATCATAAAATAATTATTAAACAAATTAGTAGACTGTTTTTATACTGAGAGTAAGATCTGTCAACTATATCTTAAATGTGTCAAAATAAAATATTAATATTTTATAGAGTTATACATAGCTTATTAATAAATTTATTATTTATCATCATAATTAGTAATATTACTGAATTTGTTCAAATTAAAACTTGAAATTTCGTTTGTAATTTTTTTTAGAGGACTATTATTTATATTATCATTTTCTTTCACATAATAAGAAACAAAAATTCTCATCACAGAGAACAAAATTAAAAACATTGTTGAAGTTTGGATAGACATTGATGGCCAACCTGACCCAATTCCCAAGCTAAAAGTAAAGCTCAAAATATAAAAAATATAAATAACGTTAGATAAAATTCCCATATTTAAAAAGAAATTAATAATCTTGAGGGGAAATGATGATGTAATCATCAACAAATTAATTGCTTTATCAAATTTTTCACTAATGTTTTTTTTATTTAAATATTCATATTTATTTATATTTACAAATTCAAAATTTTTAGTTTTAATTCCAGGATAAAAAGTAAAATGACTAAAAATTTGATTTGAAGATTTTTTATTTATAAAATAACTTATTACTTTTCTACTAAATAGCCTGCAATTTGATAAAGCAAAGTTTATTTTTTTACCAGAATAAAATGATAAAATTCTATAAAAAAGTTTATACAAAATTACTTTAAATATATTTTTGGATTTTAATAAATTTTTTTGAATTCCAATTATGTGCTCATATCCATCTTTTTTATATAAATTAATGAAATTTTCTATCATTTCTATTGGATGTAAAGATAAATCCATAGTAATCATCAAATCTCCAATACAGCTCTCTAAACCAACAGAATAAACTACTTCTGGATTGATGAGTTCTTCAATAAATAAAATTCTTATATTTTCGTATTTTTTTATTAATTTGCATAAATATTCATAATCATTTTCATTTGATGTATTATTTATAATAACTATTTCATAATTATTCTTAACAAAATTTTTTTTTATAATAGAAAGAACATCATCAAAATGTTCATCAAACACTAAATTATAACCATCAGAATAATTGATTATTAGTGACAAATAATTTTCATCAAAACTACTTTGCATTTAAAAATGTTCCTTTAAGTATTCGTTAATGTCAAATATATTATCTATCTTAGAACCAACAACATTAAAACATTTATCTTTTTTTTTTATAATAATCGGTCTACTATCATTTCTATTATTCTTCTTTTGTATTGCCTTAATTTGATAAAAACTTTTAATTATTAAGCTTTTCTCTATTTCCGGAATATATCTTGCTGCATCTAAAATCATTTTTCTTAAATTTACATATGAAATATTTTTATTTAAATATTCTTTTTTCTCAAAAAAAATATTTTTTTCATTTTTTTCTAGATGAGTATAAGTAACATGTGAAATTGAATGATATTGATTATTAATAGGCAATACTGAAAAAAAAGGACCATCAATTACAGTTATACCAATATTTTTTATTATTTCTGGTACTTCTAAGATTCCTATTTCTGATAAAACATAACTTAATTCTAAATCTTCATTCGAGATATTATCAAATTGTTCAATATCAGAATATGTACAATTAAAAAGATAATCAAATTTAAATATTTCATTATCAGAGGTTTTTAAATATTTTTCATTAATATTTAAACTTTTTATTTTGGTGTTTAAAAAACTACTTATATTTTTATTATTTATTAATTCGATAAATATTTCTCTCAATTTATCTACATTGTATATTTTTTCATCAACCTCATATACTTTCTCAATTAAATTAGGATTGAATATCTCATAATCTGATAAATTTTTTTTTTCAAAAGGCATATTTAATAAATTGCATGCTTTCTCAAACGTATTACCGTTAATATTTGATTGATATTTTGAAATTGCATAAAAACTTTTAAAATTTGAATGAACTGCACTTGAAAAAAATTGTGTAAATTTTTCATAGTTTGCTTGACACCTGTATGCAGTGTTCAAACTTTTTAAATAATGGTATCCTCTATGAATTCTATACTGATTTAATTTTGAAGATTCAGAAATTATTTCATGGTTTTTTTCAAATAAGTTTACCTTATACCCTTTTTTCGATAAAACATAAGCAATCCAACATCCATAAATACCACCACCAATGATTGCGATTTTTTTCATTTTATAATTTCATTTCGAACAAATTTCATAGAATTTTCGATATCTTTTAAATTCACATTCATCATTTCAATTGATATCCATTTTTGCCATTTTTTTTCTTTTAATAATTTAATCAATTTTTTTATATCATTATTTTTTTTATCTAACATAAGTAGGTTCTTCTCAGATAGATGTATGTGATTTGTTTTATGAAGATATTGAGACATTTCCCTAATTGTTCCGCCCTCAATTAACACACAAGCTGAATCTAATTGTATTTTAACATTTTCAGATTTTACTTTTTTAATTATATTGTTGGCAGCTCTCAAATTATTAATAAAATTACACCCATATATTTTAGGATTTGGTTCTATAGAGATGGTAATATTATTTTTTTTTAAATCTCTTTTAATTGTATGCAATATATCGATTAGTTTTTTTTCTATATTTTTTGCATTACTGTTCTGAATCCTCCTAAAGGAAGGTGAGCCAAATACCATATTTTTACATCGTAAATGAGTAGCGATCATTATTAACTTTTTAAAATGTTTAATAATTTTTGTTTTGTCACTACTCCTTTCAAGTAATAAATTTGTATTATAAAACAATGACTGTATTGAAGAAACTTCGATATTAGATTTATCAAGAAATTTTTTATAAGTAATTACTTTTTTTTTAGTGATATTTTCCCAACTTCCCCAGATTTTTGTTGGCAAAATTTCTATACCCAAAAAATTATATTTCTTAAGAAGTTTAAAAATTTTTTTTTCATTTTTATTTTCCCAAGCTAAGTTAGATATTGATAATTTCATTTTTAATAAACTCCCTAATTTTTCTTAAATTATCTTTTTTATTCAAAATATATCCATTCTTGCCTTTAAAAGTTTGAGAATATTTTGTTTTAAGATCATATGTAATACCTAAATTTTTTTTATTCAAAAATATTTTTTTTTCTTTGAAAAATAAGTCAACTATTTCTAGCGTTGAAATTGGTTCTGTAAAAAAATTTATTTTTTTGATATTATTTCGTATTACCCTCTTAATATCTAACATCAAATTTCCAACAAAATACCATTGAAATTTAGATTTTACTTTTATATCTGCAAGATTGTTGTCGTTTAGTAAATCATATAAGATATTTTTTTTAAGAAATTTTCCATACAGAGCAGGCAACCGTATTATATGATGGTCCTTAAAATTATTTTCAATAAATTTTTCAACTTTGAGTCTATTTTTTCCATATATATTTGATTTGTGAATATCAATTGTAGAGTCTTCATCTAATAATATTTTTTGGTCATAAACATCTATAGTAGAAATTAAAATAATTTTTTTAGTTTTTATTTTTTTTAAATTATTTATTAGTTTATTTACTATATATGTATCTTTTTTTGGGTATTTATTAGCCCACCATTTTTTTGCATGTGGAGCACAAACAAAAGTTAAATTATATTTTTTTTTATGAATTTGATTAATATTTTTAGTATTAAAAAAATAAGAAAAATTTGTTTGTCTAATCAAATTTTTTCCTATGAAACCTGTGTAACCTATTATAGAATTCTTCATTATGCGCAAATTTCTGTTAATTGGATCTGATGGTTACTTAGGGTCATCATTTAAAAAATATTTAAAAAGAAAAAACATAGTAGTTTATGAATATAAATATAAAAATTTTTATAGCAACAAAAGCTTAGAAGATTTTAAGGGGAAAATAAATACTATAGTACATTTTGCAATTTCTGGCTCACTTGATAAAAAAAAAAATTTTAATAATGATATAAATTTTGCTAAAAAATTATTTCAATTTTCAAAAATTAACAATATTAGATCTTACTATATATCCTCTATAAGTGCCTTCGAAAATAATAAATCTTTTTATTCCAAACTAAAAATTAAAATAGAAAAACAGGCAGTTAAATATAATGTAAAAATAATTAAACCTGGAATGATTTGGCACAATAAGCCTAAAAGTTGGTTTGGTAACGTAAATTTCATTGTTAGCCTATGTTACATATTAATGCCATTGATAGGAAGAGGTAATCACCACATATATATGCTGCATTTAAATGATTTTTTAGAAGCTCTTTATAATATTTGTAAAATTAAAAAAATAAATAAGTTTACAATATTTAATAAAGAAACCATTAGTTTTAAAGATTTAATCAAAAAAATTTGCATTAAAAAAAATAAATTTTATTTTTTTGTCCCTATCCCAATAATTATAATTTATCCGATTTTTAAGTTTTTATATTTAGCAAAAATACTTTCTTGTGATACTTATGATAGTATTCAAAGCTATAGATTTGCCAAAAAACATAATTTTTTAGGATATAAAATTATAAATACATCAAAATCTTTTAAAAATTATTAAAATTGAATTTGATTTACTAGCTCATTTAAAAATATTTTTTTTATAATAAATCCTAATATTTAAGAAAAAATTTATATAATTAATCGTAATAACCAAGATTAGTCAAAACTAGATCCTTAAGGATTCTGATATAACCAATTCCTGATGAATGACTTGGGATTTGGTAGTGAATTTTTTTATATCTCCTTGTCACACCAATTTCTTTTGTTTTATATCTTTTCTTTATTGCTATTCTGATTAAAAAGTATTGAAGATTATAATAATCAAAACAGTTTCTAAAAATCTTTTTTTTATTCTCTAAAATGAATTTTCTTGAAACTGCTCTGTATCCATTAGCTGTATCAGTAAATTTAAAATAATTGTTATAAAAAAATAAAGGATGAATATATTTCGTCAAAATACGCCTTGAAAATGGAGTATTAAAATCTCTACCACCTTTATAGTACCTAGAGCCATGTATGTAATCAAAACCATCTTGAATTGATTTTATAAAATCCGGAATTTGGGTTAAGCTATCTTTATCATTCCCATCAACTAAGATTAACCCTTTGTAATTTTGTTTTAGAGCATGTTTAATTAAAATTTGAATTTGAAAACTTAAATGTCCATTTGAAGATTCCTTAATTAGCAGTGTTTTAACATTGTTATTTTTTAAAAAATTTATGTCTAGAGAATTATCATTACTTTTTCCATCACATATAACTAAATCCACATTAGAAAATTTTAATTTTTTAATTTTTTTTATTTGATTAATAATTTTTTTACCTTCATTCAAAACACAAATGCCTAGACAATAGTCATTATTTTTTAAATTATGTAATTTAATTATTTTTGCTTTAATCAATAATTCTTTCATATGAATTTACTTAATTTTATATATTACTTTTTTTTTATTTTTATAAACTTCTTCAAAATTGTAATCTAATTTTTCTCTTATAGGATCAAACTTATCTAATATCAAATAATCAACTTTATTTATTTTTTTAGAGTCTGATAAATTATAAATTTTTTTCATTTGCGGGAATAATATTTTTTTAAAGTCATCTTGATTATATTTTATTTCTTTATTATTAAATTTTTTAAAAATTAATTCTTTATTATAAGTAAAACCTAATAAATTTCTTGAAATTAAAAAAGTCTTATAATCGTTCACATTATTTAAAATTATATTACTAGCATTTTTTTTATTTTGTATATTTATTTTTTTTTCTTTAAATTGATTTCTGAGATCAATAATATTTACAAAATCATTCATAAAAATTTCAAATTCAATTTCAAGAAATTTCAAGAAGTTAAAATATTTTGATAATTCCTCTTCTGGACTCCTATATGAGTTAAAAATATTTGAAAAATACATATCGTTATTAGTAAAAACTGGTATCAGCTCCCAATCATAAGGATCATTTGAAACAACAACGCTATTATTGAGTGTATTATTTTTTAAATAATTATAAATATCAAGTCTTTCATTATGAAAATAAATATTATCATTAGAAAAATTGTGCTTAGCCATATTAAGAATTTTTATTGAAGGTATTATTGGGATATAAACTAAAATTAATAAAACAAAAATTTTCAAATACTTGTTTTTAAGACTCAAATAAAAAAGACCAATTGAAATAAAGACTCCAATTCCAATAATTACATCTATACCTCTGATCAAAACCCTAATTGTTAAATGGTTCATAAAATCTAAGTTAGAATAACAAAATGAAAATAAAATAGATGTAATAAAAACTGGTACAAAATTCTCTTGTAATATTTTATTTTTTCTAAATATTATTGTTAATATAATTGGTATTAAAAAAAAAGAGTTTAAAAAAAAGGTAAATATATTTTTAATATTTGCATTCTTTAATGAGCTAAAAAGTTCATTTATCAGAATTTTAAGATTATTAATTTCAGAATAATCTGCTGAGGACCAAGATCCTTGCTTAATCAAATAAACTTGAAAAATTGATATAGTAAAAAAAATAACACTAGGAACAATTAAAAAAAATAATGATTGTTTTTTTTTTTTTAAAAAATTTAAAAAAAAATCAAAAATTAATACAAAAAAGCCTACTATAAAATGTGTTTGATAACTAAAGCCCAAAAGAATAAATGAAATTATCAATAAGAAATAGACTTTAATAGTCCTTGACTCACAAAACAAAATAAAAAAATAAAAAAATAATATTAGAATAAAATTAGATAAAGTTTGAAAAATTAAACTAAATTCATCTGAAATATAACCATAATCAAGAAAAATCCTTGTATCTATTAAAAAAAAATTGAAAAAAGTTGTTAAAGGATTTGCAACTATAAATCCTGACACCAAAAACAAAGATACCGATAGATAGATAGCTAAATTTTTATTTAGAATAAATTTATTAATGATAAGAAAAAAAATAAATACATTTAAAATATATCCAATTAAATAACTACTTAATATTATTGTTGATATATCTTTAAATAAAAGAGATGGTAAAGATGCTATTAAAAATGGAGCAAATCTAATATTTTCAAAATTTATATTTGGTAAACTCATATCAACACTATTTTGAAAAATATTTTTTTCTGAGATTATTTCATTTAATATCGGCAAATACTGAATATTTCTTGTTCCACCATCAAAATTTGAACCATAATAAAATGTAAAAAAATTATTATCTGTGTCAAAAATACTAATATGAGATAAAAGAGGAGAAATATAAATTATTAAAAAAAAAAAAAAAATTCCTAAAAATATTTTTCTTTCATTAATAATTTTTAACATAAAATTCATGAATTTTTTGTTAAATACTCTGCTAACCTTAATGAAAACTGTATTATTGGTAAAGTAGGGTTTGTATAACCACCTGTCGGAAAAATTGATGAACCCATTACATATAAATTAGATTGGCCATATACTTTGCAATTACTATCAATAGGTCCAAGATTCTTGTTATTTGACATTCGTGTTCCACCTATATGATGTGAGCTAGCTAGATTTTGATTTGATGGAAATTTGCCACTTTCTAAATAAGGATATGTCTTTATTCTTCCGATATTTAAATTTATAAATACGTCTGCAAAAACTTTTAGAGTTTTTTTTACATTATTTAAATCATTTTGGGTCTTTTTCCAAAACAGATTGGTTCTTGGTACACCCACATCATCTAATTCATTAGACAAAACTATTTTATTTCCAGCAAAGGGTTCTTGCTCCCACACTGCCTGGATAGTTGCTCCACAAATTCTTGCATTGTTGAATTTTAATAATTTTGCTAATTTTGGTGCATAGCAAGATATTTCCATAATGCTTTGTTTTAAATTTAGATTATTTTCAGTAAATCTTAATCTTGCATTTAGCATTTCTTTTTCAATTTTTTTTTTATCAGTAACTACTAAGAAATCTCTAAAATAATCAAATTTATTTTTATCAAAAAATATAGCTTCACCTACATCAAAATTAGGATGATCCATCCAGTATTTTCCTAATGATGAAAAATTTTTTACAACTTGATTATTTGATAATTCGTTGCTCCAAAGTAAAATTCTACTATTTTCAATACCTCCAGTAGCTAAAATAAAAATATCACTTTTAATTTTTTTTATTTTTTTATTTTTTAAATTAACTCCACTAATAGAATTGCCATTTGTTTCAAAATTTATACAATTCGAATTAAGCGTTAAAAAAATATTTTTTGATTGTTTGATTTCATCAAAATACTTTTCTCTAAACCTTACAGGTGGTGATTTTTCAAAACTAATTTTTTTTATATCTTGACCAAGTATATTTTGGTCCGGAGGAATGTGGTTAACCTCAAGAATATTAAAAGCTTCCTCTAAGTATTTATCTATTGTTTTTTTTTGAATTGGCCACTCATTTAAATCAAAATTTAATCTTTTTAAAAAATCAATTTCATCAAATGTTCTACATGCCCCAGACCAATGATTGGATGTACCCCCAAAATACCTCAACCTACAAGTATCTAATGCTAAATACTCATCTCCAATAACACTACCTTCATAGAGAGATTGAGACTCATATGAGATTTCTGTTCCTCCTCCTTCAACTAGCAAAATTTTTTTATTTTTTTGTAAGGATAATTTTCTTGCAAGAGTTATTCCAGCGGGTCCTGCGCCTATAATACAATAATCAAAACTAGTTGCTTCGTTAATATCTGATAGATTTATCAACATTAATTTTAATATAATGATTAAAAATCAGACCTACTAAGTATCCATCTGTTTTTTTCTGTTACAACAAGTTTTGGAAACAAAATTAATCCAACAAAAATACCAGATAAATTTAAAATAAAATTTCTTCTTCTATTGTTTATTTTAGTTTTGATACTATCAGAGTTAAAATTTATCATGTTAATGACCAATTATAAACGAATATATATTATTTTGCTATATCAATATTTTTTTCTAAAAATTTTTTTCAGTGCATAAATCAAGCCAATTGAGCTATTAGTACTGGTCAGCTACACGCATTACTGCG
>ENA-OSJC01000589-OSJC01000589.1-marine-metagenome-genome-assembly--contig:-NODE-589-length-34554-cov-9.012066_pt1 | contig 34554 bp, 50 predicted proteins | sample MGYA00237885_ERZ534234 | MGnify/ENA primary metagenome ERZ534234 (study PRJEB26413, sample SAMN06343907) | marine metagenome | isolation source: coastal waters | place: Atlantic Ocean: West Antarctic... | reverse complement strand
AAACGAGCGGTTAGCTCTTGGATTGCTTTAACTAATACTGGAATAAGTGCTGCTTCTGCTACTTCTTGTGAACCATCGTCACGATCATCCCACATCTTAAAGCCGTCCTTGATACCTACATCAGCATCAATTGCAGCCTTAACTTCTTGGGCTATAAAGCCGTGGTTGGTTTGGGTATTCTTGAATACTTCGGTTGAGTCAGCTTCATAAGCTCTAAATGTTGTAGGTAGCTCACCAAGGGTCTTGTAGTTCCAAGTAACAGGACGCAACGCATTAACAAAAGACAAGCCTGTGGTAGACGCTCTAATGTCTTTCTTGTAGCGTTCATCGGATACAGTTGCCCAGCTAGTGCCACCATGCGCCAACCTACTATCAGAACTTCCATGTCCTAATGTTGTATAGCCCGTTGCAGCACCTAAAGAATGTCCTAGACCAACAGCAGATGTTGCGTCTACTGTTGTTGCCGAAGTATATGAACCAACAAGTGTGCAAGTGCTTCCTGTTACAAGATCAGTTCCAAAGTTTCCTGCCTTATATCCAATACAGACATTAGTAGAGCCTGTAGTTATAGAGACTCCCGCGTTATGACCAACTGCTACATTACTAGCTCCCGTGGTGTTAGCTTTCAAAGCCTCAAATCCACTAGCTACGTTGTTAGCTCCTGTGGTGTTACTCTTCAAAGCGTGGTAACCAGTGGCAGTATTGTTTGTGCCAGAGGTATTTTGCTGTAAAGCTAAGTTACCTAACCCTACATTATAACTACCTGTGGTGTTTTGACCCATAGAGTCGTCACCTACAGATGTATTCTGCTGACCTGTGGTGTTGTTACTTAATGAGTATGAACCAACAGCAGTATTCTGTACGCCTGTAGTGTTATCCTTTAGAGACTCATAGCCACTTGCTGTGTTGCGTGAGCCTGTGGTGTTAGTCAATAAAGCATTCTTACCAACCGCCACATTGTAATGTGCTGTAGTATTAGACTCTAAAGCCGAGGCTCCAATTGCCGTGTTATGTGCGCCTGTGGTGTTGTTGTACAAAGTGTTTAAGCCAAAGCCACTATTGTGCGAACCCGTAGTATTGGCTTGGAGGGCGCTAGTACCTACTGCTGTGCCATAGGATGCTGTGGTGTTAGCAGCTAACGAAGACTTACCAACAGACGTATTATTAGTACCTGTGGTGTTAGATTGCCCAGATAAACTACCGATCAAAGTGTTGTTTGCACCCGTAGTAACTGAAACACCAGCGTTATGGCCCACTGCCACATTGTAAGCATTAGTCGAAGATGTGAAGTTTTGAACCGCTAAAGCATTAAAACCTAAAGCTGTTGAGCGGCCTCCTAAAGTATCCGCACTAAGCGCATTTGCTCCTAAAGCTGTATTATAGTCACCCGTAGTAACAGCAGTACCAGCCTCATCACCTACCAACGTATTATAGTTACCACCAGAGGTAATGCTATTACCTGCGTTAACACCTGCTACGAAGTTTGATGTACCTGCTGTGACTGCACTGATACCTTTGGTAGCAATGTTACCTGTCATCGTGCCGCCAGCTTTAGGCATAGCGTTAGTTGCTAATACTCCGTCTGCTGCTACATCTCTGCCGTCTATAGTAGAGTTAGTAGTAACTGCACCCGTGAATGCTCCTCCAGCTTTAGGCATGGCAGCGTCTGCAGTTACACCATCAGCAGCTACATCACGACCATCAAAGGTAGAGTTAGTAGTGATAGCACCTGTCATAGCCCCACCAGCTTTAGGGAGTGCTGCGTCAGCGGTTACAGTAGTAGCACTTAAGACACCATCCCTAGTAGCTATGTCTACACCATCAATAGTAGAGGTAGTAGTGATAGCACCAGTGAATGCAGCACCAGCTAGGTCAGCTTTAAGGTTAGCTTCTGTAGTCACAAAGGCTGTGGTAGCTAGTTGTGTAGTAGAAGTGTCTGCAGCCGCTGTAGGAGCCGCTGGGACACCTGTGAACGTAGGGCTAGCTAGGTCAGCTTTAAGGTTAGCTTCTGTAGTCACAAAGGCTGTAGTGGCTACCTGAGTGGTTGAAGTGTCAGCAGCCGCTGTAGGAGCCACAGGGACACCAGTAAGTGCTGCGTTGTTAGCGTTAGCCTTAGTAGCGTTGGCTACGGATATGGCATTAAACTCGTCATCTAACTCAGTACCACTTAAGGTCTTGAGTGGGTTACCTGTGGTTAAGGAGTCCTTTGTTGCAAAGTTTGTAGCTTTAGTATAGTTAGACATTATTAAATTACCTTACCTTGTTTAGCATATATTGATAGTTTCTGGAGGCTTAAAGCACCACCATTAATCTCGGCAGAGAAGCCCATCTGTAGTATATCACCAGAGCCTGAGGCTGCTGCTTGTTGATCGTTAATTAGAACTGAGCCTGCGTACTCGGCTACATTATACTCAGCAACACCATACTCATAGATAAGTCCAGTGTCTAGCACAAACGCATGTGAGTAGTAAATGGGGCTATAGTCATAACCTATCTTAAGTGCAAAGGCTTGACCTGTGGCACCTACTGTGGTAGCTGTTAGTCGCTTTACGATCTTATTTACGTTAGGGAGGCCTAAATCAAAGAAGTTACTATAATAAGACATCTGATATTGTGAACCATTGTCTTGATAACCTACGTATTTAGCTATACCATTCGGCTGTGCAAATAATATATCCTGACCTGATGCTAGGAAAGCCTTAGGCGTGAGTGAGGGCCATACAGTTACCCTATAAGCTCCATTCTCTAATGTCTTTCGTGTGTCAAACACAAAGGTTTGTCTAGTAGTAGGAAAGGATAACAAGTAGAAAGCCTCAGAGGGCGAATAGACAGCTTTAACCTTCTCTATCACTTCGGACTCAATAGCTATAGTAATGTCATCACGTATGTTCTTAGAGATGTCTCGCATAGGCTGAGATTTCTCTTGTACAGTACGATTCAATGAACGGACACCTGTGTTACTTAAGAACAAGATGTCCTCACCAGTGTTCTGTACAGAGTCCCTAGCGATACAACCAACACCTTGGATTACTTCCGTAAGCGTAAGGCTCGTAGTAGTCATGGATGTTTGGAAGTTATTACCATCACCATAGATGATAATGTTATTCTTACAAAAGATGATAAGGAAGCCGTTATGGGCGCCTAAGGCTACTATCTCGTCCATGCCCTGAGTAAGGACACTTGAGATGTCTATTGAGCCTGCTGTGCCTGAGTTCCAGTCAGTACCATCAAGTACATCAGTAAAGTATACTGTAGTCTTGCTCTCTAAGGTGTCTGCTGCCCATAAGCGACCATAGGCTGCTAATACTGTGTTAGCCTTAGGGTAGCCTGCTGTGGCACCAGAGTGTACAGCCATAGAGTCAAAGACTGTTGAGCCTGTGTCATCGCTATAGACTAAAGGAATGTAGTCACGTTGGAAGAAGAATTGATGGTCATTTAAAGTGGCTGACTGCCAGTTACCTTCGTCTATAGAGTCCGTGGTAGTGGGCGCGACAGTGGTTAAGTTTACAGTTCCTTTATAGAACTTATCTACAGACCATGATATACGCGTGTCAGTGCCTGTGATGTCCTTAAAGTCTGCCATGCCTAGTAAGTTAATACCTACGTTATCATCAGCTACAGTGTCTACGGATGTTGTCTGGTAAGCCCAACCCTTACGGGCACTTAAGCGACCTTGCTTGTCTATGACACAGTTGTCTGCATGTTGTGCGTAACCATCCTGTAGTGAGACACCTGAGTCTTGGGTGTTTAGACCAAGGAATGCAGGTGCCGCTATGGAGGCTGCTAGTAATGGTTTAGCCATGTTATGGTGCCTCCCAAATTAGTTCCTCAGGATGCTTACTTGCATCAATAGCAATGGCATCGGATAGGAAGTTGTTAGCTAGAGATTTAGCTGATACAGGTGACATACCCCCATCCTCTCCACGTTCCTCAATAGCCATAGCGTAGGCTAGAGCTTGTACAGGTAAGAAGGGTATGCTTAATGTGTCTGCATCTGCCAATATGTTAGGTGAGCGTTTAGCTAATTTAACTACTACACTATAAGCACCATCTGGTACTGGGTAGAGTTTTACTTTAGTGTCTCCGTTAGCATCTAAACTATCATATACATAACAGGTAGGCGGGCCTTTAGGAGGCGTGTTATTATAAAAAGCATTGTCAAACCATGAGGCTGTCTTGTACTCCATGAATTGATTACTAGTATCGTTTATAACACGTAAGATTGTAGAGTGGTCACCAGAGCCTGTAATGGCATAACTAGATTCATTAGCTGACGTTGTTATTGTTACTGCCTGTCGTAGGCTTGACCAGTTCCATGCGCTTTCTACGGACTCTACTGCATCATGTACCATTAAACCAATTAGCTTTGAGTAGCCAGTTTCATCAATGGATGTTACCTCACGCTCCCTAAGGCGAATGAGTATATTGTTAACTAATTGTAGGTATGTTTTCATTTGTCTGCCTTGGTTATAGAGCTAAGAACTTAAGTGCTGATAAAAGTCCAAATTGATCTGAGAAGTAAACTACGCCTGCACCTAAGGCCATCCATTTTGTTTGTCTGTGCATGTTAGCTATAACACTGACTGCATCCGTAAGTTTATCTACGTCAGCCTTTTGCTCTTTAAATTGCACATCGTGTCCATCTACTCGCCACTCCAACTTAGTAATGGCCTCTTTGTTTGTCTGTTCCATGGTTAATCCTAGGTGCTAGTAGGGTTATTGTGGCTAGGCTGTATGCTTAGGCTTGGGTCTTAGTATGCTCTCTGCAAAACCGCCACCAAAGTCAATGTCGTTAAAGAATTGAAACCCTTTAAAGTTACCTCTCTTCTTAGGTAGACCAGTACGTATACTAGCCTTAATTGTGTCATTACCTGCCTTATTGTTAATAAGCCATTGACGTTTTGTTATATCTGTACATATAAACTTATTACCTAAGTTATCAATGTAGCTCCACTCTCTAAAAGTATTCGATAAGATACCATTACCACGAGTCTTGCCTAAGTTAGCAGCACCTATCTTATCCCGATGTGCTTGTGTCTTAGGCTTGCCATGTGCTAGATGCGTAAGGCCTTTAGCAAAACAATTGCCACCTACCAAGACGTTATAACCCTCTTTAACAGTATTGTATCTAGCTATAAAGAGCATTTCAACATTATCTAAAAGGCTACGTGAGCATTCAAGTATAACCTCGAAGACGAAGGTATCTATACCGTACTTCCGCATTGCCATATGGATAGGCATTAGGGTACTCTTACCTTTAATAGTATCCCACTTATGTTCCTTCCAACGTCTTTGCATATTAATAGATTGACCTATGTAACACTTGTTGTTTATAGTATTAGTTATCTTATAAACTCCTATCATATTACCCCCTAGGCTGTACGCTTCTCTTTTGGACGGAGAATACTGTCTGCAAAACCAGAGCCAAAATAAAAGCCAACAATAGACAACATTATCCAGTCTATTTGAAACTCTTGTAGTATGTCTTTAACTGGTGTGACATCTTGACCTGTGAACGTCATACCAATTACTAGTAAATATGTGCTAATATATGTACCACCAAACATAAGGGCCATATAACGCTGTGCTATCTTGAATGGTGCATAAGCCTGCATCAGATCAATCTTAGCTTTATTCTTTGATTCAACCATCTCAACATCTGAGGTGTGTAAATCATCAATCAATTCTAGGCCTTTCTCTATGACCTTACCCGAACCGAAGATTGTACTTAATATACTCATATTCAATCCTCACCATTTTGATTTATCGGCCCAATATGCTGCGCTCATTTTACCTTTAGCTATGTTCGCACCATGCCTTGCTTTAAATGACTTACGTTTTGCTTTCATTGCTTCTGACTCACCTGCCTTAGGTGCGCCTGCAGTCTTAGCACCTTGCTCACCAAAGCGAATAGTCTTTGTTTTATCACCTACTTTTGCTACGACCACATGAGACTTCTTAGGGTGGCTAGGGGTTCGCTTAGGCTTGTTATAGCCTGCAAGTCCCAGCTTAGTAAGTTTAGCATCTTTAGTCATCACAGTTCTCCTATTTCTTCTTAACTGGTTTAGCTTTAGGTTTAGCTACAGCTTTCTTCTTAGGGCGTCCTACTTTACTTCCGTATGTTCCTGTACCATATGGCATAATGCCTCCTATTTCTTCTTAACTAACGAACTCTTGTGAAACAAAGGCTTACTGGAAGCAGTGTGTTTAGCTCCTGTCATAGCCTTACCTGCTGTTTTGTGCATTGGGCCTGTATATTCCTTACCATTCTTTAAGTAATGTTTTATACCTTTCATCCTTAAACCTCAGTCTTCTTTAATTATGTGTAAATTACAAGTAAAAAAATAGGAGCCTCTAGTAAGATATATTTATACTAGAGGCTCCTTTAGTTAGCTAAGGTTAGCCGTTAACTGCCATAATGAATCCAGTCTCTGGACGCAATACCTGAGTACCATACAAGCGGTCTGCAGTGTACAAGGTTCCTAAGAACTCTTGCTTGTACTGTGTCTGTGAACGGATACCTTGTTGCTCTGCGAGTACCATGGTGTCTTTATGACCCAATAGGGCGCCACGTACACGACCGCCAGCAGAGTTCTCCGAAGCAGTCTCAAGAGTAGGACAGTTAGTAGATACATAAATGTCTACACCATACAACTCACCAATCTTACCATTTACAACACCTTGACCATTAACGAAGTCAGAACTAACATAACGATCAATACCCATGATAGCATTACGTAGCGCAGGCGGGATAACTAAGAAACGTCCATCCATAGGACAGTCAGCATCATCCATCTTCTGAATCATATCACGGAAGAAGTCGTCTTCAAATACGTCTGCTGTTACTAAAGTATTATCAGCAAAGACAGTAGTACCTGAGGAAGCATCATTGTAGAAAGTAGCTGAGGTTACCCATACAGAACCATCACCATCACCGAAGGACTTACCTAGCTCAAACATATCAGAGTCTACTTGCTTACCTAGGGCATAGCCGGCATCACCTGTGTAGAACTGACGTAACGAAGCGAGTGCTTGTACGTTAGTAATGTCTTCAATCATACGTGAGTATTCAAAGTGCTTGTTTACAGTAACAACTACTTCGGTTTCAACGTCCATCTGTACTGTTACTGCTGTGTTAGCTGCTTTAGCGGTAGCGGCTCCACGTGTAGGCTTAGGGATATGAATAGTATCACCCTTCTTGCCTGACATACTGATCTTCTTGGTTAATGGTGCTAATACTAAGTTTTGCTCATAAGCAGCCACAACTTCATCAGACCAGATTTCTGGAATGAACGTAGAAGCAGAAGCGTTATCGACAAAACCACCTGTGGCGGGATATACTGAATCAGTCATTTTAAATTTCTCTATTTGTTAAGGTTTATTTGACCCGTTTCTCTTGGTAAGCTTGTGCAATATCATCAGATAACGCTAAGTAGCGATCAGGGTCTGTTTTCATAAGTTTAATAATATCAGCTCGTCTGTAGATTTTTTTGGAAGTGCTAGAATCAGGGTTGCCACGGGTAGAACCCATAGACCCTTCTTTGACAGCTTTCTGTCTTCCTTCTTTCTCAGCCTGAAGTGTTTGATTAATAGCACCACTACGATCTTTCCATAAGGAGAAGATTTCGTCTGCGGCTTCTACATCAAAGTGTTGATCTGCTTGGACAAACATACGTGTCCGTATTTTAGAGGCTTTAATCCATTCTGCGAACTTAGGGTCATTTACGATCTGGGGTATCTCAGGATGATTGTCTTTCAGAAGTGCCATTGAGGTTTGCTGTTTATAAGCCCTCGTTGATTCCTCTGCTGCCCTAACGGAAGGGTGATTGTCTATAGCGTGGCTCATTGCCTTCTCAGGGTCTGAGTAAAAATCTATTTCTTCGGGGGTATCAGCAGGGGCTTGTGCGGCCTCATTTGACGTGAGTTGTGTGTTGATATAGCTATCGACTACGTTACGTAAGTCACCTACTTCTGAAGATTGACGACCTAGGAGCTTCTCAGCCTCTTGGTGCATCCGTACTACATCTTCCAACGACTTACCATTGTACTTATCAGGGAATGCTTCAGGTGCAGGTGCTGCCTCAGGTGTTGCCTCTTGCGAAGGTGCCTGTGCTTCTTCTGTATCTGTAGCCATATCATCTAAGCTATCAAAACGCTCATTACTTAATTCCTCGTTGAGGATTACTGCTGTCATATTAAACTCCGTACCTTAGTATTGTGGAGAGATTAAAAATGAAAGTTCCTAACTATCAGGGTTAGCTTTCTCTGCTTTTGCTCTGCCTCGTTCATGTTCTTTAATCCACTTCATAGTGGCACCAGCGAAGTCGCCAGAGAAAGGTTCAAGTACGGGGCGTGGGGAACAAACTTGTCTGGTTGCTTCGGCTGTACAGTCCTTACACAGTTGTGTGTCAGGTGAGCCTTTAACCATATGTTCGTTGACGTGCCCTAAGACACATTTGTAGTCATAAAATCTAAACATCGTCTAGTGACCTTTGGGATTCTTCTTGACCGAAACGTGTAGTCTCTTCAAGATTTAGGATAGCACCAATGATGTTCAGTTGGCCCTTACGGAAGTAAAGGTCATTGTTGTCTTTGGCACCTTCGATAGAATCAATATTGGCTGTGTTGGCTTGTAAGTCAGTAATGAATGTTTTCCAGCCTTCTGTACGGAAGAGGTCACCCATCTGTCTAAAGTAAAGCTCTAGCTCTTGTTCTGTCATATCTTACCTATAGTATAGCATATTATTTATAAAAAGTCAAGTTATTTCTTTACTTTCTCCTCTTTATGTGGTATGGCCTCTAAAGCAGCAAGTTTACTTTCTAAACTATTCACTCTATTGACTAAATACTCATAACTGGAATTGACCTGCTTAACTACATTCTCTAAGTCTCGCTGTGATACCATTACTTACTGCCTCTTGTTTATTCGCTTAAACTAATTATTGTGTATTACCGACTCAACACCTATTGTCAGTACAGCCTCCATGCCGTCTGATAGTGCTGTACGTATCTACATTAAGGGAGGCGCAGAGCCTTGTGTAGCTATTCGTTCTTTTAACTGCACCTCACGCTCCTTTAACATGCCCTCAGATACGCGTAGTCTACGTTCAAACTCTTTGTCGTCCTTATCACCAGCCTGTAGGTTAGTTGTGACAGCTTTTAGATGGGCTATCTCAAGTTCCTTAGGTACTGCTAGAGCTTCCTCATGTAGCTTATGTGCCCTCATTTTAGACTCTTCTGCCTGCATATTAAGTGCAGCAGTCTGTGAGGCTTGGAATGCAAGCTCGGACTGTTGAGCTTCCTGTTGAGCTTTCTGAGCTTCAGGGTTAGGCTGTGCAGCTTCTTCAATGAGCTTAATAAGTTCTTCACGATTTGACACATTCATGTTGTCTATAATAGACTTAAGCATGACTGGGTAATAAGGTGTATCCTTGCCCATAGTCTGTAATAATTGTACAAGTTGAGAAACTTCGTACTCCCTAGCAACAATTCCTAAGGTAGACGTAGCATTAAACTTATAGTCTGACACAGGATATAGTTCAGGCTCATACTGCATATAACGCCAAGCTGCTTTAGATACGAAAGGTATCAAGAAAGACTCTTGGAAGTTAATAAGAGTACGCTTATGGCGTTTAATGATAGCGCCTAATGACATAGATATACCAGCGGCTGTAGCTTCACCATTGATCTGACCACCAACTCCAGAGGAGTCAACAGCGCCAGTGGATTGCTGTACCATTGTCTGTAATGCCTGTGCTTGTGCAAAGGTTATCTGTGATACATTACCAAAGTTGAATGGGTTAATAATTTCACGAGGGTCACCATTAGTAAGCAGTAGTTTACCAGCGCGAATCTCAGGCTTAGTGCCCCTAGGGATGCGTGTAGCGTCCATAGCAAGCATAGGGTGTACTGTGAGTGCTAGGGCGTCTATACGTGCCCTTAGCTCGGCATCTAGAGCCTTCTGGCTGTTGTAACCTTTCTCACATACGCCACGACCCCAGAAACGACTAGGTACTACATCCCAAGGGAATGCAACAATAGGTCGGTCTTGCATCATAAACGGACTAGGTTCAGCTTTAAGGATAGTACCTTTGTTAGCTATGATGACACATGCTTCAATGTAATAACTTTCTTTGTCGTCCTCAGTAATTAAACTGGGGTCTTCCATCTCTTCTTCAAGAAGGTGACGAGGAACAAGGCCATAGTATTTAGTTAAGCGTGTCTTGTCATCTTGATAGATAGTTAAGTCTTGGTCAGCTTCAATGTTGAAATCATCATTAGCTGTACCCATGTAACCATCACGATAGACTCCAGACTCCTGTAGTTGTTCAACGATATGTGTACCTACAAACTCGTCAATGGCACAACCTAAGGCTTCATCTACGTTAGTTGCTGTAGGGTCAATACGAAAGTTCTGTGGTAAGATAGGACGTAAGCGTACAACTGTACGTTTGCTTATGTTAACGCCTACAGCTTCCATTGCTCCACCCATGACTTTCTCAGTCGCAGGTTTCATTTCATTAATTTCTTCTAAGACTACTTCGCCAACACCACTGCCAAATACTGCAGAGTTAAGAAGACATTCACTAATGTCCCTACGAACTTTAGCTGCTGCAAAGTCCTCATGGAGCTTGTTACGTAAGAATCCAATGTCCTCAGTCTCAGTGTCACCCATGTTATCTTTAATGTCAAAGAAGTTACCACGACCAAAGGTGGCCTCTTCTATCTCAGCTACGTTAGACTCTACGGCCTGCTGAAGTGCTGGTGCAATGATTTGTGAGCGTTCTGCTTTACGAGTCTTATCTGACTCAGCCCAAATACCACGCCATAAGCGATAATATTCTTGATGCTTTTGAGCATAGTTCTGCTCGTAGTAGTCTCCCCAGTCATCCACCTTGGTCATTACCCAGTCCTGTAGGTTCTGTTCAATGATGATAGGGTCTGTGCTTTCGTTGTTGTCTGCCATTCTCATAGGTTAGTATCCGCTAATTGAGTCGAGTGTTAAGTGGTCGTCCCACTCTTCAAAGTTACCTACATAAGTAACTTTAGCTAATTGATCTATATAGGCTAAGGAGTCTATTAAGTCATCGTGGGTTAAGGGGTCTGGAAATTGGAAGAGCTGATCTAGGAAGACACTATGCCATTCCTTCTTCTTCTTGTTGAGAGTTACACGACCATGTTCAAAGCGACCCTGTAAGGCCCACATGATTCTATCAGTCTTCTTCTGGTTTCCGTGAGTCAACTCCTCTACACGGAAGTAAGTATTCTGTCTCTTCATCCTATCCATTAGGGGAGACATTACTGCTTGCTTAGAGATACCTTTCTCTATACCTATTGACATAGGTTTATAAGTTTTAACTACTGCAAAGATTTTATTTGCTGTCTCGTCAAGAGTCCAGCGACCAAATATTATGTCCTCAACAAACCAACCTTCTTCTGACACCCAAACAACGGATATGGCAGATTGGTCTAGTCTGGAGGTGTTTCCTTTCGCCTTGGAAACATCTTGGAAACCAGCCAAGTCAATAGCAACATAATAGTCACCATCTCCAGCAGGCTTCTCACCAAAGTTGAGCCAGTCTTCCTTAAACATCTCAGAACCTTGGTTCTTAAAGGATGCCATAAACTCTTGCTGGAAAGCGTGAGTTGACATAGACTTCTTTGCATTATTGATTTCATCGTCATCTAATGTTTCATTATCATAACTTGTGAAGTGCCATGCAGCGAAGGTAATGTCATCATCACCAGATAGCTCGGCATACTTGTATAAATCATAGAAGTGGTTACGACCTTTAGGTGTGCCTATGAATAAGCATCCACCCTTTTGGTCAGCTAGGGCAGGCCTTAAGATTTCCTCAAATACCTCAGGTTTCATATCGCCATACTCGTCCATTACTAAATACTTCAAGGACACTCCACGCATCGTGTCAGGCCTGTCAGCACCCTTAAGGGAGATAGTAGCACCATTGACTAGGGTGATCTGCATGTTGTTTATATGAGCTTGTGAGATGACTGGTGCCCCTAGTTCAAGTAGAAGCTTCCATAGGATGTCTCTAGCCTGACCCTGTGTAGGAGCAACGTAGAACACATGTGAGTTGGGGAGAGTAGCTTGTAAGGCATTTACGATAAGAAGCCAAGCAGCTAGGCGTGACTTACCACACCTTCGTCCTGCAGCTACTACTTTAAATCGTGTAGAGTCAGCCCACACTTTCTTCTGCCATTCTAATAGTTCTATCTGTAAGTCTGACATTAGATAACCTCGTATGTTGCATCAGTGATGTCTCGGTCGTCATCAGGCTCTTGGGTGCCTGAGACACTAGCGCCACCAATACCAGTGATGTTGATCTGTATAGCACTCTTGCCACCACCCTTGACTACCTCTTGTTCAAAGGCTGCTGTAGGTGCGACCCTATCCATGACAAGTTTCCATGCGCTAGCTTGGTGTTTGTGGTCATCATCTAAGGCTGCTTTAAAGATTGCATCCAACACCTTAACTGACTGAGGTGAGGCTAACATTCTTGATTTATATTCATTGATAATAGCTGCGTCACCTTTAGGGCGGCCCATCACTCCCTTAGGTTTCTTAAGTGCCGCTGCTGGAGGCCTACCCTTACGCTTAGTTGATGTCGAGGGCATATAGTTCTTATTACGTCTGCCACTTTTGGTTAGTGGAGTACCATCCTCATGTAGACCATAGGGATGTTCTTTTGTTTCTTCTGACATACTAACAATTATCCTTGTGTGGGTTGTTACTTGAATGGAGTCTTAAGTGTACTTAGGTGTAGACGAATGATATGACCAAACACATACTTAGGACGTGTTCGATATCCATCTGAAACCTTAAGTGCCTTTAGACTACTTAAGACTACTTAAGACTACTTAAGACACTTAGGTTTAATTCTTTAGTTGATTCTTTAATAATTATCAAAGGAAGTAACTAAAGGTGTTAAGTAACTAAACTCTATAACTTAAGTATAGTATAACATATTTGTGTCATAAAGTCAAGTATATTCTAGTCAATTACTAAAAATAACTAAAAGAATTTACTATAAGCTATCATTAGGCCAACTTAAGGCCCTTAAGTATACATAAGAGCCATTAGTACACATTAGTTGGGGCTTGTGTTTTACCTGTGTTATCAAAGGTTTACATTATATTCCGCTGTCAAGACTTAATTCACTTAACTTGGGTATCTGAGGTACCTTTTGTTAGCTTAAGTGCCTTGGGAAATCGAGAATTACCCTATTTTATGTGCCTGAGGGAGCCGAAGGTAAAGCTACGCCCACTTCCCCCTCCCGCCCCTAAGTTATACACAGCACACAGGATATCCACAGGTTATACACAGGTTATCAACAGACTTAACCACAGGCACCTAGGTTATACATGGCTTATCCACAAGGCACCTAGGTTATCAACAGGCTACCTCAGACCTGACCCTAAGTTCCTCCAGTATCCGTGTATAACCTAGGTGCCTTGGGGATAACTATGCGTTGTACACAGGTATTGCACAGCTTATACACAGGTTACATCGGGCCTGATGCATACCTAAGGCCTGAGGTCAACCATGACTATCTTCAGGGATTGAGTCATCTTAGGGTTCAGAAGTTGACATGTGTATGCTTAAGTGCGTCCCTATGAGCACATTAGATGCCTATTAGCACGATAGACACACAGGTACAAGCACAGCACTACATGAGGCGCTATAGTCACAGGGGTTGACCTATGACACCTGAGCATGTTACTCGCGCCCGTTCCTCTCTATAAGGCCTTGTGTTGTCCTAGGGTCTTAGGTGCCTGGTGTTGTCCTATGTGGTCCTAGGTGCCTTGTGTTGTCCTGTCTTAGGTGCCTTGTCTTAGGTGCCTTATGTTATCTTAGGTGCCCTATGTTGCCTTATGTGTATAGGTCTAGCATTAATGTAATTTAATTGTTATCTAACTAATGAGCTATAGCTGAGGCTTAGGGCATGTATGAAGTTTATTTGTGTTTATTTACATTTAATTTCAACTAGGGGTTGCACTCTTCTATCAGTCTGTTAATATAAACACATGGTCAAGCAAGCAACACAGACCAAGGAGGCAGAAACCAACCTCCGCACTAGTCCTAATGACACAGTGTTCTGGCTCAGGGAGTCAACCAACGTGAAGAGACACGGGTCGCTGGAGTCATACAGACGAGAGGCGCAGTATAGCAAAAACGGACTATACACTAACAACGAATAACATCTTAACTTAAAGAGTGTAACAGACATCGAAAGGTCATCCGAATAGATAGAGTTACCTACCAGTTAAGGTGCTTTAGCAGCTACCCTTAGGCCTCGAAAGGTCAACCGAATAGAGCCACCTAGGGGCAGCGACTAAAGCATCAACCCATCACTACATTATAGGGAGCAATACCAATGATCAACTATCAATCAACCCTAGGCACCTCAGACAAATACAATGAGTCTGCAGACTGCGCAGTTAAGGCCTTAGCCATTGCTTGCAACCAACCTTACATTAAGGTACACGCTATTATGGCTAGCAAAGGACGCACTAACCGAGGCGGCACCTATCTACATCAGTACATGGCTGCTTTAGCCTCTCTTAACCACACCGCTACTGTAGTCCCTAAGACCACAGGCAAGACCATAAGCTCTTTACATAAGCAGCTTGACCCTAACAAGAAGTACATTATAGAGGTTAGCGGTCATCTACTAGCCTACGCTAAGGGCAACATTGAAGACTGGACAGGCTTAGACGACCGCAAGCCAAGCCGCAGAAGAGTTGAACGTATACTGGAAATACTTCCAAACCTTAGCAAGAATGCAATACGCAAAGCTGCTAGATATTCTAAATAATACTTAAGGCCTTAGGCCACACTGGAGCAAACAACATGGCACAATATCAAAAGAGTCTGGACATCTGGAAATTAGATACCACACAAAAGAAAGCACTACAGGCAGGTCAATGGGTAACCGCTGGCACTAAGGGCGGCTCATGGTCTAGGGGCATCTGGTGCGGTGTATCTGAGGGTGGTTCTGATGTCTGCCTATGGCTTGGTAACCTACAAGGCCTTAAAGGTGCGGCACGTTTGGAGCGTATCCGCTTCATGATGCAATACGCTAAGTAAATAAATATAACTTAAGGCCTTCGGGCCGCTGGAGAATACCCATGATAACAAAGACTTTAACATCAAATGACTTTCACGATGCATTCAACGCTATGCGCCCTGATCAATTCAGCTATGAAGCCTTAGAAGCTTTGTTTAACTACTTTGAAGAGTATAGTGAGGACACAGGCGCACCCTATGAGCTAGACGTCATAGGTGTATGTTGTGAGTTTACCGCATACGCAGACATTGCCGAAGTCATGCAAGACTATTGGGATATAGAGTCACTAGAAGACTTGCACGACCACACAATGGTTATTGAGTTACCTAATGAAGGTTTATTAATTCAACAATTCTAAATAATACTTAAGGCCTTAGGCCGCTGGAGAATACCCATGACTAAGCAAATAAAGAATAGCAGGGACATATCTCAGCTTATGTCTCTTATAACAAAGGCAGAGTGCGTGTATATAGATGGTTATATGTACACTATAGAAGGTGACATACTTGAGACTCCTGACAATATTCTATACGTATTTGATGCCGATAGTGGCGAAACTGTACCGTATGACCTAGAAGACGAAGCAGACTTTAAGGCATTACAGAATGCTGATTTTTATGAACTAGCTTTAATTAAAGAGGTATAACCATGACCCGTAAAGACTACCAACTAATTGCAGACACACTAATGGAGCAGCAAGAATATCTAAGCCCCGTTGACTACATAAACCTTGTAGAAGCCTTCATTCGCAGCCTACAGAGGTATGCTAACTTCAACGCTAAGATGTTTGAAGCGGCTTGCTATGCTGGAGATCAGCCATGAAATCAGACGATCTACTATTGTATGCCACAGGTCTTGTGCTTTGGTCTACATTGCTCTATTACGTCATCATAGAGCCAATTTATTAAACTGAGGCAACAAAATGAAATTAAGCATACAATACCGCTCTCCAGTAAAGGCAGCCTTAAAACATGCTAACAATCAGAATCTTGAGCTAGCCTTCCATCTACTCGACCTATCGTGTCAAATAGATATGGTTGCTTATAACGGCCCTGAGGCGGCTAATGATCTCTTCATACTCCAACGTCTACGCGGCTTAATTGCTAGGCGTATGCGCTCCGAAGAGTTTACCGAATATATGCACGACTGGATGGATAAACACACCAACGACTAAAGGCGACCCAATGAAAGACTTAAAACATTATGGTCAGGACATCAAACACAGCGCCTTAGTAGCACACGCCACTAAGGTAAACAAACGTACCACTATAGCCGTGAACGTCTTAGGCGCTCTTATAGGAGCCTTAAGCGTGTATCTTATGGTTGTAGTCATGTTCGAGGGGACATTATGAACACTAAACTAAAGACTTGGCTAGTCGCCATGCCACTGTTCAGTATACTTCACATAGGTTGTTTTATGTTCTTTCCTAATGGCTTACTGTGGGAGCTAATATTAACCCCCGTACAAGGCTGGTTACTAGGTGTCATATTGATGACATTTATCACAATCTTACATAAGGAACCAACAACATGAGCAAACCTAATTGGATAGATGCCCCTGAGTGGGCTAAATATGTGGCGCTGGATGCTGACAACACATGGTGGTGGTATGAGTCAAAACCCACCTATGATAATTACGGGTCGTGGGAGACAGTCACAGGTGATACTGAAATAGCTATATTACATAGTGATACATTAAACACACTGGAGGCACGACCATGAGCAAACAATCTATAACAATCCTAGAAGCTGAACTATTCAACAATCTATTAGACTTAACATGGTCTAACCCTACAGTAACTTATGAGGACATACTAAACTGCAGCTATGATGCCACTGTGCTAGAGCTTGTAAACGCCTTACAATCTTTATCAGACAAGCATCTAATACTTAAAGGCGTGGAATACGTCAACGAGGTACGCATGACCACTCTGACACCTATGTTAAAAGGTGGCAACGCCTACGCCTACCCTGTGGATTTCTTTGACTCTTATGAGGATTGGATGCAAAACGCGGTTGAGGTGCCCAGTGTTGTCTGATATACTCAACATAATTATAGATATGATATTAATACTACTAGTAATTAACTAAGGAATACTAAAAATGAGCAGATGTAAAGCATGTGACACAATCTTAAACCAAGGCGAAATGAGCCGTAAAGACACAGACACAGGTAACTTTATTGACCTATGTAGTCCTTGCTTCTCAGTGAGCGACCGAGCTAGTCATCAGTACGATATTGATGCTAGTGACTTCGATGTAGAATTTAATGACGGACAAAAGGTATCCCCATGGCTTCAGTAACTTATGAACAGGACATTCAAATAGGCTTTATGAGCGAACAATTAATCTCTTTTGAGGTTGAATATGACTTAGACCCAACCAATGGAGACATTATTATCGAAGACTTCTACGCAGAGGCTGTTACTGTAGATAAGAACGGGTGGCGCTTTGTGGAGAAGGTGCCCATGTGGATGTATGACCATCTTAAGGCAGAGGTTGAGGACTTTAAATATGATATGATCAAATGATAGCTTGACAGAATTTACCAGTGTGGTATAATATACCTAAGGAACCAAGAGAATCTTTTGGTTAATATATTATGAATTATTAAAGAATTAACCTATAGCTTACTTTAGTAGGCTTTAGGCGTGTGTGTAGTAAATAGACCTATTTGGGTCATAATAGACAATCTAAAGTAAATAAAGGAAGTTAATATGTCAGTAATTACAGGTAAAGTAGCATTCGTTAATTTGTCAGAGCATGAAGTATACGGTGGTCAGTCAACGGGAAAGTATTCCGTGGTCTTAACCTTAGATGATGACAATGCAGCTAAGATGGAAGCGCAGGGTGTTAAGTTACGCACTTATGAAGGCTCTAAGCAACGTAAGTTTGCATCTAAGTTTGATGTCCCAGTCTACGAGCTTAACGGAGATGAATTTATGGGTCAGGTAACCCGTGGCTCTGAGGTTCGCATTCAGTACAGCTTAGGCCAAGAGCATCCAGTACATGGTATTACACCTTACTTAGACAAGGTGCGTGTAGTGGAGTTGGCAGCTAGCGCCACTGATGGTGACTTCTAACCAAGCTCACAGGAGGCTGTGCAAGGCCTCCTAAAGTTACCCCTAGTGTTGCTATTCCCCAGTAACACTAGGCATCTTAAATCGAAGCACAGGAGCTAGTAAATGGCTAATTTTACAGAAAGTACCTTTGTGAAGCACGAACCATGCCCAAACTGTGGTTCATCAGACGCATTGAGTAGATATTCAGACAATCATGCAATCTGCTTTAGTTGTAGTCATTACATACATGGTGACGGCTCAAGCCCTCAAGCAAATCAAACTAGAACAAGGCCCGTAGAAATGACAGGTACATTATCAGCAATTCAGGATAGACGTATAAGCATTGACACCGCCAAGAAGTTTGGTGTGTTAGTTGAGCATGACAATAGCGGTACAATTAATAAGCATCATTACCCTTATTACAAACAAGGCACTAATGAAGTAGTAGCGACAAAGGTTAGAAGTGTAACCGACAAGGAATTTTATTCCACTGGCTCAATGGCAGAGGCTGGCTTATTTGGTCAACAATCTTTTGCAGCGGGTGGTAAATACATTACAGTAACCGAGGGCGAGATTGATGCCATGGCAGCCTTTGAAATGAATGGTGGCTTTCCTTCGGTATCCATTCGTGGAGGCGCCAAGAGTGCAGTTAAGGATATTAAAGCAAGTCTTGAGTATCTGGAGTCCTTTGACAATGTGGTCATATGTTTTGATAACGACCCTGCAGGCATTGAGGCGGCACAAGCTGTGTTACCACTCTTTAGCCCACGCAAGGCTAAGGTAGCCACCTTGACCCTTAAGGACGCTGGTGAAATGCTAGCAGCTAACAAGGTACGCGAGTACACAAAGTGCTGGTGGGATGCCAAGGCCTATAAGCCTGAGGGTGTCGTAAGTTTCCTAGAGGATAGCGTGTGGGATAAGTTCTTAAAGCGCGGTACTGAGGAAGTCACACCGCTACCACAATCCTTTGGTACACTCAATGCCATGATGAACGGAGGCATAGCTGCTGGTGAGGTTACAGTAATAGGTGCCTTAACAAGCATAGGCAAGAGTACAATGGTTTATAACCTAGTGCATGACATGTCTGTACAATCTGCTAAGAAGATAGGTTGTGTATTCCTAGAGGCAGATATAGGCGAGACAGTAGAGAAGTTGATCTCAGTCCACATGGGCGTAAACATTGCCGATGTGCCTAATGCCAATAGAGACTACAATCTTTATCATGAGAAATATAACGACTTAGCCGAGGGCGACAAGCTGCATGTATTAGACCATCAAGGCGCTTTAGAAACTGATGAATTATTTGCTAAGATGCAATACCTTATCAAAGGTTTAGACTGTGACATCATAGTGTTAGACCCGTTACAGGCTGCAGTAGTGAGCAACGAGAATGGAGTCATTGATACCTTTATGGATAGATGCCTAAAGCTAGCTAAGAACACAGGAGCTAGTATTATCATTGTAAGCCACCTACGTAAGCCTAACGCTAAAGACCCACATGACATAGGAGAGTATGATCTTAAAGGGTCAGGAAGTATTAACCAGATAGCCTTTAATACAATCTTATTGTCTAGGGATAAAATGGCAGAGGATGCACACACTAGGAACTGTACTAAGGTTCAGTTAGTTAAGTGTAGACGCACAGGGCGCACAGGTACGGCAGGTTGGTTGTACTATGAGAATGAGACTAGCAGACTAGTGGCAACACAAGCGCCAGTCATAACTAAGACTTATGATAATAAGGATTTCTAATGAATACTAATGACTATGACGCAGGTTACGCAACGGGGTATGCAGCAGCTAAAGAAGCAGCAGAGCAAATGTATACCATCGACAAGGCCATGTGCAAGCTATACACAAGCAGTGAGTGGTTTGCTTTACATGCACCCAGCTTTAACTTTGAAGTAGATGAACAACAGTTAATAGCTAAGGCTCTAGAGACAGGCTTTATATCAATCTTTCCTGAGGCTAACGAGCGTGGCCTTACACAATATAGGGTAAACGAAACATAATTAACTTGGAGAAGTGAATATGAAAACAGCACTATTAGTAGCAGCAGCTATGGCAGTGGCAGTAGCTTTATTAATCCCACAAGATGCACAGGCCGCAAAGATAACCAATGATGGGGAGACAATCTTTTATGAGGGTAAAGTTAAGAGAGGTGATGCTAAACGACTACGTGAAATGGTTGAGAAGACTTTAATACATGAAATCAATTTAGACTCAGGAGGGGGTAACGCCTTAGAGGGTTTTGATTTAGGTCATCTGTTTAAGTTGTTTAATATGAATGCTACAGTGGATAAGGGGAATAGGTGCTTATCTTCATGCGCTAATGCTTTCCTCGGGGCCCCCACGAATGATCTAAAGGGCTTACTTGGCTTCCATGTAGCATGGTCATCAGGTAAGGGTTCTGTCAGTGATGGTATGCGCCAAGGGCAGCAGTATGGTGTACTTACTACCTTATACACCTTTAAGATGGGTTATAGGCTACAGCTACAGTATATAATTTCCATGTACACAGATGCTGATACCATGCTTATGCTAGGTACCGAAGACCTTACATTATTTAAGATGAAAGATAATACGGACTTTGTAGAAGGTCATGACTTCCCTAATGGTTGGTTAGCGGAACGTATAGCAGGCCCAACACGACTATACTTATTAAGGATGGATGAATAATGACGTTTATCATTATAGTAACAGTCTTACTTGTAACAGGCATTGCAATCGCAGGTTATTATAGTAACTTTGAAGACGAAGACTAACTAAGGAGTAACATATGTCTAGAGTTGTATTTGATATTGAAACAAATGGCCTTGAGCCTACTTGTGTATGGGTCATTTGTGTATCAGATATTGACTCAGGCATTAAACAAGTGTTCACTAGTACGCAGTGGGCAAACTTTAACGCATATATAAGGACAGTAGATGAAGTTATAGGACATAACATAATTGGTTATGACATCCCAGCGTGTGAGAAGCTACTTAAGACAGACTTTAGTGACCTAAAGGTCACAGACACTTTAGTTATGTCTAGACTAGCAAATCCACAAAGGGATGGTCATTCACTTAAATGGTGGGGAGAACAACTTGGATATCCTAAAGGCGACCATGATGATTGGTCACAGTATTCGGCAGAAATGTTGTCTTATTGCAAGCAAGACGTTAGCATCAATGAACAGGTATACACAGCACTCGTATCCGAGCTTGATAGTTTTGGAAACGAAAGCATCATACTTGAACATGAAGTACAGAATATTATTCAACAGCAAATTCGGAACGGGTGGCTCTTAGACTTACATAAGGCCACTGACCTAGTAGCAGAGCTTAAGGAAGAATCTTACAATCTAGAAGAGGAGGTGCAGAGAGTCTTTAAGCCGTTACCTACATTCATTAAGGAGGTATCACCTAAGATCAAGAAGGATGGTTCAACTAGTATCGTAGGCCTTAAGTTCCTAGGTGATCGATGGGCAGAAGTAGGTGGGCCATTCTCACGTATTGACTGGCCTGTCTTCAACCTAGGTTCACGCCAGCAGATAGGGCGTTACTTAAAGCACTTTGGTTGGAGTCCTAAGGAGTTTACAGAGACAGGTCATGCGATAGTATCAGAGGAGATACTTAAGGCAGTGAAGGGCATCCCTGAGGCCTCTCTGATAGCTTCTTATCTATTAGTTGGCAAGCGTATTGCTCAGGTGTCCAGTTGGATACTTGCTGTAGATGATGACGGAAGAGTTAGAGGCTACGTAAATACTAATGGAGCCGTCACTGGACGTATGACTCATAGCAAGCCTAATTTGGCCCAAGTGCCTAGCTCTGGTAGCTTGTATGGGCCTGAGTGTAGAGCTTGCTGGATTGTACCTAAGGGTTACAAGCTGGTTGGTATAGACGCTTCTGGCCTCGAATTACGGATGCTTGCCCACTACATGAAGGATGATGAATACATTACTGAATTACTTAGTGGTGACATTCATACAGCTAACATGAAAGCAGCAGGCCTAATGACGAGAGGGGAGGCGAAGACTTTCATATACGCTTATTTGTATGGCGCAGGTGACGAGAAGATAGGAGCAATTGCAGGAGGTGGACGTAAGAAAGGAAAGCAGCTTAAGGCTAGCTTCTTGGCTGCAACACCCGCACTAGTGGAACTAAAGGCTAATGTTGCACAGGCAGCGGCTAGGGGTTACGTGGTTGGCTTGGATAAACGAAAGGTGTTTATTAGGTCAGAACATGCGGCACTTAATTCACTTTTACAATCTGCAGGGGCAATGGTTATGAAGCAGGCATTGGTTATCTTAGATGACTATGCTACACGTTGGAAACTTGACTATAAGTTTGTGGGTAACATCCACGATGAATTTCAAGTAGAAGTAAGAGAAGACCACGCTGAAAGGTTTGGTTCATTGGCAGCCTCTTGTATAGAAGCTGCAGGTATCCACTTTAAACTCAGGTGCCCTTTGGCAGGAGAGTTTAACATAGGCAACAATTGGGCTGAAACCCACTAGGAGAAGTTATGACTACTACATCAGAACAGAAGGAATACAGACAGAAATGGTATTTAGGCTATAAAGATAGCAGTGTGGAGGCTTACAAAAGAAACAATAAGAATCGTATGTATGTTGATGGTAAGTACATACCTCAGACACACCCGTTGTGGAAAGCAGGGCGGTATACGTCATTCAATGATGCAGCCTTTAGTTCCTTTACTAACTACAACAAAACAACTAAAGGTGATGTCTACTTAATCACTAATGCAGCGTGGCCTGAGTGGGTGAAGGTTGGTAAAGCAGGTGACGCTAATGATAGGCTTAAGGGTTATCAAACTAGCGACCCTTTCCGCTCATATCAACTACACCATACTGTGTCAATGGCTAACCGACATACAGCAGAACTAGCAGCACATAAGGCACTTCAAGTCTTAAGTCAAGATAGACGTAACGAGTGGTTCAAAGTTGACTTAGCTACAGCAGTACGTTGCATCGAGGCTATTAATGAGTAAGCAGAGCAAAGGCAAGCCCTTTGAGAAATGCTTTGTTGATGCTGACTCTATTATCTATCGTATAGCATTGACCACGACCACAATAGCCCAAGGTAAGAAGTATTACGAGAAAGCTATTGAGGACATTCAATGGGACACTTGCAGTGATGAAGTATTCGTAGCTGTCAAGGGTGTTGGTAACTTTAGATATGATGTGGCTGAGGACTACAAAGGTCAGCGGTTAACTGATAAAGCTAAGGCTGCCATTGACCCTAAGGTAGGCAAGAGGCGTACAGCATTAACTAAGTTTGCATGGAAGCTAGGCCACTTTAAGTCTGATAACTGTGAAGCTGATGATGTTGTATCTATATGGGCACAAGAGGCTATAGACGATGGTGTGCATTATGTCATAGCTCACATTGATAAAGACATAAACATGGTGGAGGGTTGGCATTATAACTTTGACCAACGGAAGAAGCTCTTGTATTATGTCAGTGAGCATGAAGGTTGGTACAACATGTGCAGTCAGATGTTACAAGGTGATAAAGCTACAGATAACATCCAAGGCATCAAAGGTATTGGTAAGGTTAAGGCTGCAAAGCTCTTACAGGACGTACCTACAGATGATCTATATAAGGTTGTTACCAAGGCTTGGCAAAAGGCTCACCCTGACGACTGGAAGGAACTGATGGAAGTCTGTTGGAACCTGATCTACATGCGTAGAGACTGGAACGGCTTTAGACGTATGAAACTTGAGGAGGTATTTGGAGATGAATGATTGTGGCTTGTTTTGGATTGACACTGAGAAATCACCATGGAAATGCTACATGTTTGGTGGCACACCCGCTAGCCAAGGTCTTATATGGATACCTAACAAAGGCTGTGAACCTAACTGGTTTTGGCGTAAGATGCAGTGGTTGATCTTAGGTAACTTATGGATAAAGGATGATAACGATGGAACCTAAGACTAAGTTTAGATCAGGACTAGAGAGTGCATTTAATGATGCCGTAGGTACGGAAGACTTTATGTACGAACCTTACCGCATACCTTATATCATTAAGAAGAAGTATGTGCCTGACTTCATTGATAAGCGCACTGGTGCTATGATAGAAACCAAGGGCTTCTTTAGGGTTGGAGACACACAGAAGTACAAGGCTATCCGTGATGAAATAGATAGACCTTTGATCTTTGTGTTCACTGACTCCAACAAGCGTTTACGTAAGGGCGCTAAGATGAACCTAGGGCAGTGGTGTGAGAAGGAAGGGCTACAGCACTTCACAATGAAGACTGTTGATAAGCTACTGGAGCATCTAGCTACATTACCTACTAGAGTAGAGGAATAATTATGACGTATGAAGAACTAAAGGAACAGATACTAAAGAACTATGATGTTGATATGCTATGTGAAATCTTAGACATAACAGCAGAGTCACTAGTTGATAGGTATGAAGATCAGATCATGAAGAATATGAGTTTATTTGAGGAGGCTTTGGATGGCAGTTAATGATATAAGGAAGACTTGGGGTATAGATACAGCGTTTAATTCAAAGCCTGACTACCAAGGTATCTACACTGAACCTGATACAGGAAACGCACTAGAGTCACAAGTAGGCGGTGATCACTATAAGAACCAAGGTATACAACCTTTTGAGATAACCTATAAAAACTTTGGCTATGAAGGTCTGCAGGCAGCAGTGTACACCAAGGTAAATAAGTATCTCACACGCGACAAAGGTGACCACCAAGAGAATGTGGAGAAAGCTATTCACTGTCTACAGATACAGTTGGACTACTGTAAGATGACTAAAGACGAGGTAGGAAACGTATGAGTAAACGATATATTGTTATAATAATTTTATGTATAATTCTATATACAACAGCCAGCATTATGCAAAGGGTTGTAGCGTAGACGCTTAAGGGGTAACAAATGAGTAAACTAATAGATATGTTAATAAAGCACGAAGGGAGTAAGCGGTATGCTTATACCGATACTGTCGGGAAGCTAACTATAGGAGTCGGTAGAAATATCGACCCCTTTGGGGGCTTAGGTCTAACTGAGAGGGAAATAGCTTATCTCTTGCAGAATGATGTTGATAGGGTGGAGCAAGAGCTGGTAACCTCTCTTCCTTGGTTTCAGCATATGGAGTGGCAACGAATGGATGCCCTCGTAAACATATGCTTTAACCTTGGCTTACCTAGGTTCCTTAAGTTCAAGAAAGCATTAGCAGCAGCCGAAGATCAGGACTGGGAGCTATGTGCAGATGAATTTATGGATAGCATGTGGGCTAGTCAGGTAGGCCAAAGGGCTGTGGAGTTGACCACATTAATTAGAACTGGAGAGTACGTAGAGTAATGACTAAGATGACGTTGAAAGAGAAAGTAGCTGTTGCACAGAAGAAAGAGTACCTAGTAAATGAAGTAAAGAACTACACTCACGCCTTGAATGGTCGTGACAGTCGGTTCAACAACTACTACTTACAACGTATTGAAAACTTAACCTTAGAGCTAGCTGAACTGGAGGGATAGCAAGATGATGTTTATGGAGCATTTCTTCATCATTATGGAGGGATTCGATTGTGACTTTAACACCGCAGTGCAATTAGCACAACGCGGTACAGTATGGGAAGATGTCTAATGTTAGCAGAGTACGAGGTAAGCCTAGTTGCAGAGGTGACAACCACTGTGACCCTAGTAGCAGAGAGTAAAGAGGATGCCTTTGACTCTGCTTATGACCAACTTATAACAGCAGTACGAGAGGAGACTGCTATAGAAACTATTGAAATTGTGGACTATGAAGTCCGTGAGAATGTAAACAAAATACACTAACCTGAGAGAAGTAATTATGAAACTTAAATTAAATTCAATGCAAGTAGAACAGGTAGGTGTTACGTGTTTAGACCAACTACATGCAGACATTAAAGCAGAGTTAACACAGCACTCCATTGAGTCTTATTTGGATGCTGAGGACTATGCGGCTATGTTACGCACAGTAGTGAGTATTGAAGTTATTATGAAGGAGCTAATGCACCCTGATATTTACTTCATCTGGAAGCTAGAGAATGGGGTGAACCTATGATAAGTTTCCCTACAGACTACCAAGCATTCATACACACATCACGCTACGCTAAGTGGCTAGACAGTGAGAATCGTAGAGAGAGTTGGAGTGAGACAGTAGACCGCTACATTAGCAACCTAGTGTCACCTAAGATAGATGATAAGAAAACAGTTGAGATGATACGTGAAGCAATCCTTAACCTAGACACTATGCCCTCTATGAGAGCTATGATGTCTGCAGGTAAAGCCTTTGACCGAGATAACGTAGCTGGCTATAACTGCTCTTACCTACCAGTGGATGACATACGCTCATTTGATGAAGCTATGTTTATCCTGTTGTGTGGTACAGGTGTAGGCTTTAGCGTAGAGCGTCAGTCAGTGTCTAAGCTACCTGAGGTGCCCAACGAGCTTACTCAGACCGATGAAGTGATTAAGGTAGCCGATAGTAAGGAGGGTTGGGCTAAGGCCCTTAGACGCTTAATTATGACCCTTTACGCAGGTGACATACCTAAGTGGGATGTTACAGGTGTACGGCCTGCAGGTGCAAAGCTTAAGACCTTCGGTGGTCGTGCCTCAGGGCCAGCACCTTTGATTGACTTATTTAACTTTGTCATTGAGACCTTCAGTGCCGCTAAGGGCGAGAAGCTCACTAGCCTGCAGTGCCATGACATTATGTGTAAGATAGGTGAAGTTGTTGTCGTAGGCGGTGTCCGTAGATCAGCAATGATAAGCCTAAGTAACCTAAGTGATGACCGAATGAGACACGCTAAGTCAGGTGCCTATTGGGAGCAGAATGCACAACGCAACCTAGCTAATAACTCAGTAGCTTACACTACGAAACCAGACTCTACTGCATTCATGCGTGAGTGGCTATCGTTAGTTGAGTCGGGCACAGGTGAGCGAGGTATCTTTAACCGAGTAGCTAGTCAAAAGCAGGCAGCTAAGAATGGTAGGCGTGATGCTAGTTATGAGTTTGGGACTAACCCTTGCTCTGAGATCATCTTACGTCCATACCAGTTCTGTAACCTCTCAGAAGTCGTTGTGAGGGCCACAGACACGTTAGAGGACTTAGAACGTAAGGTAATTGTAGCAACCATTATAGGCACACTACAATCAACCTACACTAAGTTTCCATACTTACGTAAGGCTTGGAGTAACAACACAGAAGAAGAACGTTTATTAGGTGTTAGTATGACAGGCATAATGGATAACCCATTAACTACCTCAGCTAACATAGGCTTACCTAAGATGCTTGAGTATCTACGTGAGGTGTCAGTTAAGACTAATGCTGAATGGGCTGATAAGTTAGGCATTGCTGTTAGTACAGCTATTACAGCAGTTAAGCCTAGTGGCACAGTGTCACAGCTAGTGGACTCAGCCTCAGGTATACATGCGCGTCATAGTGCTTACTATATCCGTACTGTACGTTCTGACGTTAAAGACCCGTTGACTCAGTTCATGAAGGACAAGGGCGTACCTTGGGAAGCATGTGTGCATAAGCCAGATACTACAGTAGTGTTTAGCTTTCCACAGAAGTCACCTGAGGCTGCAGTGTTGACAGAGAATACACCAGCACTTGAGCAGCTAGAGACTTGGTTAATGTACCAACGTCACTGGTGTGAGCATAAGCCTAGTGTTACTATTAATGTATTAGCCAGTGAGTGGATGGAAGTAGGTGCCTTTGTATATGCTAACTTTGATGAAATGTCAGGTGTTAGCTTCTTACCTTACAATGAGCATATCTATCAACAAGCGCCTTACCAAGAGTGTACACAGGAAGTGTATGAGGAGTTCTTAAGTAAGATGCCTGAGGCTATTGAGTGGGCTGGTTTAGCCGCTTATGAAATGGAGGACACTACAGTAGGTTCACAGTCCTTTGCATGTAGTGGTAACTCATGTGAGCTAGTTGATTTAGTTTAGTAGAAAGCAAAAAAAGCCCCTAGGCTCTCAGGTTAATACTTGAGGGTCTAGGGGCTTTCTGCGTTCTGCAGTTTATCTAACTGATCTACGCTGTGCAAGCATACTCATGTTTCTTTTGTCCTGCTCTACGGCTTCAGACACGTTCCTACCTACTACAGCAGTAGGGCCAGTAAACATACCTTCACGTACTACAGGCGCTTGTTTACCACTCTTTATCATATCCGTAAGTGCGGCATTACGTCCTTGTTGTTTCACCTTACCAAAACCACCTGCGGCTCTGCCTACGACCTGACCTACGGCCTGCAGGCCTAAATGAGCGCCCTGTGTGCCTACAGCAAGAAGTGCCGACATTTGCATGTTAGGCGTAAGTTTCTTTAGCCCTTGTAATGTCTGCTCAGTCAGTGTGCCTTTATTAGCAAGAAATGTCTCAAAAGCCTTAAGCTCTACATCGTCATAATATTTAGCTAGCTTAGGAGTCTCTAGTATTTTACTAACCTGTTGCTTCATTTGATCAATAACAGGTGCTTTCTTGAAAGACTCATCTCGCATCATCTTCTTATTTAAGCGGTCAAACTGATCAGCTTTCTTAAAGCGGCTATTGGCTGCTCTTGCTAGTTGCATAACTTCTGAGTTGCTAGGGTGGCTAGCTATCAAGTCATCTACTTTATTAATAGCATCTAATATGATAGTCTTCTCAGACTTGTTTCCAGCAGTTGAGTTATAACGTGTCCACATGTTCTGCTGTAAGGTATCTAACTCTTTAAGGTCAGTACCTTTCTTTGCATTACGTGCAGACAGTGCCTTAAACTGGTTGAAGACCGCTATGGCCTGTGTATCAGTAGGGGCTACCTTGTTCTGTATCGTACCTATTAACTCATTAACAGCCTTTTTAACAGAAGAAGGGGAGTAGGTGATACCTGCCTTAGCCACTTGATCATACAGTTCATTCTTGGCTGACTCTAGGTTGGCTGTAGTTGGTACGTCTAATGACTTCTTAAACTTACCTGTAAAGTATTTCTTACCTACGCTCATTGCCTTGCCACCTACAATACCAAAAGCTGCAGCAGATATGGCGACAGTAGGGGATAAGGCAACTTCTGCTCTCTCTGCTACAGTACCATCAGCCGTTAGGAAAACATAAGGCACTGCGGTTATAGCGCCAGTTGCCCCTTGTTTAGCTACATTAGCTACTTGGGTTGCTCTACCTAAACCTGTACCAGCCTGTAGGAGCTTAACAGCACCTAATGCCTTATTGACAGGGCTTAAGATCATACCTGTTATTTCAGCACCCGTACTAAGTGCAGAATGTTCCTCTGCAAACCTTTCTCTGTCCTTAGTTTCATAAGCCTGCTGTGCGGTGAATATTTCCTCAAAGGTTGCACCATCCTCATTGCCCATTATAAAGTCTTTAGCCACTGTAGCACCAGCAGTAAGTCCTGAAGCCATTTCATCTAAGCTACCGAAGGTTGCAGCGTCCACACCAGCCCTTGCTGTATCAAAAGCTAACTTAGGTACAGCCTTGGCACTATCTAGCATACCTGCGAATAGTGACTCTTCTTGAGGAGCTACTGGTACTGCCTGAGGTTCTTGAGGAGCTACTGGTGCTGCCTGAGGTTCTTGAGGAGACTCAATACCATCAAGGTACGTAGCCCACTGGTTAGCAGCCGCATTATCACCAGCCGCTGCAGCAGCCTTGAGAGCACCTACAGCTTGTTCCCTAGTGTATTGTTGAGCCATATTAATTATCCTTCTAAGTATTTAAGAGCATTAGCACTCAACTCAGCACCTGACGCTTTAGGAGTTTCTTTCTTCTCAGCGGCAAGTGCTTTAGCTTGTTTAGCCCAAGAACCTGCGCCATTAACAGTGTCAAAGTATACTTTCTCAAAGTGAGCTAGGTTCTTATCAAACTGCGCTTTAGACTGTGATAACTTTATGCTACCAAGGGCGGCTGTAAGTAAGTCCATCTCTTTAGCGTTGATAGCACCTAGGGCACCACCAGTCTTACTAGATTCACGCATGGCTTGTAACGTACTGAAACCTGAGTTAGCTTGTAAAGTCTCTAAGACAGCTTCCATGTTTGATCTTTCAGTGCCTTCAATACTGCCAGCAGCTTTAGCTAAACCTAACTTACCAAAGATAGGTGTAAGTAATGAGTCAGAGGCAGAAATATCTTTAGCCATTTGGATAGCATTACTAACCACCATATTCTTAATTTCCTTACCACCCTCTACGTTAGCATTAAGGTTTTCTTGCGCCTTCTCTTTAGCCGCTAGTTCCTGTGCAGCTACCCACTGTGGGCCATTTTTAATAGGTGTAAGTTCAATTATTTCACCTTCCGTGTCAAACACAGGTTTCATGCCTGTAGGGATATTTACAGTTACATTAGACTTACCAGTAGGTTTGTCAATCTGTGTTAAGGCTCCAGTCTTCTTAACTGTCCACATACTATCTTCAGACAGTTCAGTACCATTTGCTGCATTATACTCAGCGCCTGACATAACAACAACCTTATTCCTCTCTGCTTCGGCTGTTGCTTGGGCTTTTGCTGCATCTTTCTCAACACCTTCCTTACGTAGCTGCTCAATCCTTGCCTCTTTACGTACCTGCGCTTCTACTTCATACTTCTTAACCAAAGCCTTCTTATCATCAACGATCTTCTGTTTAGCTAAGTTCTGTACACGTTGGGCATCTTCAGCATCTGCAGTAGCTTGAGCCACCGCTGCGTCTGCTGCATCCTCCTCTTTCTTAGCTTCCTTAGCTAATGCAAGCATTTTAACTGCCGCTGCTGGATAAGTCTTCTGTAGAATTGCTACTTGCTCAAACATCTCCTGAGAGCCGCCTTGAGCAGCCTCTAAGTATTGACCTTGTGCTTGAGACTGTTTAGCTTGTTCAGCTTCTAACTTCTCCCTAGTGCTACCTCCGTCCATAGCGCCAGCTAAGGCTCGTCCGAGACTTGAGCCAATAAGACTAGCAGCTTGTGTTTCCATCGGCCTAGCAGCGCCCCTAGACGCTTGTTGCATTAGTTGTCGCTGTAGGTCACTAGAGCGTTTGTTACGCTTCTGTAGTAGGTCATCAATCGATGGGCCTTGTGTAAATAAACCTTGTTGTGCCATGATATATTACCTTATCAATTAAATAGGTTGCTTAACCAGCCAGAACCAGCTTCTGTACCGAAGAATGCAGAGCCTGCACCTACGAGTCCAGTTAACCAAGGGTCAGGTTGGTTACCAGCGGCTGCTGCAGCACTTAGTTGTGCCATAGCAGAGATACGATTTTGTTCAGTACCTAATTCATAGTTCTGAGCAAGACCATCTTTCTGTAGACCATACTGTTGTGTATTAGTCAACATACCCATCTGGTAATCTTGTAGCTGCTGTTGTGTAGCTAAGTCCATCTTCTGTTGACCTAAGCCATAGTCTTGCATCTGTTGCTGTTGTGATAGCCCGTAGTTCTGTTGAGCTATTCCATAGTCTTGTAGTTGTTGCTGCTGTGCTAGACCATAGTTCTGAGTTTGACCTTGAGAAGCTAAGTTAAACTGTGCTTCATTAAGTCCGTAGTCTTGAGCCTGACCTTGCTGTGCTAAACCAAATTGCTGTTGAGCCATGCCTTGACTAAAGTCCTGACCTTGTTGAGCTAAAGCTAACTCAGCTTGAGTCTGTGCTTGTCCAAACTGTTGACCTTGCTGTGCTAAGGCTAACTGTTGTCCACTCATACCTTGGTTAAACGCTTGACCTTGTGAAGCTAAACCAAAGTTCTGTTGAGCTAGATTGTAGTCTTGATTTAACTGTTGACTCTGTAGTTGCTGTTGAGCCATTTGTTGCTCAAGTGCAGAACCTTGCATACCAGCAGATAGCATACCTTGCCCACTACCCATAAGGTTAGCGTACTGTTGTTGTTTAGCTTGTTGGTTCATACCAAACTGGTTAGCCTGTAGGCCAGCCATTGCTTGCTCTTGATTAAAAGCATCGTTAGAGGCTCCTGCTGCTGTTTGCGCAAGTGCTTGAGACTGTGCTTGATTCATACCAAAGGCGTCTGGCTGTACCATGCCATTACCAGCACCTACGCCTTGACCTGCTAGACGAAGACCTAAGCGACCAGCACCAAACATAGACTCAGCACCTTGGGCACGTTGTTGTGCAAACTGAGGCTCTAGTAAAGCTGTGCGTTGAGAGTATAAGTCCTGTGCCCTTTGGTTGGGATTTACATTATAATTAAACTGACTAGGAGCCTGTTGTGCGCCTTGGGCAGCTTGACCTAAGAGTCCAGTACCTTGCCCTACCAGACCTGAGAGGCCTGAGTAAGGTTCATTAAGCTCCGTGGTCATACCATTGGCATTAGAGGTTGAGGTACCTGTGCCTGACCTAAAGGTTACAGGTTTGAACGTACCATTCTGTGAACTGCCTTGAGGTATGGAAGCCCCAAGTTGTGTTGGTTGTTGTAGCATCGTATGTTACCTATTCTTAAAGTGTTATGACCAACGTGAAGGTGGAGCCTGTAGAGTCATGGGAGCTTTTAACATGCCACCTTCCTTAGGTGCCCAAGAGGGTCTTGCTTGTTTAGCTTGTTGGTTCCATTGGGGTGCCCATGATGGTTGGTTTGGTACTGGCACACCTTGGTTACCTTGAGGTGCCCACCATGGGTCATCAGGCATTACAGTAGGGGCATAAGCACCACCTGTAGTTAATTGACCTAACTTAATTCTTTCTTCTATTTCTGCAGGGGTAACAGCAGGGTTACTTTGGTTACCTTGGTTGTTGGTGTTATCAGTAGATACCATAGCTGCTGTAGCGCCTATGTTGACCGAACCATCACTGTTGTATATAGTCGTGCTAGGTGCCTTACCATTAGTTAACTTAGCTATACGCTTCTGTACATCAGTAGTTGGGTTACCATCAATGAAAGCATGTGGTAACTGTCTATCCATCTGAGGCTTACGTGCTAACTGTACAAGTTCCTCTGCAGACTTACCCTCGTTAGCTGGGTCACGAATTAAACGATCATACTCAGCCTTAGCTTCATCATTCATGCCGTACTTAGATTGATTCATGAAGACACTGCCAGCTTCTTTGACCATAGCGCCCATAGGGTTAATTACAGCACTTAACATACCCAAAGGTGATGAAGGTAACTCAAGACCCTGAGCTTCGCCAGTAGGGTAATTAGCCACACCAGCACCTAGCATACCAGCACCTGTGGAAGTAGGTAAACGCTCAGTAGAGTCTTGGTTAGTCTCATGTGGGCTACCTTGGAGCCATGAGGAACCTGCAGGAGATGCTACTGGGTCATCATCACGTAGGAAACTAAAGATGTTTTCAAAGATACTCTTTTGCTTAGGTTCTGCTTTAGTTTCTTGAGGCTTTGTTAACTGAGGTGGCTTAGTTGCGTCTATCGTAGCTTCCGCGTTAGCATTAGCTTGATCTATCCTCGCCTTGTTGTCACGCTTTATCTTAGCTTTCTTCTTAGCTAACGCTAGTGCTTCAATACCAGCTTGTTTATCTGCAGCGGCTTTAGCGTCAACTTTAGCTTTATAAGCAGCTTTATCATCAGCTATATTCTTAGCTTTAGCTTTAGCGTCTTTAGCATCCTTAGCTTGTTGTTGAGCTAACTTAACTTCTTTAGCTTTCTTAGCTTCTGCTTGGTCTGCTTTAACTCTAGCTGCCTTAGCGTCTTTAGCATCTTTAGCTGCCTTAGCATCTTTAGCATCTTGAGCCTTAACCTTAGCAGCTAAGTCTTGCTCACGTTTATACTGTGCTTTGTCATCAGCTATCTTCTTAGCCTTAGCTTTAGCATCCTTAGCATTCTTAGCTCTAGTGGCTTCCTTAGCGGCCTCAGAAGCCAGTGCATTAGATGCTGCAGTTTCCTTAGCAATACGTGCTTTAGTTGCCGCCTCAGAAGCCTCTAGTTTCTTCTCAGCAGCCGCAGCAGCCCTTGCCTTGAGTACAGCATCCGATGGGCCGTTATTGTTATCATACTTAGGTTTTGGTGCTACTGCTTTAGCTTTCTTAGTTTTACCCTCTGCTTGAGTCATTAAGGCTTTAGCCCTAGCCCTCTTCTGATCTGCACTATTGTTGCTATTGTTATCCTTCTTAGCCTTAGCTCTCTTTTGGGAACCTGAGGGGCTAGGTTTAGTCTTCTGTGTCCATGCCATGTGTTATCTCCTGTCTTTAGACTGAGGCTTCTTTGATAGCAGTCATGTCTTCGGTAGTCCAGTAGTCCTTAGCTAGCATCAAGGTCAAATGTTCCTTGTTACGGGCTAAGGTATCAGTCCAATCATCAGCGTCCATACCTTCTGGCTTACCAGCGTCAATGAGTGCTACTGAGTCACCACAAGCTGCGTAGTGTGCTGCGATTTCTACTGCTGTTACTTCGATTTCTTCTGACATGGGTCTATCCTTCTAAGATTTCTAAACGAGCGGTTAGCTCTTGGATTGCTTTAACTAATACTGGAATAAGT
>ENA-OSJC01000588-OSJC01000588.1-marine-metagenome-genome-assembly--contig:-NODE-588-length-34563-cov-6.678594_pt1 | contig 34563 bp, 36 predicted proteins | sample MGYA00237885_ERZ534234 | MGnify/ENA primary metagenome ERZ534234 (study PRJEB26413, sample SAMN06343907) | marine metagenome | isolation source: coastal waters | place: Atlantic Ocean: West Antarctic... | reverse complement strand
TTATCAAAACAATTATTAGAAGCAGGTGACAAAGTGGAAGAAAAATTATGGAGAATGCCTTTACATAAAAACTTTGATAAACTCATAGATTCAAAAAATGCTGATATGCAAAATATTAATTATGTAGGTGGCGCAGGATCAACTACTGCTGCACAATTTTTACAAAGATTTATTTTAAACAAAACACCTTGGGCTCACCTAGATATAGCTGGTATGGCATTTTCAAAATATGGTGGAGCTTTGAATTCAGGTGGAGCAACTAGTTATGGGGTAAGATTATTAAATAAACTAATAGAGGATCATTATGAGTAATACAGAACAAACATTATCAATTATTAAGCCAGACGCAGTCGAAAGAAATTTAGAAAATGAAATTAAAGAAATGTTCAAAAATAAAGGTTTTTCAATTATAAAAGAAAAAAAAATTCAGATAGAAAAACCTGAAGCTGAAAAATTTTATAAGGTTCATGAGACAAAGCCATTTTATAATGATCTATGCACCTATCTTTCATCTGGACCTATAGTAGTAATGGTTTTAGAAAAAGAAAATTCAGTATTAGCTAATAGAGAGTTAATGGGGGCAACAAACCCTGCTGACGCAGAAGAAGGTACTATTAGAAAAAAACATGGAATTTCTATTGATAAAAATTCTGTTCATGGGTCTGATAGTGTGGAAAACGGAAAAATAGAAATAGATTTTTTCTTTAAAGACTAAAAACTTTTAAAATTGCCTGTGGATACAATTTATGTTCTTGAACTAAAATTTTTTTAGCAAGGGTTTTGGGTGTTTCATTTTTATTTATTTTTACCTTTTTTTGAAGAATAATTCTTCCAGAATCTAGTTTAGAACTAACAAAGTGAACTGTGCAACCAGAATATTTTTCTTTATTATTAATTGCTCTTTCATGAGTATTTAAACCTTTAAATTTTGGAAGAAAAGATGGGTGAATATTTAATATTTTACCGTTAAATTTTTTTATAAAGGTTGGAGATAAAATCTCCATAAAACCAGCAAGACAAATTAAATCTATCTTGTTTTTTTTTAATTCATAAAGAATTTTTTTTTCAGTTAAATTTTTTATTTTAAAATTGAATATTTTTTTTTTAATTTTAAAAACTTTTCCAAAATCTAACCCTTTTGATTTAGGATTATTTGAAAGAATCAAATTAATAGATATCGGTGATTTTTTAAGTTTAGAAAATTTTATAAGAGATCCAAGATTGCTTCCTGTTCCTGAAATAAAAACTGCAGTCTTTATTTTGTTAGATCCAGTTGATAGAGCCATTTAATTTAACTTTATTTTTTCCTTTAGAAATTTTTCCGATCACATAGGGTTTAAATTCTTTTGTGAAATATTTTTTTACTTTTTCTAAATTTTTAGCACTAATGATTAAACAAAAGCCAACACCACAATTGAACGTTTTAAGCATTTCTTTATCAGATATATTATTTTTTTTTAGCCATTTGAAAATTTTAGAAGTATTAATTTTATTTAAATCAATTTCGGCAACTAATTTTTCTGGAATAACTCTTTTTATATTATCAGCCAAACCACCACCAGTAATATGGGCACATCCATTGATTAAGTTTTTGTCAATCAATTTAAGAACTTCTTTAACATAAATTTTAGTTGGTTTAAGTAATTCTGTTTTTAAAAATTTATTTTTTTTGATGTTAATTTTTTTTTGTTTGAGAACATGTCTTACAAGAGAATAGCCATTTGAATGAAGTCCACTGGATGGAATGGCTAATATTAAATCATTTGATTTAATTTTATTTTTACTTAAAATTTTATTTTTATCAACAACACCAACTGCAAAACCTGCTATATCAAATTTGCCTTTTTCGTAAGTACCAGGCATTTCTGCAGTTTCACCACCAACTAATTCACATTCAGATTGTTTGCATCCATTAACTATTCCTTTGATAATTGATTTTAGTTTAGATAAATCAATTTTGTTAATTGATATATAGTCTAAGAAAAGAAGAGGTTTTGCTCCCTGAACAATCAAATCATTTACACTCATTGCAACAAGGTCAATTCCGATTGTATCGTATTTGTTAAGTGTATTTGCAATTTCAATTTTAGTTCCAACACCATCTGTACAAGCAACAATTTTTGGTTGTTTTATATGATTTGGAATATCGGATATCGAGCCAAAACCTCCAATATTAGAAAATTTTTTAGTCCCTTTTTTTTTTGATGAAACTGATGAGATGAAATTAACAAAATTATCAGCCGCATCAATATTAACGCCACTTTTTTTATAGGTAAATAATTTTTTATTCATTAATATGATTTATGAAATTTAATTTTAAATTTATTTCTTTGAAAAAACTATATATTCATTTTTGCTTTCTTTCTTTATTAAATATTTTTTTTTCCACAGTTAATATTCACGCAAAGAGCTTCTCAATTAATGATATAGAAATATCCACTCCATTTGAGATTAATTTTAACAAAAATGAGATAATCGATGAGGGGTTTGTTCAAGCATTTGATCAACTTGTTTTATCTATTGTGCAAACAAAAGACCAAAAAAAACTCAGAAAAACTTCTCTAGCTTTAATTAAGGGAATGATAGAATCTTTTTCAATTAAAGAAGAAAAATTCATTGATGAAATTTATTATTTATCTTTAAATGTTTCTTTTAATAAAAAAAAAGTATTTAATTTATTAGAAAAAAAAAATATATTTCCATCTGTACCAATAAAAAAAGATGTACTTTTTATTCCAATTATTCTAGATGAAAATAAAAATGAAATATTAATGTTTTCAGAAAGTTACTTGTTTAACAATTGGAATTTGAATATTAAAAATTACCATTTGCTAAATTTTATTTTACCCACAGAAGATCTGGACGATTTTAATTTAATAAAAAATAATTCAAGAAACTTAGAAAATTATGATTTTAAACAAATAATCCAAAAATATAACCTGGAAGATTATATTATAATGATTGTTTTTAAAAATAACGAAGAAATAAGAGTCTTGAATAAAATAAGTTTTAATAAAAAAATGGACTTAAAAAATCTAAAATTTAAAAATTTTGGTTTAAAAAATGATAAAGAATTTGAAGAATTCACAGAAAATTTAAAAAATATATATGAAGATTATTGGAAATCTAAAAATGAAATTAATACCTCGATCAAGTTAGCTTTATCAGTTTCTATTGATAATTATGATAATTCAAAAATTTCTCAATTTGAGGATATGTTAAGTAATATGGATTTAATTTATGATTATTATATTTTTAAATTTGATAATAGAAATATTATTTATAAAATTATATTTAATGGCTCTCCTGATTATTTCATAAATGTTATGAAAGATAAAAATTATGAATTTGATACTCAAAATCGGATATGGATTTTAAAATGAGAAATTTAAATCAATTGATCCTTAAATTTGATTATGAACAAAATTTCAAAGACCAAGATTTTTATGTTTCTAAGAGTAATGAATATTCTTTTAAATTGTTAAATAACTGGCCAATGTGGGAAAAAAATTTTGTAAATTTAATTGGAGAAAAGTTTTCAGGAAAAACACACTTAGTAAATATCTTTTTAAAAAAATTTAATGGCATCAAAATAGAAGCAAGCGACATAAACAATCAGTCTTTAAAAGAGATTAAATTTTATGAAAATATTATCATTGAAAATCTTAATGAAGAGGTTGACGAAAATTTATTTTATACATTATTGAATATTATTGATCAGGATAATAAATATTTAATTGTTACAACGAAAAAACCTATTGTCAGCTTTTCGTATAAACTAGATGATTTAAATTCTAGATCTAAAAATTTTCTTTTATCTGCTATTGAAAAGCCTGAGGATGACCTTATGTTTGCCTTAATATTGAAAAACCTATCTGATAGACAAATATCTATTGATAAAAAGCTGATAGATTTTATTATTAAAAGAATTGATAGATCCTATGGCAAAATTTTTGATTTCATATATAAAATCGACGAAATTAGTTTAAAAAGAAAAAAGCCAATCGATTTTAAAATTATTAAAGAAGCATTAGGGGAATAATTGAATAAGTACAGAACTCATAACTGCAACGAATTAAGAAAAGAAGATTTAGATAAGGTTATTTCTATATCTGGTTGGATTAATAAAAAACGTGATCATGGCAATCTTTTATTTATTGATCTTAGAGATAATTATGGAATTACACAGTGTATAATTGACAAAGGGAATAAAAGTTTTTTAGAACTAGAAAAAACTCAATTAGAAACAGTTGTTAAGATAGAGGGAAAAGTTGTTAATCGCTCAAACGAAACAATTAACAAGGATATAGAAACTGGTGAAATAGAAGTTGTTATAGAAAATTTTGAAACTCTTGGAACTTGTAAAGAACTGCCCATGCCTGTTTTTAGTGATCAGGAATATGCAGAAGAAATAAGATTAAAATATAGATTTTTAGATTTAAGAAGAAAAAAAATACATGAGAATATTATTTTAAGATCCAATGTTATTTCATACATAAGAAATGAGATGACAAAAATAGGTTTTTTAGAATTTCAAACACCAATATTAACCTCATCAAGCCCCGAAGGTGCAAGGGATTTTTTAGTTCCCAGCAGATTAAACCCTGGAAAATTTTACGCCTTACCTCAAGCTCCGCAACAATTTAAACAACTAATTATGGTGTCAGGATTTGATAAATATTTTCAAATCGCACCATGTTTTAGAGATGAAGATGCAAGGGCCGATAGAAGTCCGGGCGAATTTTACCAGTTAGACATAGAAATGTCTTTTGTAGAGCAAGAAGATGTTTTTAATGTTGTTGAAAAATTATTAATTAACACTTTTAAAAAATTTTCAAATAAAAAATTGATGTATGATCAATTTCCTAAGATTTCATATACTGATGCCATGCTTAAATATGGTAATGATAAACCTGATTTAAGAAATCCATTGATTATTAATGATATAACAGAAATCTTTACAAGAGAGGATGTGTCTTTTGAAATTTTTAAAAAACTAGTAAAATCTGGTTCTAAAGTTAGATGTATTTCAACCAAGAACACAAAAGATAAACCAAGAAGCTTTTTTGATAACATTGATAAGTGGGCAAAAGAACAAGGTGCTTCAGGTTTAGCATATTTAACTTTTGAAGAAGATGGTAATCTTTCTGCAAAAGGACCAATTGGAAAATTTTTTTCTAAAGAAGCTTTATTAGAAATTATGAAAAAAACTAATTCAAAAGTGGGTGACAGCATTTTTATGGCTTGTGGTAAACAAAGCGAATTAGAAAAAATAACTGCCCAAGCTAGAGATAAGATTGCAAGTGACCTGGATTTAATTAATGAAAATATTTTTGCTTTTTGCTGGATAGTTGACTACCCTATGTTTGAAAAAGACGAGATAACAAATAAGATTAAATTTAGTCATAACCCTTTTTCCATGCCACAAGGGAATTTGAATGATAAAGATTTAGAAAATCCCCTAGATATATTGGCTTATCAATATGATATTGTATGTAATGGTATAGAACTTTCTTCTGGAGCGATACGAAACCACAAACCAGAGCTTATGTATAAGTTATTTTCGATTGCTGGTTATGGCAAGAGCCAAGTTGATGAAAAATTTAGTGGAATGATTAATGCTTTAAGTTATGGGGCACCACCTCATGGAGGCATAGCTCCAGGCATAGATAGAATAATAATGCTATTAGCTAATGAAAAAAATATTAGAGAAGTTACTATGTTTCCTATGAATCAAAATGCTCAAGATTTAATGATGAAAGCTCCATCAGAGGTCACTGAAGAACAATTAAAAGAGCTTAATCTCGTCTTAAAAACTAAAAAATAGAAATTACTTCTTTCCTTTTAAGTTTATTTTAATATCTGAAAGATCTACGAGATTTTTTTTATAATTATTTCTAACAAAGCCTTTACTTGTTATGTCTTTAACAATTTTTAATAATTGATTTTGATCTTCTGAAGGTTGTTCCTCTGGATTAATACTATCATTCCCTCCAATTGAAGGTGTATGAGCTAGATCTTCTCTATTTTGATAAGAGATAGCTAACTCTCTAAAAATGTAATCTAATATTGAACTTGCGCTTAATATTCTGTCATTTCCATGCACTTTTCCAGAAGGCTCAAATTTTGTTCCAATAAAAGCACTAATATATTCATCTAATGGTACTCCGTATTGAAGGCCAAGAGACACAGCAATTGCAAAATTATTCATTAAAGCTTTAACTAATTCACCTTCTTTACTTGTGTCAATGAATATTTCCCCAATTTTACCATCCTCATATTCTCCAGTATGGAGATAAACCTTGTGATCCCCGATTGTTGCCTTTTGAATATATCCCTTTCTTCTGTCTGGCATCCCAAATCTTCTACCACCTCTTTCAGAAGTTTTATTTAAACTTGCAATAATATTTTCTTTATTTGGAGATGTTGTTTGGTTTATTTCTGAAACTACTTCAGCTTTTTTGCTTTCAATAACTTTGTTGTTATTTGGGTCTAGGCTTTTAGTTTTTCGATTATCCAATTTAACATCTAAAACCTCAAATTTACCATCGTCTCTTTTTTCAAGTTTTTTTAATTCTGTTTCATTGATGTCATCCAGATAATGATTAACCTTGAAAGTACATGTGTAATAAGTCTCAACTAAATATTTTGCCATTTAACCTCAATTTAAATTTTAATTTGAATAATGATTAATTTAATTTATATACAAATTCATATTTTAGTCTAATTTAAATTATACAATTTTTAATTGAATAAATAATTATATTTTATGTTGACACTTTTTAATAAAATTTTCACTTGGTGGAATCAGGATACTTTTGGAACAAGATTAAACACTATTTTTTTTGGAAAAATAGTTGGCAATGACGAATTAGGCAATAAATATTACGAGAGTAAAAATGGAAAAAGATGGGTAATCTATGCAGATACAATCGATGCATCAAAAATACCAGTAGAGTGGTATTCCTGGATGCATTTTACACCTAACAAAATTGAAAATGATCATAAACTTAATAAATATAATTGGCAAAAACCTCATCAATCTAATTTGACTGGCACAGAGGAGGCATATTATCCAAACAAAAATAAAGATGGTATTAAAAAAAAATATTCTAGCTGGAAAGAATAAAATAAATTTATTCTTTTTTAGTCTCATAGCTTATTTTTTTTTGATTAATAGCTCAATTTCTCAAATTAATTTAGAAGGTGTTTTTACTGACTTAAAGATATTAGATAAAATAAGTTCTAAAAATACTTTAGTTAAATTAAAAAATGGAGAACTGATTAAATTTCAAGATCTATCTATAAAAAGCTTAAAGTGCAAAAATTCAGAGTTTGATGATAATCCTGAAATAACAGCTTATATTCAAGTTAAAGATTTAACAGATAAAAATAATGATGAGGTGTTTGTATTTAATGGATGGATGTTTTCATCCAGTCCTTCAATAACTCCCTTTGATCACCCTGTATATGATGTTTGGCTTGTGAATTGCTATTAAATAATTTTATCTTTATCAAGCCAGCTTACATTAAAATCAGATTCGATAAATTTTTTATGATTTAAAAGTTTTTTATGAAGTGGTATCGTTGTTGTAATTCCTTCAATAACAAATTCATCTAAAGATCTGCTCATTCTTTGAATTGCTTCGGTTCTATTTCTTCCATGACAAATTAATTTACAAACCATACTGTCATAATAAGGTGTTACCTTATAACCCTGGAATATTGCTCCATCAACTCTTGTTCTAAAGCCTGAAGGTTGATGACACATGCCAATTGTTCCAGGCGATGGTTGAAAATTTTTACTAGCATCTTCTGCATTAATTCTGCACTCAATAGCATGGCCTCTTGGTTTGATATCGCTTTGTTTTAGTGCTGTTTCACCGGAAAAAGCAATCCAAATTTGCTCTTTAATAATATCAATGCCAGTAACCATTTCAGTTACAGGGTGCTCAACTTGCACTCTTGTATTCATTTCAAGAAAGTAAAATTTTCCATCTTCATAAATAAATTCCACAGTTCCAGCCCCCATATATCCAATTTTAGTTACCATATTTACCGTTCTTTCAAATAAATCTTTTCTAATTTCATCATTTAAAACTGGACTAGGCGTTTCTTCAATTAATTTTTGGTGCCTTCTTTGAACTGAGCAGTCTCTTTCATGCAAATGAACAACTCCATTTTTACCAGCTAAAATTTGAACCTCAATGTGTCTAGGATTTTGAAAGAATTTTTCAATATAAACTTCATCATTTCCAAAGTATTTTTGTGCTTCTGACTTTGCGGCTGAAAATAAAGTTTCAAATTCCTCCTCTTTATGAACAATTTTCATGCCTTTTCCGCCACCACCACCCGAAGCTTTAATTAAAACTGGAAATCCAATTTTTTTACATAACTCTTTTGCTTGAGTTATATCTTTTACTCCACCGTCAGAACCTTCTATTACCGGTAATCCATTTTCTTTTGCTATTATTTTAGCTTGGATTTTGTCACCCATCATTTTAATAAGCTTAGAAGACGCACCAATAAAACTTATTTTATTTTCTTCAAGTATTTTGGCAAAATTTGCATTTTCAGATAAAAATCCATATCCAGGATGCACTGCATCTGCATTAGTAAGCTCAATTGCAGACATTATGTTTGGAATATTTAAATAGCTATTTGCAGGCTGATGAGATCCTATGCAAACACTTTCGTCAGCCATTCTTACAGGCATACTATCTCTATCAACATCAGAATGAACGGCAACTGTTGCAATTCCCCATTCCTTACACGCTCTAATAATTCTAACCGCAATTTCCCCTCGGTTTGCAATTAAAATCTTTTTAAACATTATTTTATTCTAGAATAATAATAGTTTGACCAAATTCTACAGGATGACCATCTTCAACACAAATTTCTTTTACAACGCCATCAGCGGTTGAGGGAACATGGTTCATAGTTTTCATCGCCTCAACTATCATTATAGTATCACCTTTTTTAATTTTTTTTCCTACTTCAACAAATTTTTTAGCACCCGGTTCTGCTGAATGGTAAGCAGTTCCAATAATCGGTGAAGTAATTTTAGTTCCTGATTTTATATTAACTTTCTCAGAGACATCATCATAGTGTGTATTTTGAGAAGGCGAAGCTATAACTGGCTGATTACCTAAAGAGATATTATTTTTAGACACTTTAATTTTAGTATCTTTTTCTGTGATTTCTATTTCTGTAAGATTAAACTCATCTAAATAGTCACTTAACTCTTTTATAATATTTTTATCAATTTTCATTTTTTAAAATGTTTTGTATTGAAATTATGGCTAAAATGTATCCTTCTGCACCTAAACCAAAAATTCCTCCTGTAGCAATATCACTTATAAGAGATTTGTGTCTAAATTCCTCTCTTTTATAGATATTTGAGATATGCAGTTCAATTATTGGTTTTTTAAACAAATCAAGAGCATCTCTAATCACAACTGATGTATGTGTAAAACCTGCGGCATTGATTATCATGCCATCATATTTTTTTCTAGAATCTTGAATTAAATTTACAAGTTCTCCCTCAACATTTGATTGGACAAATTCCAATTCAATTCCAATCTCATTTGCTTTTTTTAAACAATTTTCCTTTAATTCTTTAAAAGTCGTTGATCCATATTGTGATTGTTCTCTTTCACCTAATAGATTAAGGTTGGGACCATTAATAATAATTATTTTATTATTCATTCAGCACTTATATACGATGAGAAATATAAAAAAAATAAAAATTAAGGTAAATGGCAAAGTTAAATCTATATCTGATAATTATAAAATGTCTGATTTAGTAAAAAATCTTAAAATTCCCATGAAAAAAGTAGCAATTGAACTTAATCAAGAAATAATAGATAAAAAAAATATTAATAAGATTAATTTAAAAAAAAATGACAAAATTGAAATAGTTCACTTTATTGGAGGTGGTTAAGTTGAAAATAGATAAATTAATTATTGCAAAGAAAAAATTTACTTCACGTTTAATTGTAGGAACAGGAAAATATAAAAGTATGTCAGAGTGCGCTAAAGCAATTAAACTTTCAGGTGCAGAAATAGTAACTGTAGCAGTAAGAAGAGTAAATATAACAGATAAAAAAAAACCACTTTTAATGGATTATATAGATCCAAAAAAAATTACATATTTACCTAATACAGCTGGATGTTTTAATTCAAAAGAAGCCTTAAGAACTCTTAGGTTGGCCAGAGAAATAGGGGGATGGAAATTAGTAAAATTAGAGGTATTAGGTGATAAGCAAAATTTATTTCCCGACATGATTGAAACTTTAAAGTCTACAGAAGTTCTTGCTAAAGAGGGTTTTAAAGTTATGGTTTATTGTAACGACGATCCATTGATGGCAAAACGTCTTGAAGATTCTGGTGCAGATGCAATAATGCCTTTGGCAGCGCCTATAGGTTCAGGTTTAGGTATTCAAAATAAAGTTAATATTCAAATTATTAGAAAACAAACAAAACTTCCTTTAATTATTGATGCAGGTTTAGGACAAGCTTCTGATGCAACAATTGCTATGGAGCTAGGTTGTGATGGAGTATTAGTTAATACCGCAATAGCAAAAGCAAAAAAACCATTTGAAATGTCGCTAGCATTTAAAAATGCAGTAATTTCTGGTAGACAATCTTTTTTAGCTGGACGTATAGAAAAATATTTATATGGAAATGCATCTTCTCCAAAAACAGGAATAATTAAATAGCAACTGGTTTTTTAATAAATTTTTTTTTAAAAAAAGGTTTCTTTTTAAAAGGTTTTTTATGAAATTTTTTAACATCTTTTTTTTCAATAATCTTATCCTCTTTAATTTGTAGCTCTATATTTTTTAATTTTTCAAAATGTTCAACTAATTCAACTGTTTTTTTTAATTTGTTTTGAACATTAATTATATACTCAGGTATTATCAGGGTGGGGTCACTGACAATATCTATCGTCATTTTATTTTTCTTTTCAAAATATGTTAAATCATCAACAAAGTTTTCTTTTAAAAAATCAGAAATTTTTTCACAAACTCTTAATTCAACAAATTTAGCCTTATTAATAACCGCTTTTAGCTCAACAGTCTTAAGTAGTTTTTGAGCAAAAGATTCATCTGTAAGAGTAACTTTCCATTTTATAGCACTTTCTCTTAGTCGTTGTCTTGACATTTCAAGAAGACCAAAGTTACTTATTCTTCCTATTTGTATACGAGCCCTATCTGCTCTGCATTTTTCTTTAAGTTTTCTCTCAACTAACCGTCTATTTCCATAACTTAGCATATCAATAAAATCTATTATAATTAAACCAGATAAATCTCTTATTTTAATTTGTCTAGAGATCTCTTCAGCCGCTTCAATATTTGTATCCAAAGCAGTGCTTTCAACATTTTTGCCTTTTATTGAACTTCCAGAGTTAATGTCTATTGATACTAATGCCTCGGTTGGGTTAATCACAAGATACCCTCCTGATTTTAATTTTACTTCTGAATCAAATATTTGATTTAACTTTTGTTCTATGTTTTCTTCAATAAATAATGGACTTTTCCCTCTATATTTTTTTACTTTTTTTACACTGGAAGGCATTATCATTTTCATAAATGTTTGAGCCTTCTTGTAGCCTTCATTACCTTCAATAATTATATTTTGAGTGCTATCATCAAACATATCTCTTAAAGTTCTTTTAATAATTTCACTTTCCTGATGTATCAAGGAAGGAGCTATTGAGTTGATAGCTGTATCTTTAATTTGACCCCATGTATTTATTAAAGTTGATAAATCATTACTAATTTCATTTTTAGTTTTATTGCTACCAGCAGTTCTGACAATTAACCCCATCTCTTTTGGAATTTCAATTTCATTTAAAATAGTTCTAATTTTTTTTCTATCAGTCGGATTGAATATTTTTCTTGAGATGCCACCACCTTTTGGAGTATTAGGCATTAATACAATATATTTTCCTGCAATTGAAATAAATGTGCTTAGTGCAGCACCTTTTTGGCCTCTTTCATCTTTTATAACTTGTATTAGTATTACTTGATTTGGTTTCATGACCTCTTGTATCTTGTATCTTTTAAATCTAAATTTATTCTCTTTTATCTTTTCTTTTTCTTCTTCCAAATTTTCTTTACTATCAACTTCTTCATTTATTTCTTTTTCAATAGGGTCATCAATTTCAAGTTTACCTTCCGCGATGTTTTCCTCTTCTTTAGCCTGAACTTCTTTTGAAAGTTCCTCTCTTGCTTTTTCTTCTTCCTCCTTAATTTTTTCTAAATCAGCTTTAGGAATTTGATAATAATCTGACTGAATATCGTTAAATGAAAGAAAACCATGTCTTTCTCTACCAAAGTCAATAAATGCAGCTTGAAGAGAAGGCTCTATTCTGCTCACTTTCCCAAGATAAATATTATTTTTGATTAAATTGTTTTTTAAACCTTCGTATTCGTAATCTTCAATATTGTCACCTGATTTAAGAACAACTCTGGTTTCATTGGGATGCGAAGCATCGATATATAAATTTTTTTCCATAATAGTTTTATTGATTGATTCATTTAGTTTTTAAATATTTGTAAAATTTTGATTAATTCTATTGCCTTATCTTTAACAAATTACAGGATATAATGGAAATTAAATGAATAAGTTTTTAAAAAATACACTGATTATTTCACTATCTTCTCTTTTATTGTTATGTATTTTGGTCTTTTTCGTATTATGGACTTATTCAAACAACATTCCAGATTATAAGTTTCTTAAAAACTACAAACCACCAGTTTCAAGCAAAGTGTATTCTGGTAATGGTGAATTAGTTGCAGATTTTTCTAAAGAAAAAAGAATATTTGTTCCATATAACTCAATTCCAAAAAATGTAATTAATTCATTTTTATCAGCAGAAGATAAAAATTTTTTCTCTCATCCAGGGATTGATGCAAAAGGAGTTTTAAGAGCGGTAATTAATAATATTTCCAATATCATTTCATCAAAAAGACTTGAGGGAGCATCAACAATTACTCAGCAAGTGGCAAAAAACTTTTTATTAACAAACGAAGTAAGTTTGAATAGAAAAATTAAAGAAGCAATTTTGGCATTTAGAATAGAAAGAGCACTTTCAAAAGAAAGAATTTTAGAGTTATACTTAAATCAAATATATCTTGGAAGTGGCGCATACGGTGTAGCTGCAGCTAGTTTGGAATATTTTGATAAATCAATTAAAAATTTAAATTATGGAGAAGCCGCTTTATTGGCAGCTCTTCCTAAGGCTCCAAGTAGATATAATCCTTATAGGGATATTGAGTTAGCTAAATTTAGAAGAAATTTAGTTTTAAAAAATTTATATGACAATAAATATGTAAACTTAAAATTATTTCAAAAACTAAAAAAAGAAAAAATTAATTTGAATAAAACAAAAAAAGTTTATTTGGAAGATGCCCAATATTATATTGAAGATGTTAGAAAAAGTGTCATCGAAACTTTTACTTATGACAAAGTTTACAAACAAGGTTTTAATATAAATACACCTATAAATTTAGAATTACAAAAAATTGCAACAGATACTCTGAGGGGCGGTTTGATTTCTTACGATAAAAGAAAAGGTTGGAGAGGCGCTTTATCCAATAAAGAATATAATAAAAATTGGAATAAAAATTTAGAAAAATTTAATTTAGAAAAATCTATTGGTTGGCAGATTGCGATAGTAAAAAAAATAAATAAATTTTCAACTGAAATAGAAACAGAAAATAAATTAAATGGAAAAATTGAATTTAAAGATATTTCTTGGACTAAAAAAGAATTTAATCAGTTATTAAAAATTGGAGATATAATTTATATAAAAAAAATTAAAGATAATAATTATAGCTTAAAACAGCTGCCTAATATAAATGGTGGTGTGGTTGTTATGGATCCATACACAGGTAGAGTGTTAGCTCTAAGTGGTGGCTTTAGCTTTACAAAAAGTGAGTTTAATAGAGCATCACAAGCTTTAAGACAACCGGGTTCAGCATTTAAGCCATTTGTTTATGCTTTAGCTTTAGAAAATAAATATACCCCAACATCTTTAATACTAGATGCTCCATTAGTTTTAGAACAAGGAGTTGATTTAAAAATGTGGAAACCAGAGAATTATGGTAAAAAATTTTATGGTCTCTCGACTTTAAGAGTTGGTTTAGAGAAATCAAGAAACTTAATGACCGTAAGAATAGCTCAAGACTTAGGTCTAACCAAAATAATAAATTTTTCTAAAAATCTAGGTATTTATGAAAATCCCGAGGTACTATTGTCAATTTCTCTGGGTTCAGCTGAAACAACTTTGTTAAAGCTTACCTCGGCATACTCTGCGTTTGTTAATGGAGGTAAACTTGTGAACCCAATTTTAATAGATAGAATTCAAGATAGTGAGGGAAAAACTATTTTTAATAACAGTAAAATAAAATGTTTAAATTGTGATCAAATTTCATATCTAGGAAAAGACTACCCTAGTATTGAAAATAATTACAAACAAGTTTTTTCACCTCAAACTGCTTATCAAATGGTATCTATACTTGAAGGAGTGATTCAAAGAGGAACAGGAAAAAAATTAAAAGATTTAAATCTAAATATAGCTGGAAAAACTGGCACAACTAATAAAAATACTGATACATGGTTTGTTGGTTTTACTTCAAATTTATTAGTGGGAGTTTATGTGGGTTCTGATAGTCCTACTCCACTAGGAAGATATGAGACTGGATCTAAAACAGCTTTACCAATTTTTAAAGAATTTATTAAAAAAACAGTTAAAAAATCAGACGCAAGACCATTTAAAGTAGCAAAAGGAACAGTAATGATGGTTGTAGACCCTATAACAGGTCAGAAAGCAAAGTTTACTTCAAAAAATACCATTATTGAGGTTTATAAAGATCAAAATGTAATTGATGGCAAAGTACTTTATTCAAATACTGATAGATTAGATGCTAATAATATATTAAAGTTTTATTGATGGATGATAAATATCAAAATTACAAAAAAGAAATAGAAAAAATTAATCAAAGAGTTAAGGAGTATCTTTGAAAAAAATAATATCTATTCAAAACTTAAAACGTTAAATACAAAAATGCTAGAAGCCAACTTTTGGCAAGATAAAAATAATTCCAGAAATACAATTAAAGAAAAAAAACTATATGAGGATTTGACAAATTCTCACATCAGTTCAATTGAAAAACTTAAAGATCTAGATGATTTAAGTGAACTAGCTTTAGAAGAGAATAATCAAATAGTGCAAAAAGAAGTACTACAAAACATAAAAGATTTAAGAGTTTTGGTTAAAAAAAATGAAATAAAATGTTTTTTGTCTAATGAGGCAGATTCACTTGATTGCTATATAGAAATTCACGCTGGTGCAGGTGGGACTGAAAGCCAAGATTGGGCAGACATGTTAAGAAGAATGTATTTAAAGTGGGCTGATCAAAAAAATTTTAAATCAGATTTAATTAGTGAGCATAAAGGTGACGAAGCAGGCATAAAATCTTCAACAATAAAAATACAAGGTGATTATGTATTTGGATGGCTTAAAAAAGAGTCAGGCATACATAGATTGGTTAGAATATCTCCTTTTGATTCAGGAGCCAGAAGACACACTAGTTTTGCAAGTATTTGGGTTTATCCAGTGGTAGATGAAAATATCAATATTGAAATTATAGAGAAAGATTTAAGAATAGATACTTATCGTTCTAGTGGAGCGGGGGGGCAGCATGTTAATACTACAGATAGTGCGGTAAGAATAACTCATATTCCGTCTAAAATTGTAGTTCAATGTCAAAACGAAAGATCTCAACACAAAAATAAAGAAACATGTATGAACATGCTAAAAGCAAGATTATACGATTATGAAATTAAGAAAAGAAATAAAGAAAATGAGAATAATGAAAGCTCTAAGGCAGAAATTGGCTGGGGGCATCAAATAAGGTCTTATGTATTACAACCATATAGACTTATTAAAGATAGCAGAACTAATTTTGAAAGCACAAATCCTGACAAAGTTTTAGATGGAGATCTTGATGAGTTTTTAGAACAATCACTTTATCAAATTAAATGAAAAAAAAAATTATAAAATATACTTTATTAATTTTTGGAATTTTTATTTCAGCAATAATTTATTTAAGTTTGGTTGGCCTTGAAACAGAAAAGTTTAATAGTCAGATTAAAAGTAAGTTGTTTACAGTAAATAATAAATTAGATCTTAAATTAAAAAAAATAAAATTAACTTTAGATCCATTAAATTTTAAGATTAATGCAAAAACTATTGGTGCAAAAATAATATATCAAAAAAAAATTTTAGAACTTGAGTATATAAAAACACAAATTTCATTAAATTCTCTATTTAAAAATAAATTAGTTTCTTCAAATTTAGACATATCAACTAAATCTATACCACTTAAAGATTTGATCAGATTTATGAGAGCAATAAGTAATAAACCAGAATTATTTTTCTTAGAACGAATGATTGAGAAAGGGTATGTGATCGCAAACTTAGAGTTTAATTTTGATGAAAATGGAAAGATTAAAAATGATTATCAAATTAAAGGATTGTTAAAAGATGGAATAATAAATTTTTCAAAGGATTATAATTTTAAAAATTTAAATTTTATTTTAAATGTCAAAAACAATATTTTTAACTTTAAGGATATTAATTTTAGAACAAATGAAATGAATTTTTTTTCAGATAATCTAAAAGTTACACAAAATAAAAACAACCTCCTATTTGAGGGAGTAATTGAAAACAAAGATTCCGATTTAAGCAATAAGTTAATAAGTTTAACAAAATTAAATCTTAAAAATATTAACTTTAACTCAAAAAATAATTTTTCTTTTAATGTTAATAATAAGTTTAAATTAATGAATCTAGCTATTGACTCAGAAATTCATATCAATGAGCTTCAGTATAGTAAACCAGATATATTAAATGATTATTTTTCTAAAATTCAAGATAAAATTTATTTTAAAGATCACAAAATAAAAGCTAGATATAAAAAAAATGATTTTTACGCAAAAGGGCTGGGTAAAATTCAATTACAAGAAAAATTTGATAAAATTGAGTATTTAATCACCAACAAGGATAAAGATTTTAAACTAGTATCAAATATAATCTTAAGTGAATTAAACATAAAAGGAAAAAAACTTTTTAAAAATTTTTTCCCTAAAATAAATAATGATGAGATTAATTTAAAGGATCACCAGGTTTTAATAGAATATAAAGATAAAAATTTATTTTTTAAAGGGCATGGAAAAATTAAGATAGAAAATGAATTTGATATTATAGATTATTCTATTTCAAAAATTCGTAATAAAATTAATTTTGATACTAAATTGAATTTAGACAAAACTTCATTAAACTTAATTTTTCTAAACTATATAAAAGATATAAAATCAAAAACAGAAGTAATATTATCAGGCACATATGAAAAAGATAAAGAGCTTAAATTAAAAAAAATTAGCATTCTCTCAAAAAATAATCAAATAATTTTCGAAAATTTTCTATTAGATAAAGATAATAAAATAATTAAAATTGATAAGATAGATTTAGATTATTATGATATCGAAAATAAAAAAAATCAATTTTTAATTAAAAGAGATAAAGAAAATAATTATCAATTAAGTGGATCAATATTCAATGCTAATACTTTAATTTCCAATTTACTTAAAAGTAAAGATGAAAAACAATTCGAAATTTTCAAAAATAATATGAATCTAAATTTAAATATTGGCAAAGTTTATATTTATGATGAAAATATAGTGAGAGATGTAAAAGGTAAACTTTTTATTAAAAACAATAAAGTTTTCCAGACTAATATTTCAGCACTTTTTAATAATAATAAAAATTTAACATTTACAATTAACACTAATGCCAATAGTGAAAAAATTACTACTTTATTTTCAGCTAGAGCAAAACCATTAGTAGATAGATATAAGTTTATAAAAGGATATGAAGGGGGTTATTTAGATTTTTACTCATCTAAAAAAAATAAGATTTCAAATTCAGTACTAAAAATTTATGACTTTAAACTCCAAGAACTACCCACTCTTACAAAACTTTTGACTCTTGCATCCCTTCAGGGCATTGCCGATCTATTATCAGGAGAAGGAATAAGATTTGATGAATTTGAGATGAATTTTAATAATAAAGATAATTTGATGACTATTGATGAAATTTATGCAATTGGCCCTTCTATTTCTGTATTGATGAGTGGATATGTGGAAGAAGATAAACTTGTTAGTTTAAGAGGGACGCTGGTACCTGCAACCACAATTAATAAAACAATAAGTTTAATACCACTTTTTGGTAAAATTCTTGTTGGTGACAAAAGAGGTGAGGGAGTATTTGGAGTTAGTTTTAAAATAAAAGGATCACCTGATGCTTTAGAAACTAATGTAAACCCAATCAAGACTTTAACTCCAAGATTTATAACCAGAACACTGGAAAAAATTAAAAGAAATTAGTCTATTAAAATTTTTATATGCCTTTTTTTTCCAACAGACAATTTAAGGTAATCTTTATCAAATAGTTTTCGATCAATAATTAATTTTTCTTTTGAGATAATTTTATCATCTATCTTAATAGCATTTCCTTTAATTAATCTTCTTATTTCACTTTTAGAATTTTCTAATTTAGATAAAATTACTAGATCTATTATGGTAATTTGCTTATCAATATCTTCTGTTTTAATCTTGATTGATGGCAAGCTAGATCCAAGTGCATTGCCTGAGAACGCTTCCTTTGCGGCTTGTTCAGAATTTAGAGCTGCTTTTTCTCCATGGAGCATTGTTGTAGCTTCATTCGCTAATAATATTTTTAATTTATTAATATTTTTATCTTGGTTATTTTCAATTTGATTATCTTCAAGATCAGTAAAAATTTTTAAAAACTTTACAACGTCCTTATCATCAGTATTTCTCCAAAATTGCCAATAGTCGTATGCTGATAATAAATTAGCATCTAGCCAAATTGCACCATTTTCAGATTTTCCCATCTTAGCACCTGATGCCAAGGTAATTAAAGGTGTTGTTAATCCATATGTCTGTTTATTTGAATATCTTTTAATAAGATCAACTCCATTAACAATATTCCCCCATTGATCCGAACCTCCAATTTGTAAAATACAATTTTCATTTTTATTTAATTCAAGAAAGTCGTATGCCTGTAAAATCATATAGTTAAACTCCATATAACTTAGAGATTGCTCTCTTTCTAATCTTGTTTTTACGCTATCAAAAGTTAACATTCTATTTATTGTAAAGTGTTTACCAATATCACGCAGGAAAGAAATATAATTTAAACTTTTAAGCCAAGTATAATTATTTACAAAAATTGGTTTTGTTTCAGGATTACTGTTATCTAAAAAGTTTTTTAAGATATTTTGAATATTTTTGATATTTTTTTCAATTTCATCTTCACTTAAAATTTTTCTAGTTTTATCTTTACCAGAAGGGTCTCCAATTCTAGTAGTTCCACCTCCCAGCAACACAATTGGACGATGACCATTTTTTTGAAGCAATCTAAGACACATTATTTGCAATAAACTGCCAACATGTAAACTTTCTGCAGTACAATCAAACCCGATATATGCTTTTATTTTTTCTTTATCTAATAAATCAGATAATTCAGCTTCACTTGTACATTGATAGAAAAATCCCCTATCTTTAAATTCTTTTAAAAATTTATTCATAAGTTTATACTTATACAATATACAAATTTTTATTAAAAAGAATATTAATGAAAAAAAAATTATTTACTGCAATTGGGTTGATGAGTGGTACCTCTATGGATGGCGTCGATATATCGTTAATTAAATCAGATGGATTTGATCAATTTTCAAAAATTATAGATGAATACTATGAGTATGATGACAACCTATATAAACAATTGATCAACTTGAGAAATTTAATTCTAGGTCATAAAGATTTAGATAAATATTCTAAACAATTGACTGATTTGGAGAGAAAAATAACATTATTTCACAGTAAAATTATTAATAATATATTGCTGAAATATAAAGACAAAGTTGATTTGATCGGTTTTCACGGACAAACAATTTTTCACGACGCTGAAAAAAAAATTTCTAGACAATTGGGAAATGGAGAACTGTTATCACAGTTAGTTAAAAGAAATGTTGTGTTTGAATTTAGACAAGCAGACCTCAAAAATAATGGTCAGGGAGCACCTTTAACACCAATTTTTCACAATCTTTTAGCTAGAAACATTAATGATAATCATCAAATTGGATTTCCAATCTCTATAATTAATATAGGTGGAATTTCAAATATAACAAATTTAATTAAAAACAACAATTTAGTAGCAGGTAATTTGAAAGCATTTGATATAGGACCGGGCAATTGTCTTATTGATGACTGGGTTAGAAAAAACTCAAAAAAAAAATTTGATGAAGGAGGTTCAATTGCAAAATCTGGAAAAATTGATCAATTAATTTTAAATCAAGCAATTGAAAATTTTAAGATTAAATCATATGAAAATTCATTAGATGTAAAAGATTTCGATATTTCTTTTGCCAGAGGACTTTCATTAGAAGATGGGTGTGCAACAATAACAAGTTTCACAGGTCATCTAATTGCAAAAGGAATCGAATATTCACTTGATCAAAAAAAAAAAAGTTCCGTTAAATGTTTAATTTGTGGTGGAGGTAGAAAAAATTATTTTTTAATAGAGTGTATTAAAAGTCATTTACTTAATAAAGATGATATAATTTTAGAACCTATTGAAAAATATGGTTTTGATGGTGATTATATTGAGTCCCAGGCATTTGGATATCTTGCCATAAGATCTTTTTTGAAATTGCCAATTTCATTTCCAGAAACAACAGGGTGTAATAACCCAACTGTTGGAGGAAAGTTAGTAAAAAACTTTTAGTAAAGAGCAGTTTCTTTTTTTATATATTTATCAAGGCTTTTTAATAAAACATCTTCTGTTTTAGAAAAAAAATGATTAGCATCAGTTATAGACTGAAAGTCAACTTTGATACCTTTTTGTGCACTTAATCTTTTATCTAGTTCAGTAATATATTCAATTGGAACTAGTTCATCTTTTTTGCCATAAATCATTAAACCTGATGTTGGACATGGTGATAAAAAAGAAAAGTCATATACGTTCGGTTGAGGAGATATTGCAATAAATCTATTAATTTCAGGTCTTCTCATTAATAATTGCATGGCTATTAATGATCCAAAAGAAAAACCAGATACCCAGCATTGAGAGTTGTCAAAATTTTCTCTTTCCAACCAATCTAGTGCAGCAGCTGCATCTGCCAGTTCACCTTGACCGTTGTCAAATTCTCCATCACTTTTACCAACACCTCTAAAATTTACTCTACAAACTGAAAACTCATTTTCCATAAATGTATGAAAAGTATCTACCACTACTTTATTATTCATAGTTCCGCCATATTGAGGATGTGGTTGTAAAACTAATGCAATTGGAGATGTATTTTTTTTACTTTTAAAATATTTAGCCTCAAGTCTACCAGCAGGGCCAGGAATAAATATCTCTAAAATTTTGTTATCCATAAGTGCTATTGATTATTATTCTCAAAAAAAAACTACGTCTATCATAAGTGGGCGACAATATGTTAGTTATTTTATAATAATCTATACTTGACCATTTTAGTCAGGTATGTATAAAAAGCCTTAAAATCAAAGGGTAATATGAAATTAAGTTCAAAAGGTAGATATGCTGTAATGGCATTAGTAGACTTAGCAAGGTTTAATAGCATTAATCCTGTATCATTAAGAGACATATCCTTACGACAAGGTATTTCTCTGCACTATCTTGAGCAAATTTTTTCTAAACTGAAAAAAAATGAAATTGTTCAAAGTATTAGAGGAACACAAGGTGGTTATATTCTTTCAAAAAAACCAAACGAAATTAAACTTACAAATATTTTTCATGCAATTGATGAAAAAGTAAAAACTGTTCAGTGTAAAAAAGAGTCTAAAAAAAGCTGCAATGGGAAAGCTATAAAATGTGTAACGCATAACCTTTGGGATGAATTAGAAACGCATATAAATAGTTTTTTTGAAAAAAAAAGCCTAGAAGATTTATTAAAAAATAATACTGAACGAAGAATATAATATGGATAATAGACAAAAAGAAATTGATAATTTAAAAGATTATAAATATGGTTTTTCAACTGATATTGAAAGTACTAGAGCTCCAAAAGGGTTAAATGAAAATGTCATAAAATTTATTTCAAATATTAAAAAAGAACCACAATGGATGCTTGATTTTAGATTAAAAGCCTTTGAAAGATTTAAACAATTAAAAGAACCAGATTGGCAAAAACCTAAGTATCCAAAAATTGATTATCAAGATTTATATTATTATTCAGCACCAAAAAGCATGGATGATAAACCTAAAAGTTTAGATGAATTAGATCCAAAACTTTTAGAAACATATAAAAAACTTGGTATCCCTCTTCAAGAACAGGCGAGGTTAAATGGTATTGCAGTTGATGCGGTATTTGACTCTGTCTCAGTCGCAACAACCTTTAGAGAAGAATTATCTAAGTTGGGAATTATCTTCTGTCCTATTTCAGAGGCTATTCGAAATCATCCTGAGTTAGTTAAGAAATATTTAGGATCAGTAATTCCAACAACAGACCATTTCTTTGCTACTCTTAATTCTGCTGTTTTTACTGATGGTTCATTTGCATATATACCTGAGGGGGTAAGATGTCCGATGGAATTATCTACCTATTTTAGAATTAATGCCTCAAATACAGGTCAGTTTGAAAGAACATTAATTATTGCAGATAAAGGAAGTTATGTAAGTTATTTAGAAGGTTGTACTGCACCAATGAGAGACGAAAATCAATTGCATGCTGCAAATGTAGAATTGATAGCACTTGATGATGCGGAAATAAAATATTCAACTGTACAAAATTGGTATCCTGGAGATAAAGATGGAAAAGGTGGAATATATAATTTTGTTACTAAACGTGGTTTGTGCAAAGGTAAAAATTCTAAAATTTCATGGACACAAGTAGAAACTGGATCTGCTATTACCTGGAAATATCCAAGTTGCATTTTAAAAGGAGATAACTCAGTTGGAGAGTTTTATTCAATTGCAATTACAAACAACCATCAAAAAGCAGACACAGGTACAAAAATGATCCATTTAGGAAAAAATACTAAGAGTAAAATTATTTCAAAAGGAATAAGTGCAGGATTTTCAGATATGACTTACAGAGGCCTTGTTGATATTTCATCAAAGGCTTCAAATTCTAACAACTATACTCAATGTGACTCATTATTAATGGGCAACAAGTGTGGCGCGCATACAGTTCCATATATTAAAAATAAAAATTCAGAATCAAATATTGCTCACGAGGCAACAACCTCGAAGATAAGTGAAGATCAACTACATTATTGTCAGCAAAGAGGCTTGAGCCAAGAAGAAGCAGTTGGGTTAATAGTAAATGGATTTTGTAAAGAAGTTCTACAACAGCTACCGATGGAATTTGCAGTTGAAGCTCAAAAACTTGTTGGAATAAGCTTGGAAGGAAGTGTTGGTTAATGTTAAAGGTAAATAAATTAAACGCAAAGATAGATAACAAAGAAATTTTAAAAGGACTCTCTCTTAATATAAAGCCAGGTGAAGTCCACGCTATAATGGGTCCAAATGGATCTGGAAAAAGTACTTTATCAAATATTTTATCAGGCAAAAAAGGATATGAAGTTTCAGGCGAAGTTCTTTTTGAAGAAAAAAATTTGTTTGATCTTGAAACTGAGGAAAGAGCACATAAAGGTATTTTTTTAGCTTTTCAATATCCATTAGAAATTCCTGGAGTTAATACAAATATTTTTTTAAAAACTTCATTAAATGCAGTGAGAAAAGCAAGAGGTGAAAAAGAGCTTGACGCCATAGAGTTTTTAAAACTGGTAAAAGAAAAAGCAAAAGAGCTTAAGTTTGATGAGGAAAAATTAAATAGACAACTAAATGTTGGTTTTTCAGGAGGAGAAAAAAAGAAAAATGAAATTTTACAAATGTCATTGCTGGAACCAAAGTTATCAATTTTAGATGAAACTGACTCAGGATTAGATATTGATGCTTTAAAAATTGTTGCTGACGGAGTGAATACTTTAAGAGATAAGAAAAATTCTTTTCTAATAATTACTCATTACCAAAGACTGCTAGATTATATCAAACCTGATTTTGTGCATGTATTGAAGGATGGAAAAATTATAAAATCTGGTGGAGCAGAATTAGCATTAGAACTAGAAAAAAAAGGATATGAAAATTTTTAATTAAATGAAAGAACAAATTCAAATAGACTTTGATAATATTATAAAAACTTCAAGTTTTACAAAAAAAGATATTGAGCTTAAGCAAAACGCTTTGAATGAATTTATAAAAACAGGTTTTCCAAACAGAAGACAAGAAAACTGGAAATTTTCTGATTTAAACCAAATAATTAAAAAAAATATTGGGGATCTTAGTTTTTATAACGATTATTCATTCTCGAATAAGATTGACACATCGGTATTTGTTGATGGGTTAGAACATAACAAGATTGTCTTTATAAATGGTAGGATTGAGAAAATTGATTTTGACTATGAAAAAAAAGATAAGATAGAAATAATTGATGTGCCAGAAATTGACAATTGGTCAAATAATTTTAACTCTTTAATTGATTTAAATAAGGCCTTTACTAATAAATCTTATAAAATTTTAGTTAAAAAAGATTATAAATTAGAAAAACCTCTAATAATTTATCATATTACCAATAATAAGATTGAGTCTAAAAACATTAACTTAAGCTTAGATTTTGAATTAGAGGAAAATAGTTCCTTAAGAATAATAGATTTATTTAATGATAATTCTGAAAAAAATTTTTTAAATATTTTTTATAATTTTGATTTAAAGCAAGATGCCGTTCTAAAAAATTATAAAATTGATAAAATAAAAAATAAGAATGTTAAATATTCTTTAAATAACATTGAGCAATCCACCAATAGTGTATCGGAAACATTTATTTTATCTTCAGGCTCACATTTTTTTAAGAATGAGATTAATTGTAATCTAAAAGGAAAATATTCATCAGCATTTATAAATGGTATTTTCTCACTTTCTGATGACATGCATCATGAAGTTAGAACGACTATAAATCACCTAACGGCAAATACTAAAAGTTATCAATTAATTAAAAGTGTTTTAGACGATAGTTCTAAAGCTGTATATCAAGGTAAAATATTTGTTAATTCAGAAGCACAAAAAACAGATGGATATCAATTAAGTAAAGCAATCTTATTAAATGAAGAATCTGAATTTAACGCCAAACCAGAATTGGAAATTTATGCAGATGATGTAAAATGTTCACATGGTTCTGCTTCTGGAAGTTTAAACGAAGATTCAATATTTTATTTAATGTCAAGAGGTCTAAACTACAATCAATCAAGAGAACTTTTGATTGATGGTTTTTTACTTGATGTAGTAGAAAAAATAACAGATTTGGAAATAAAAAATTTAATTAAAAATATGATTGGGTTTAAAGAATGAAAATAGATACAATTAAAAAAGAGTTTCCTATTTTTGATGAAAAAATTCAAAATAATGATCTGATTTATTTGGATAGTGCAAACTCATCACAAAAACCAAAAGTTGTTATTGATAAAATTAATGAGTTTTATTCAAAACAATTTTCTAATGTAGGAAGAAGTGTTCATTATCTTGCCGTAGCTGCTACAAATTTATACGAGAATACTAGAACTTCAGTTCAAAGGTATATTAACGCCAAAGATAAAAACGAAATTGTTTTTACAAAAGGAGCAACTGAAGCTCTAAATCTTGTTGCTAATACTTTAGGTCAAAATTATTTACAGGAAGATGACGAAATACTTATCACTGAATTAGAGCATCATTCTAATTATGTACCATGGCATTTTCTTAGAAAATCAAAAAATATAAAAATTAATTTTGCTGAAATTAATGATGATGGAGAAATCACATTGGAAGAAATTGAAAAAAAAATAACATCTAAAACTAAAGTAATTTCAATTACCCATTTATCAAATGTAACAGGTGCCATTTTGCCAATTAAAGAAATAACAGAATTAGCTCATTCAAAAGGAATAATTGTTGTTGTTGATGGTTGTCAGGGTGCACCTCACTTAAAACTGGATATGCAAGATCTTGATTGTGATTTTTATGCAATTTCTTGTCATAAAATGTATGGCCCGACAGGTTTGGGTGTTTTATATGGTAAAAAAAAATGGCTAGAAGAGTTGCCACCATATCAAGGTGGTGGTGGAATGATTAATGATGTTAAAAAAGATAGAATTTCTTATGGTGATTTACCCAACAAATATGAAGCTGGAACTATGGCTACGGCTCAAGTTATAGCATTTGACCAATCTATTAAATTTTTAGAGAGCATAGGAATAGACAACGTTATCAAACATGAGGCCGATCTAGTTGAATATGGACAAGAGCTATTAAAAAAAAATAATTCTGTTAAATTAATTGGTAGCCCAAAAGATAAAGGTGGAGTTTTATCTTTCACAATTGACGGTATTCATCCGCATGATATTGCAACTATTTTAGATGAAGATGGTATAGCAATAAGAGCGGGACATCATTGTTGTCAAATTTTACATGATAAATTAAATATACCCGCAAGTGCCAGAGCATCAGTTGGAATATATAATACAAAAGATGATTTGGATAAACTTAATGACTCTATTAATAATTGTAAAAAAATATTTGATCTAAAATGAATTTAAAAGAATTGTATCAAGAAATAATATTAGAACATGGTAAAAACCCAAGAAATTTAAGAAAGACAGATAATTTTAATAAAGACGCAAAAGGAAATAATCCTTTATGTGGTGATAATGTCCATATTTATTTAAAGCTTAATGGCCAAAGAATTGTCGAAGATATTTCTTTTGAAGGTAGTGGATGTGCTATTTCAATGGCTTCAGCATCTATTATGACAGATTTAATCAAGGGTAAAAATGAAAATGAAACTAAGGAAATAGTTGAAGATTTTTTAAGCATGATCAAAGAAAGCCCTGAATTAAAATCGGAAAATTTAAAAGAAGATGAAAAAACAAAATTGATGTGTTTATCAGGAGTAAAACAATACCCAATGAGAGTAAAATGTGCTACTCTATCTTGGCATACTCTAATTTCTGCTTTTGACAATAAAGAAGAAAAAGTTAGAATAGAGAATTAAAAATCATGTCTAAAAAAGAATTAATTATTGAAGAGATCAGAAAGATTTATGATCCTGAGATACCAGTTAATATTTATGAATTAGGTTTAATTTATGATGTTAAAGTAAGCGACAATAAAGCAAAAATTATAATGACTCTTACCACTCCTAACTGCCCAGTAGCTGAGAGCTTGCCTCAAGAAGTTAAAGACTCAGCAATGCAAGTAAACGGCATTGAAGAGGTGGATCTTGATTTAGTTTTTGAGCCGCCATGGAACAAGGATATGATGTCAGAGGCAGCTAAATTAGAATTGAATTTATAATGAATCCCGTAATTAAATTAAGTGATAATGCGGCATCAAGAATTAAAGAAATTATGTCAAATGCAGAAACAGAATCTTTAGGAGTGAGAGTGTCAGTAAAAACTGGTGGTTGCGCAGGCATGTCTTATGTAATGGAATATACAAAAGAAGTAAATCCAAACGATGAAATGATAGAAGATAAAGGTGTTAAGGTGTTTGTCGATTCTTCTGCCGTAATGTATTTACTCGGCACTGAAATGGACTATAAAAAAGAAGAGCTATCATCTTCATTTGTCTTTAATAACCCCAATGAAACAGAACGATGTGGCTGTGGAGAATCTTTTAAAATAGAGTAGGTTTTATTATCCTATTATTTGCATAGCAGTATTGCATTTTATGCATAACTTGTGTATAAAACTGTTTATGAATACTTTTGAATTTAAAAATCTTGTTAAAAACCTAAAGAATTCTTTAAAACAAAAAATTTTTTTTAAAGATCTTCGTAAAGAGGTAGAGACTGGTGCTAACGGTACACAGGACTACGTTGTTAAAAAAGGTGTTAACAAAGATACAATTGCAACAACTAGACAGTAGTTAATTACTAACTACTATAATACATCTCAAACTCAACTGGATGAGGTGCGTGTTCAAATTTATGTATTTCTTCAAACTTAAGTGCAATGTAAGCATCAATTTGATCATCAGTAAATACACCACCTTGAGTTAAAAACTCCCTGTCTTTATCTAAACTTTCCATAGCTTCCCTAAGAGAACCACAAACAGTTGGGATTGAACTCACTTCTTCTGGTGGTAATTCATATAGATCTTTATCAAAAGATTCACCTGGATGAATTTTATTTTTTATTCCATCTAGACCAGCCATAAGCATTGCAGCAAAAGTTAAATAAGGGTTTCCGGAAGCATCTGGGAATCTTATTTCACATCTTGCACCTTTTTTATTTAGAGTAATTGGTATACGACATGATGCAGATCTGTTTCTAGCTGAATAAGCAAGAAGGACAGGAGCTTCAAAACCAGGGATTAATCTTTTATAACTATTAGTTGTTGAGTTTGCAAAAGCGTTAATTGCTTTTGCATGTTTTAAAATTCCACCAATATAGTGTAATGCAGTTTCAGATAAGCCAGCATAAGCATCACCTGAAAAAATTGGAGTATCACCTTTCCAAATAGATTGGTGTATGTGCATACCTGAACCATTATCGCCTGCAACTGGTTTTGGCATAAATGTAGCTGTTTTTCCAAATGAGTGTGTAACCATTTGTACAACATATTTATATAGTTGAACGTTGTCTGCTGTCTCAACTAAAGTTCCAAAAACCATCCCAAGTTCATGTTGACTTGGAGCTACTTCATGATGATGTTTTTCTACTTTAACACCTACTTCTTTTAAATTTTTTAAATACTCACCTCTCATATCTTGTTCACTATCAACGGGAGGGACTGGAAAATATCCACCTTTCACTGGAGGTCTGTGACCCATGTTTCCATTCTCATAAATCTTGTTAGAGTTGTAAGGACCTTCTTTACTATCAAGAACAAAACCAGTATTGTTAGGATCGTTGCTAATTCTTACATCATCAAATACAAAAAATTCAGGCTCAGGACCAAAAAAAGCTTTATCACCAACACCAGAAGATTTTAAGAATTCTTCAGCTTTTTTAGCAACACCTCTAGGGTCTCTTTCATAAGGCGTTTTTTTAACAGCATCTAAAATGTCACAAAAAAGAATTAAAGTATTATGTGAAGTGAAAGGATCCAAAACCATTCTTGAAGTGTCAGGCTTTAAAATCATGTCAGACTCATTAATAGCTTTCCAGCCAGCAATAGAAGAGCCGTCAAAAAATACACCTTCATTTAACATCTCATCATCAACAACAGTATGATCCATTGTTAAATGTTGAAGTTTGCCCCTAGGATCAGTGAATCTTAAATCAATAAACTCAACTTCTTTTTCTTTTATAAATTTTAATACATTTGCTGCACTCATTTTTGTCTCCTCTATAAATTTTGTAAGGTGTTACTATCAGTAAAAATTAAATTAATAATGCTTATTTTATAGATGGCACCTATGCATTTTTTACATATATAATACGCTTAATTATTTGTATTTATCAATCAATTATTAGTTGCAATATGAGTTTATTAGATAAAGAACCAGTTAAAAGAGCCGAGAAGGCACTTAGAGATTTTGATCCAAAATTGAATATTGTCCTTTTAAAGGAAACTGCAAGAACAGCTATAGATGCTGCAAATTCCTTAAAGTGTGAAATTGGTGCAATTGTTAAAAGTTTACTATTCAAAGCTGAATCCAGTTTTATTTTATGTTTAGTAGCTGGAGATAAAAGATGTTCATTAAACAAACTTAAAAAAATAACTGAGTTTAAAGACATGTCAATGGCCTCACCAGATGAAGTTAAGGATCAAACAGGTTATACAATAGGAGGAGTATCGCCTGTGGGACATAATAAAAAAATTGAAATTTTAATAGACAATTCATTAGAAAGATTTATTGATCTATATGCAGCAGCTGGTCATCCAAACTGTATTTTTAAAATAAATTTTAAAAATCTTCAAAAAATTACAAACGGTAAAGTTAAAGAAATAATTGAATGAGACAACCAAAAATAATTGATTACGTATTATTAACTTTTTTAGCTTTAATTTGGTCTTCAGCTTTCTTTAATATTAAAATTGCAACATATTCTTATGGACCAGTAACAATTGCTCTGGGAAGAGTAATCTTTGGAGCAATCCCAGTATTATTATTGTGTTTCTATAAAAAAATAAAGATCGAGGCATTTTCTAAAGATTGGCACTGGTTTGCAATAATAGGTTTTATTAATTTAGTAGCCCCATTTTTTTTAATAAGCTATGGTGTAAAATCAGTACAAAGTAATTTTGCTGCAATATTGATGTCTACCACTCCTTTAAGTTCAACAATACTTGGACACTTCTTTACCAAAAATGAAAAATTTAATTTTATAAAAACATTTGGAATTTTGATTGGTTTTTCAGGAATTATTTATTTATTTTCAGACAATCTATTAATAAATGATAATAATTTTATTTCTGCTCTAGCAATTTTACTTGGATCAACATGCTATGTAATTGGCGGGGTTTTAACTCTAAAAATTAGTAAGAAGAAAAATGAAAATGTAACGGGGTCAATTTTAATATGGGCTATTATAATTTTAATACCATTAGCTAGTTTTATTGAACAACCTTGGAATCTAAGACCTAGTATGGGTTCTACGATTTCATTAATATATTTAGGAATGGTATCAACGGGTTTAGCTTGGCTTTTAAGGTTTAGAGTTTTAAAAACGAATGGTTTAATATTCCAATCACAAGTATCTTATTTAATACCAATTTTTGGAATGATTTTAGGATATATCTTTTTAAAAGAAATGATTACCCCTAAAGTTGTGGTCTCATTATTAGCAGTTCTTGTTGGATTATACTTTGTAAAAAAAGCAGATATTAAAAAAACTTTTTAAGTTTATAAATTATTTTCTAAATGAAATTTTAACATTAAATGAAAAGGATCTTCTTTCTGCATCAATATTAAAAGGATATGCGGTATGCATTAAATAGTTAGGAAAAAGCACAAGATCTCCAACCTTTGGGTTCAAATTATAAATACTTTTACTTAAGAAACTTCTTTGACCATTTATAAAGTCAATAGTACCATTGGTTGTAATCTTCTTATTTTTGACCGTCTTATTCTGATTCATGTTTTTTGGTATCTTTAGATACCCAACACCAGACAACTGCCCATTATGATAATGGATAGGGTTGTATTCATTTTTGAGTTGCTTAACCACCCAAAGGTTTATTATTTTTATTTCTTTTATTTTTTCAATTTGTGATGCCTCTAAATAATTCTTTATATTTTTAATTAATTCTTTAGATAAATTTTTTTCTATAAAAGAGTTAGGTAACTTTAATTCATTCTTAATTTGACTTGCAAGCTTAGAGCTATAATCATTTTTTTTTGTTATTGTGGATTTATCAATCTGAGTATTTATTATATTAATAAATTTTTTTGATAATTTACCTTTTCCTATAGTTGGACCAAATGCTCTAAATGTCTTCATTTTAATGTATATGGTTAATGTATTATAAAAATATTCTGAAACCTATTCTAACAGAAACAAATATAACAAGTCCAGCTGTTAAAAGAGCCATAATATGTGTGGGTAATATTTTTATATTTAAAAAATTTCCAAATTGACCACCAATTAAAACTAATAAAAAAAGAGGCCAGTAATTATATATTTCATCAAAAATAAAACCTTTAGTGGATTGACCAAAAAGTCCTGCAATAGAATTAATTAGAATAAAGATTGAGGCGGTAGTAGCTATATCTTTAGCTCTACCAGCTTTAATTAATAAAAGTATTGGGCTTAAAAAAATACCACCACCAATACCAACCACACCAGATATAAATCCTATAGATCCACCAATTATGAACGATACTACTTTAGGTATATTTTTATTTATATCACTTGTGTCATCAAATGATTTGAATTTTAAAAGCAATGATAGTCCTGCTAATGATAAAACTATAAAAAGTAAAATTTGAAAAAAATCTTTATCAAATTGAAGAGATCCACCAATAAAAGCTAAAGGTATAGATGAAATTAGATAAGGGATTAAAAGTTTGATATTAATGTTGCCGGCTCTTGTGTAGTTGAAGCAATTTCCAGAGACAACGATTATATTACAACAAAGAGCTATTATAGGGAAAATTTGATAGGGGATACCCCAAATTAATAGAAGAGCTAAATAGGTTGATCCACCACCAAAGCCTACACTTGAATATAATATTGCTGTTAGAAAAAATAAAAATGATAATATAAACATTATAATTAATTAAAATTTATGATCGTAAATATAGCACTTTTGACAGTTACAGACACCAGAACTTTTGAAAATGATAAGTCTGGAGCAATTTTAGTAAATAAGATTGATGAGGCTAAACATAAATTGGTTGATAGGAAAATATGCAAAGATACAAAAGAAGAAATTGTTAAAATCTTAAAGGACTGGATAAATCAAGAAAACATTGATGTTATTATTACTACTGGTGGAACAGGTTTAACAGGAAGAGATATTACACCCGAAGCAGTTAATGAAATTGCAGATAAGCATATCCCTGGTTTTGGAGAGGTATTTAGAACACTCAGTTTAAAAACAGTTGGAACATCAGCCATTCAATCTAGAGCTTGCGCTGTATTAGCTAATGGTAAATATGTGTTTGCATTACCTGGATCATCTGGAGGAGTTACTGATGCGTGGGATGGTATTTTAAAACATCAATTAGATATAAATCATAAACCATGTAATTTTGTAGAATTATTTCCAAGACTTAAAGAAAAATAATTATTTCTGATATTTTTCTTTCCATTCGGGGTAGGGCATACCATAAACATGCTCACGAGCCTCAAGGTCTGTAATTGAAATATTTTTTTTCTCAGCTTCTTCTCGGTACCATCTAGATAAACAATTCCTACAAAACCCAGCAAGATTCATAATATCTTTATTTTGAACATCTTTTCTTTCATCTAAATGTTTAAGAAGTCTTTCAAAAGTTGCTGACTGTAATTCTTTTTTTGTATTTTCATTCATAGTTAAAATATTAGACACATTTCGCTTAAGCACAAGATGTAGGTTGTATTCAATCCTAAGTAGAAATTTAAAAAAGTAACCTATAGATCTTAAGATTAATTTTTGTTTAGATGTTTAATGGCTATTAAAAATAAAAAAGAAGCCAAAAAATCTAAATGTAAGGCCAAAAAAAAATAAAATTATTAAAAAAGTTAAAAAGAAAAAGGTGCGTCTAAAAAGAAGTTACTTAAATCAATTAAAAAAAATAAGCTTAAGAATAACAATAAGAGAAAAGGAGTAAAAATGAGCACAGAAACAGTAAAAGGTGGACGATCTCCGTTACTAGATACGTCTCACTTAAAAGTTAAATTTCCATTTAAAGAGCAATATGGAAATTTTATAGGAGGAAAATTTGTTGAGCCAAAATCAGGTAAATATTTTGACAACGTAAGTCCAATCAATAATGAAGTTATATGTTCTGTTCCAAGGTCAGATGCAAAAGATGTTGATGCTGCATTAGACGCTGCACACGCTGCATTTCCTGCTTGGGGAGTTACATCAATAACTGAAAGATCAAATATACTTCTTAAAATAGCTGATGTTATTGAAAAAAATCTAGAACTATTAGCTACTGCTGAATGTCTAGATAATGGAAAGCCAATCAGAGAATGTATGGCAGCCGATTTACCATTAGTTGTTGACCATTGGAGATATTTTGCTGGAGCAATAAGAGCAGAAGAAGGTTCTGTTTCAGAGATAAGTAACAGTGAGTATTCTTATCATATACCTGAGCCACTTGGTGTAGTTGCACAAATTATACCTTGGAACTTCCCGTTATTAATGGCAACATGGAAACTTGCACCAGCACTTGCTGCAGGAAACTGTGTAGTTTTAAAACCAGCTGAACAAACACCAGCATCAATCTTACTTTTAATGGAATTAATTGGAGATCTATTACCTCCAGGAGTTCTTAATGTTGTAAGTGGTTTTGGTCTTGAAGCAGGTAAGCCATTAGCATCATCTAAAAGAATCAGAAAGATTGCTTTTACGGGTGAAACAACAACTGGGCGTTTGATTATGCAGTATGCTGCTCAAAACTTAATTCCAATAACTTTAGAATTAGGTGGAAAATCACCAAATGTTTTCTTTGAAGATGTCATGGATCAAGATGACGATTTCTTTGATAAATGTCTTGAGGGTTTCACAATGTTTGCTCTTAATCAGGGAGAAGTTTGTACTTGTCCTAGTAGAGTGTTAGTCCAAGAATCTATCTATGATAAATTTATGGAAAGAGCGGTTGCCAGAACAAAAGCAGTAATACAAGATAACCCTTTAAAAATGGAAACCATGATTGGTGCTCAAGTATCGTTAGAGCAAATGGAAAAAATAAAATCTTACTTAGATTTAGGTAAGAAAGAGGGTGCTAAAGTTCTATGTGGAGGTGA
>ENA-OSJC01000587-OSJC01000587.1-marine-metagenome-genome-assembly--contig:-NODE-587-length-34568-cov-38.915775_pt1 | contig 34568 bp, 28 predicted proteins | sample MGYA00237885_ERZ534234 | MGnify/ENA primary metagenome ERZ534234 (study PRJEB26413, sample SAMN06343907) | marine metagenome | isolation source: coastal waters | place: Atlantic Ocean: West Antarctic... | reverse complement strand
TGTAGCTCAGTTGGTTAGAGCAGTACACTCATAATGTATTGGTCCCAGGTTCGAGTCCTGGCGGGCCCACCAAAAATTATTTTTGTAGATGGTTATTTAATAAACTCTTTTAAAGTAGAAAAAAGAGCATTGATATCTCCATCATTACTCTGAATTATAGACGAGAACTCCTCTTTTTGAGTTCTTGCAAGACTTAAACCTTCGATAATTAAATCTCTAATCAAAGGGTTTTCTGAATTTTTAGTATAAACTCTCCAATCGATCTTAACCTCTGGTCTCTGCTCTGTTGAAACCAAGATGCTAGAAACCATTGTATAATTCTTATTTAATTCTTTTTTAGATGTTACTTCTATCTCTGGGTTTGAGTACTCGGCTAATCTACTAGAAAAGCTTTTTAAAAAGTATTGCTCAAAAAGATTTTCATATTGTTTTATTTGCTTGTCACTAATGCTTTTTCTATAAGCTCCTAAAGTGTAGTAACCAATTCCTTTTATATCAACTGTTTCGCTTGCAATCTCTTTAAGTTTTTGTATTTTTTCTTCTTTTGAGAATTTATTACTCAAAGCCTCTGATGCCCTATTCACTGTTGACTGAACAAAAACATCTGCCTCAATAGAGTAGACTTTACTAACGCTTAAAAGGATAATTATTAAGAAAGTCGCAAAGGGTAAAAATTTTTTCATATCGCTATGCTATTTTATTGAGATTCTATTTCTTCCCAGTCTCCATCATAAATAATTTCAAGAGCTCCTTTTCTGTTTTTAATCTTTTGTTGTCTATCTTGAAGATATAAACTTTTAACTGAAGCATAAAAATCCATAGAATTTTTTTTTAAATTTTCTATAGAGTCAATATTCTTTGCTCTAAAATCTAACCCTGTTAAAATTTTTGTACCTACGTATTGAGACTCACTTAAATATTTATTATTGCCATTAATAGAAGCGTTATACCAAGGGTCTCCTCCTAATACATTTATAAATGAACCAGTTGCATCTCTAACAGTTGAGGGTCCTAAGATTGGCAATACTAAATAGCAACCCGGACCAACCCCCATAGTTCCAAGTGTTTGTCCATAATCTTCTTTTTCATATTTTGTAAAACCTGCTTTTTGAGCCACATCAAATATTCCAACAATTCCAACTGTTGTATTGAGAACAAATCTTAATGTATTAACACCAGCTTTTTTAAGCTCTCCCTGAAGAATATTATTTGGTATCGTTACAAGAGAAGAGAGATTATCCAGTGCATTACCCGTCCCAACTCTAACTGAAGATGGAAGAACCCTGTAAGCTTTTGCAACTGGCTCAAAGACAACACTATCTAATCCTTGGTTAAATTTAAACGTTGCTCTGTTTAGGCCTTCAAAACAATCTTTAACATGTCCAGAATTTTTTTTAGATAGGCTCTTTTCACCATCTGTGTCAGCACTTACATTCGTAGCTAACATTAGACTTATTAATGATGTTATTAAAATTTTTTTCATTATCACCTGATTATATAATATATATAATATTAAAGTAAATGCAGAATTAGCTCTAAATATGACTAAAAAATGGCTTTAAAAACAACATTAAATTATTCTCCAAATTTTAATCCTAAAAAAAGAACCACAAAGCAAATCAAATTTATTATTTTTCATTATACAGGAATGAAAAACGAATCTGATGCTATAAATAGACTTACGGATATACAATCTGAGGTTAGCTGCCATTATGTAATTAAAAATAATGGAGAAATTGTCAAAATAGTACCTGATTTATATATAGCTTGGCATGCAGGCAAATCTTCATGGAAAAATTATAAATCTTTAAATCAAAAATCTATTGGAATTGAAATTACAAACCCTGGACATCAGTTCGGTTATAAAAATTTTACACAAAAACAAATTTCTTCTCTTTTAAAGTTAAGTAAATTTTTAATCAAAAAATATAAGATTGATAATAAAAATATTTTAGGACATTCGGATATAGCACCACAAAGAAAAAAAGATCCAGGAGAAAAATTTCCATGGGAATATTTATCTAAAAATAAAATAGGAATATGGCACACTTTAAAGAAGCAAGAATTGACAAAAAATAGAAAGCTTAAAATTCGTAAGATGGAGGAAGGTTTTTTTTTCAATAATTTGTTTAAAATTGGATATTCAAAAAAGATTCCAAAAGATTTAGATAAAGATAGATATTTAAGAGATGTAACTAAAGCTTTTCAAAGAAAATTTAGACAAGAGTTAATCGATAGTAAAATTGATAGAGAATGCTTGCTTATTAGCGAAAATCTTCTCAAGAGATTTAATTAAATTTTTCTTGAAGTTCTATAGTTTAGTAATAAATTACAATTGCTAGATGAACGACTTGTCGCTTTAATTTTTTTTAAAGAGGAAAGTCCGGGCTCCGCAAAGACACAGTGCCAGGTAATGCCTGGCGGGGGAAACCCTAGGGATAGTGCCACAGAAAATATACCGCCATAACATGGCAAGGGTGAAAAGGTGTGGTAAGAGCGCACCGGTTCTATTGGTAACAATGAACGCTGGAAAACCCCACTGGGAGCAAGACTAAGTAGAGATGACATTGTTGCAAAACTAAAAGCCGTCTTTGGCTAGTCATCAGGGTTAGTTGCTTGAGCTTAAGAGTGATCTTAAGCCTAGAGAAATGATAAGTTTTAATGACAGAACCCGGCTTATAGTTTGTCTAGCAAACTTATCCACAATGAGTGTTTCTTAAATATATAGATGTTCACTTTTTGATTCATAATTGAATCATTTCTGTTCTTTTTTTTCGTTTTTAAATTGTATTAATTTAAAACTAAAAATTGATTTTATAATCAGTAAAGGTACATAAAAGTTATGCACAATAGTTAACAAATCCGCCTAAAATGAACATATTGACTAAAGTACAAAATACCCATATTGTCCCATATATTCCCAAATATGGAATTTATGAACTATAAAAAATATGTTTTTATCTACTTACGAGAACAAAATAGACAAAAAAGGAAGGGTGTCAGTGCCTGCTAGTTTTAGGTCTCACCTTTCAAATTTAGGATATAATGGTGTTATTTGTTATCCATCATTTAATAATCAGTCTATTGAAGCTTGTTCGCAGGATAGAATTGAAAAACTTTCAACAAGCATCGACTCTCTAAGTCCATTTGAAGAAAAAAGAGATTATTTTGCGACATCTATATTATCCGAAAGTATGAATTTACAATTTGATAGTGAGGGTAGAATTTCACTTTCAATGAAATTATTAAAACATGCAAAAATAAAAAGCAGCATGTTGTTTGTTGGTCAAGGTCAAACATTCCAAATATGGGAAACAACAGCATTTGAAAAATTTAAGGTCAACGCAAGAAAAAAAGCAAATCTAAATCGTGCAAGCCTTAAATGGGAAAAACATTTTAATAACAATGAGGGGAAATAAAAATGACAATTAACTTTAAATCACCAGAAATAAAAGAATTACAACCAAGATTACTAGTTGTAGGAGTTGGCGGAGCAGGTGGAAATGCACTAAATGAAATGATTGATAATGGATTACAAGGAGTAGAATTTATTGCTGTTAACACCGATGCACAAGATTTAAAATTAAGTAAAGCTAAAGCAAGAATTCAAATTGGTTTAAGTTTAACAAAAGGTCTAGGCGCAGGAGCCAAGCATGACATTGGTCAAGCAGCTGCAGATGAATCTTTAAATGAAATTGTAAATACACTTCAGGGTGCAAACATGGTTTTCATTACTGCTGGTATGGGAGGTGGAACCGGAACAGGAGCTGCGCACGTTATCGCAAGAGCTGCAAAAGAATTAAATATTTTAACCGTAGGTGTTGTTACACTTCCTTTTTTATATGAAGGTCCTTCAAGAATGAGAACAGCTCAACAAGGTCTTGAAGAATTAAGAAAACACGTGGATACAATTATTGTAATTCCAAATCAAAATTTATTTAAAATTGCAAATGAACAAACTACATTTGAAGAGTCGTTTAAGCTTTCAAATAATGTTTTAATGCAAGGAGTGCAAAGTGTAACTGATTTAATGGTTAGACCGGGTATAGTTAATTTAGATTTTGCTGATGTTGAAACCGTAATGTCTTCAATGGGTAAAGCAATGATGGGAACTGGAGAAGCAGAAGGGGAAGGTAGGGCGACAAAAGCTGCAGATATGGCAATTAGTAATCCGTTGATTGATGACTATACATTAAAAGGTGCCAAAGGATTGTTAGTAAATATTACTGGTGGTAAGGACCTTAAGCTTTTTGAAGTTGATGAAGTAGTGAACAAAATAAGAGCTGAAGTAGATCCGGAAGCTGAAGTAATTATCGGAGCTATTACTTCTGGAGACCTTGATGGAAAAATCAGAGTATCAATTGTTGCAACAGCACTAGATGGACAGCAACCAGAAAGCAAATCTGTAATTAATATGGTTCATAGAATACAGAATAGAAATCCTGGTTATTCAGACTTTAACACTGCAAGTTCAGCTCAATCATTTAATTTTTCACCTACAATGTCTAATCCAATTTCTCATGGAGCAAACGCATTAAAGTTGGAAAATGAAATTATTGCAGAACCAGTTACAAATAATTCTGCAGCAGAAATGATGAATGAGCAAACTACCAATAATCAAGAAGTTGAGAGCATTATTGAAGACAATCAACCAAATGATTATGAGCAATCTTTTTCAGAGGAAGCACTTAGTGTCACTAGCGAAATTAAAGAAAACAATTCAGCAGAAGCAGAGCATGTTTCTAATGGACTTGAAAACTTTGGCGTAGAAGGTGAGAGTGCGCCAGATTTATTTAGTTCAGATAATGAAACCATAGAAACGGAAGGGTTATTATCCACAGAGACTAGTGAAAATGTTTCTGAAGAGGATGATTTAGAAATTCCTGCATTTTTAAGAAGACAAAAAAATTAATGGTCTTCAATAAAAAAAATGATAGCCAACATAATACCAGATGTGAGAAGTCACTACCCAGTATTGCTAACTGAAATAATTAGCATTATTACTCCTCAATATGGTGGCACATTCATTGACTGCACGTTTGGACAAGGTGGATATACCAAGAAAATTTTAAACTTTGAAAAAACAAAAGTTATTGCCTTAGATAGAGATTTAGAAAGTTTAAAAAAAGCTGAAGAAATTCAGCACATATTTGAAGGCAGGTTTTTATTTAAAAATATAAAATTCAGTGAATTAAATAATTTAAAGATCAAAAATGAAAATATAAAAGCAGTAATTTTTGATTTAGGTTATTCCTATACGCAAATAAAAGATCCTAAAAAAGGACTCTCTTTTGACAGCATTGGTGAGCTAAACATGAAGATGGGAATAAATGATTTTTCTGCAAAAGAGGCAATTAATAATTTAGATGAAAGAGAACTCGCTCAAATATTTAAATATTTTGGAGATGAAAGAGATAGTAATAGAATAGCACATAATATCGTAGAAGATAGAGCAACTAGAGAAATAACAACAGAGGAACTAGTAAGGATTATTGAATCATCAAAACGAAAAAAAAATTTAAAAACACATAGTGCAACAAAAGTTTTTCAAGCATTGAGAATATTTGTTAATAAAGAAATCAGCGAGCTTATTTATGGGCTAATTAATGCAGCAAAAGTTGTTAAAAAAGATGGCATTATAGCAGTTGTTACATTTCATTCACTTGAAGATAAAATAGTAAAATATTTTTTTAAAAGTTTATCAGAAAACAAAAGTGTTTCACGTTACATGCCAAAAGGTGAAGAAAAAGTTAATTTATTTAAATCTGTGAGTAAAAAACCAATTTCGCCATCAGAAAAAGAAATTAAAGAAAACCCACCGTCAAGATCTGCAAAATTAAGGTATGTTATAAAAAAAGAAGATTTTTATGATTTTGAAACAGATATTCTAGAGAAGTTTGATCATTTAATTAAAATCGAAAATTTTTCTAAAAAATTATGAAGAAAGTAGTATTTGCAACTATTTTTATATTAATCTTAGCCACATCATTAGTAAAAAATTCTACAAAAGAAATTGAAGATAAAATTCTCATGATAAATGAAAATATTAGCTCTCTAAAATCGGAGCTTGGTGATGTGCTTTTAGAATATAATTATTTAAGCTCACCAGATAAATTAACCCAATATCAAACTCAATACTTTATAAAAGATTTAATTAAAATTAATATTATGAAAATTAAGGAAATAACTGAAAAAAATAACCTTATAAAGATAAGTGATCTTGTAAAGAGGAGGTCATACGATGAGAGATAAAAAAAACAATGTTATCTTAGAGGAGTATGACAATGAATTTTCCTATGAGAGAAGTAAAACAAATCTAAATATAGAGTTTAATAGAGTAGCTTTTATTTTCTTTGTATTTTTAATAATTTCAGTAATTTATTCAATACAACTACTCCATTTAGGTTCGTTAAAAAAAATGATGAATAACATTAAACCAACAATTACTAAAAAGAATTATAGAGCAGATATAATTGACAGAAATGGAAATTATTTAGTTAAAACAGTCGATTCAATTAATGTCGGTATTCATCCTGCTAAAGTTATAGATAAAAAACATTTATTATTAATGTTAAACCATATTTATAAAAATAAAAATTTTTCAGAAATTAAAAATAAGTTAGATCAAGATAAATTTTTTTATTTAGAAAAAAATATAAGACCAAAAAGATACGAAGAACTTATGATGCTAGGAGATAAATCGATATCTTCAGAGGCAAGTTTAATCAGATTATATCCACAAGATAATCTATTTAGCCACATTATTGGGCAAATAGATGGTGACAATAATGGTATCTCAGGAATAGAAAAATTTTTTAATGAAGAGTTAAAAAAAATAAATGAGCCACTTAAATTAACTGTAGATTTAGATATTCAATTTTTAATTAGGGAAGAACTTTTAAGATTTCAAAAAATATTTAAAGCCAAGGGGAGTGCTGCTATCTTAATGAATGTAAATAATGGTGAAATACTTTCAATGGTTTCTTTGCCTGATTTTAATTTAAATAAAAGAGAAACAATTAAAGATGTTAATTATATTAATAGAATCACAAAAGGAACTTATGAACTAGGTTCGGTTTTTAAAACTTTTACTATAGCATCTGGTATAAATGCAGGTTTAATAGAGCCAGATACTGAATTTTTAGACTCAAAAAAAATTATTAGTTGTGGGAAAAATCATAATATTGAAGAATATGATAATAAAATGCCATCAGACTTAACAGTCGAACAAATTCTTATAAAGTCAGGAAACATTGGATCAGTTAGAATTGCAAGAAAAGTAGGAATAGAGAGGCATAAATCATTTCTAAAGACTATTGGTATTTTGGACAAGATAGACTTTGATATTGCTGAAGTAGGAAAACCACTGGCAATAGATTGGAATGAAGGTTGTAAACTCGAAACTATTGCATTTGGCCATGGCATAACCACCACAATATTACAATTAGCCAAAGGTTATTCAATAATTACAAATGGAGGTTTTGATATTAAACCAACATTAATAAAAAAAATTTCAGACAGTAATGAAAAAAAAAAAGTTTTAAAGAATGATGTTTCAAAAAAAATGAACTCCATCCTAAGAAAAGTTGTCTCAGAAGGTACGGCTAAGTTAGTAAATGTTGAGGGTTATCAAGTGGGTGGTAAAACTGGGACTGCAGAACAGGTTAATAATAGCATATATTCTAATATCAAAATTAATACACTTGCATCAATTTTTCCAACAGAAAACCCTAAATATGTTTTGGTGGTAATGCTTGAATCAACAAAAAATAATAAAGAGTACATATATGAATATAGAGATGGTTCAGGATTTAAGCTAAAAGGTAGCCCAAGAAATACAGCTGGATGGACATCGGTTGAGGCAGCAGGAAAAATTATAGACAAAATTGGACCTATTCTAGCCACAAAATATATAGAAAATTAATTAATTCATGATCATCGGAAATTTTATTAAAGGAATAGAATTAGAAAATAGAAATCATTATTTTTCAGGTCTTTGTTTTGATAGCTCAAAGTGTAAAAAAGATAATATTTTTTTTGCAATAAAAGGAACTAAAATAGACGGTAATAGATTTATTAATCACGCCATTCAAAAGGGTGCAAAAATTATTATTTCCAATCAACAATTTGAAGGTATAAGAAAAAAAATATTATTTATCAAATCGCATAACGTCAGAAAGTTTTTATCAGAATTTGCTCATGTAATTTATAAAAACAAGCCAAAAAATATAATTGCAGTAACAGGAACAAATGGAAAATCATCAGTTGCTGATTTTTATTTTCAAATTTTAAGACTAAATAAAAAAAAAGTTGCCTCAATCGGAACCTTGGGTATTAAAACACAGAATTATATAAAAAAGGTTTCTAACACAACCATTGATCCAATTACTTTAAGTAAGATTTTAAATAGACTTAAAAAAGAAAAAATAAACAATGTTATATTGGAGGCATCTAGTCATGGACTTAAGCAAAATAGATTAGATGGTTTAAAATTCAGAACAGGAATATTTACTAATTTGTCTCATGATCATTTAGATTATCATAAAACACTTAATGATTACCTTAAATCAAAATTATATCTATTTGAAAAGTTATTAATAAAAAATGCCAACATAGTTACTGATTTAGAGATTCCAGAATATAAGAAAATTAAAGCAATAGCTTTAAAACAAAAATTTAATATTGATACAATTTCAAATAACAAGGGTAATTTAAAAATTATTTCCCATGAATATAACAATGAGAAACAAATAGTTAAAATTAAATATAATAAAAATATTTATAAATTTGAAACAAAATTAATCGGAAAAATCCAGATTAAAAATATTTTAATGGCAATGATAGCGGCAACCAAAAGTAGTTTGAGCATTAAAAAAATAATTAACACAATTGTTAATCTAAAACCAGTAAGTGGAAGATTAGAACAAATTGGAATTATTAAAAATAATTCAAAAGTTATATTGGATTATGCACATACGCCCGATGCATTAAAAACATCCTTAAGGAGCTTAAGGGAACAGTTTAAAAATAGAAAAATTTCAATAGTTTTTGGTTGTGGTGGGGACAGAGATAAAGCAAAAAGAGCAATGATGGGTAAAATTGCCAATCAATATTGTGATAGAATTTACTTAACAGATGATAATCCAAGATATGAAAATCCAAAAATGATAAGAACCACAATAAGAAAAAATATTAATAAATCAAAAATTTATGAGATTTCCAATAGAGCTAATGCTATCAAGCAAGCAATATTTGACCTGAAAACTGGTGATATTTTAATGGTTGCAGGAAAAGGACATGAAATAATTCAAGAATACAAAAAAATAAAAAAATTATTTTCTGATCAGGAACAAATATTAAAGAATATTATAATTAAAAATAAAACACTTTCAAGTAACCTTAAATTAAATATCTTAAAGGAATTAAGTAATTCAAATAATATTTCTTCGAAATTAGAAATTAACAATGCATCAATTAACTCTAAGGAAATTAAAAAAAATAATGTTTTCTTTGCTATTAGAGGTAAAAATAAAGATGGCAATTTATTTATTAAAGAGGCTTTAAATAAAGGAGCATCTTTGGCAATAATTAATAATAAAAAAAAATCAAAAAAAGAAATAGTAGTAAAAGATACTCTAAAATTTTTAACAAAAGCATCCTCCATACTAAGAGAAAATCTACCAAGTAAAATTATATCTATAACAGGAAGTTGTGGAAAAACCTCACTTAAAGAATTAACAGGAAGATCCCTGAGTAAAATTAGTCAAACTACCTATTCTCCAAAATCATTTAATAATAAATTTGGTGTCCCACTAAGCTTATTTAATTTAAAAAAAAATGATAATTTTGGTATTTTTGAGATTGGAATGGATAAGAAAGGAGAAATTGATTATTTATCAAAAATTATTAAACCTGATGTTGGTGTGATCACAAACATCTCATATGCTCATATCAAAAATTTTAAAAATCTTAATCAAATAGCTTTAGCAAAATCTGAAATTATTAAAAACATAAAAGATGATGGTTATCTTATTTTAAACAAAGATGATAAATTCTATAATTTTCATAAAAAAATAGGATTAAAAAGAAATTTGAAAATTCTATCTTTTAGTTTAAAGCATAAAAATGCAACAATAAATTTAGACTCAATTTCAAAAGAAAAATCTAAATATAAAATTTCTATAAATATTAATAAAACAAAAACATTCTTTTATTTAAATTCGTTTTTTGAAAATGATTTAAAAAATTTATTAGCATCAATTGCAATTATATCAATTTTTAAAGACATACATAAGTTAGATAACAATATTTTTTATGATCATAAAATAACAAAGGGTCGTGGAGACATAGTGAAAGTTAAATTATTTAAAAAAAATTTATATCTTATTGATGAAAGCTATAATTCAAACCCATTATCTTTGAAATCAGCATTAAAAAATTTTAATATGATTAAAGTTGATAATTCAAAAAAACATTTAGTGCTTGGAGATATGTTAGAACTAGGCAAATATTCAAAAAAATTACATATAGAAATTGGAAAAAGTATTAATAAAACACCTCTTAAAAATATTAATGTTATTGGTAATCATGTGAAATGGATTTTTAATAACCTTAATAAAAGTAAAAGAGGGATCGTATTAAAAAAGAAATCTCAAATAATTGATTTGATTAAAAATAATTTAAATAATAATGATTATTTAATGATTAAAGGTTCCAACGCCACAGGTCTTAACAGTCTAACTAATCAAATAAAAACAGGAAAAATGTATGCTTTATAGTCTTATTTCTCAATTAGTGGATCAATATAGCTTCCTTAACGTATTTAAATATCTTACTTTTAGAACGGGGTTAGCAATGTTTACCTCAATGATTGTAGTCTTATTAGTCGGTACTCCATTTATTAAATTTTTTTCTGCAAGACAAATCTTAGATCCAATAAGAGAAGATGGTCCATCAGAGCATATTGTAAAAAAAATTGGCACTCCCACAATGGGAGGTGTTTTAATATTATTAGGTTTATTTTCAGGAATACTTTTATGGGGTGATTTATCTAATTATCACATATGGTTTTTACTTTATATAACAACTAGCTTCGGCTTACTTGGCGCCTACGATGATTATAAAAAAATTAAATTTAAAAATTCCTCTGGTATTTCATTTAGATTCAAGCTTATTGCACAAATTTTAATAGCAACAATTGGTATATTTGTATTGTTGCAATTATCTCAAAACCTTGAATTAACAAATTTATACTTTCCATTTTTTAAAAATTTAATTATAAATTTAGGTTGGTTCTTTGTACCATTTTCAATATTTATAATTGTAGGCTCATCAAACGCTGTCAATCTAACTGATGGACTTGATGGATTAGCAACGGTGCCAGTTATATTGGTAGCCGGATGCTTTGCATTTATTAGTTATGTCACAGGAAATATAGTATTTTCAGAATATCTGAATATACCCTATCTAGAGGGAATGGGAGAGGTGGCTATTTTTTGTGGATCAATTATTGGAGCATGTCTGGGTTTCTTATGGTTTAATGCACCACCTGCTAAGATATTCATGGGTGACACAGGATCTTTAGCGCTCGGTGGATCACTAGGTGCTGTCGGGATAATTACTAAACATGAGATAGTTTTGGCAATAACAGGTGGCTTATTTGTTTTAGAAGCTGCTTCAGTTATTGTGCAGGTAATATCTTTTAAGCTGACAGGAAAAAGAGTTTTTAGAATGGCTCCTATACATCATCATTTTGAAAAAAAAGGTTGGGCGGAATCTACTGTTGTAATTAGGTTTTGGATCATTGCAATAATTCTTGCAATGATTGGTTTGGCGACATTGAAACTTAGATAATGATAAATAATTTAAATATTTTTTATAAGAAAAAAATTTTGATTTATGGCATGGGAAAAAGTGGCTTATCTGTTTTAAAATTTTTAAAAAAAAATAACGAAATCACTACACATGATGACAAAATAAAAGTTGATAATAAAAAGATAACAAAAATTAAATTTGATTATATAATAATTAGCCCAGGAATAGATATTAGCAAGTGCCACTTAAGTAAATTTTTAAAGAATAATTCAAAAAAAATTTATACAGACTTAGATATTTTTTATAATCATCATAAGGAAAATAATAAGATAACAATCACCGGAACCAATGGCAAATCAACCACTGCTAAAATCTTACATGACGTATTAAGAGATCAGAAAGTAGATGTTAGACTAGTAGGTAATATCGGTAATCCAATACTTTTAGAGAAAAAAGTAACAAATAGAACAGTTTTTGTAATAGAAGCCTCATCATATCAGCTAGAATATAGTAAATTATTTAAATCAAATATATCAATAATTTTAAATATATCACCAGACCATCTTGAGAGACATAAGACTATAAATAAATATGTAAGTGCTAAATTTAAACTAGTAAAAAGCCAATCTAAGAAAGATTATGCCATTTTAAATATAAAAAATTTTTATATTAAGAGAGAATTAGAATCTAGAAATTTTTTGCCTAAAATAATAAAAATTAAAAAAAAAATAAATAATATTTTCTTAAAAAAAATAAATAATCAATATTTTAACACTGAAGGAAATAAGGAGAACTTAAAATTTATTTTAGCAGTTGCTAAAATATTAAAACTTAAAAAAGATCTTCTAGTTAAAACATTAAAAAATTTTAAGGGATTAAAATATAGACAAGAAATAATTTTTCAGTCAAAAAAATTAACAATTATTAATGATTCAAAGGCTACAACTTTTTCTTCATCAGCAAGTATGTTAAAATCTTTAACAAATGTCTACTGGATAGTTGGTGGTCAAGCTAAAAAAGGAGACAAATTATTATTATCTAAAAAAAAGTGTAAAAATATTAAAGCATATATTTTTGGAGATAATAAAATTTTTTTTATAAGTAAACTGAAAAAATTAATGAAATATGAATCTTTTTTAGATTTAAAAAGTTTGGTCAAAAAAATATCTTTAGAGATTAAACTTGATAAAAATATAACAAATAAAACAATTTTATTTAGTCCTTCGGCAGCTTCATTCGATAATTTCAAAAATTTTGAAAAACGTGGAGAATATTTTAATCAACTTATTAAAAAATATATAAATGTTTAATTTTAATACACTATATAAATTTTATTATGAATGGTGGAAAAATATTGATAAAACACTTTTTATACTAATAATATTTTTATTTAGTCTGGGATTATTTTTTTCTTTAGTATCAACTTCGTTAATTGCTTCAGATAAATTAGATACTAATAATTATTTCTTCTTCTTCAAGCATTTAGTATATATTTTTATTGGTATGATTGTTTTGATATTTTTTTCATCACTCAGTAAAAAAAACCTTTTTAAGATTTCTTTCTATTTTTTTTTAATATCTTTATTTTTTTTATTTTTAGTGCCAGTTTTAGGTACAGAGGTAAAAGGATCTAAAAGATGGCTCAATCTTTTTTTTTTACCAAGATTTCAGCCAATAGAACTCTTTAAACCGTTTATAATCATTTTTATTGCATCAATTTTGAGTAGTGAAAAAAGCGTTAATATCTATTTTAAGTATTTATTAACTTTCATTGCCATTATACCTGCTTGCCTTCTATTAATGATGCAACCAGATATTGGCCAAACACTACTAATCTTTTTAGCTTGGGCTACCTTAGTTTTTATCTCAGGCATAAGTTTACCAATAATCTTAACTTTTTTTAGTTTTTCATTATTGTCTTTATTTTATATGGTTTTTTTTATCCCTAAATTTACTTATATCAAAAATAGAATTTTATCTTTTTTTAATCCAAACGATGGAACACATAACTTTCAGTCTGATAAAGCAATTGATGCTATTAGTAGTGGTGGCTACTTTGGAAAGGGAATTGGTGAAGGTACTTTAAAAAATAGAGTACCAGAGGCCCACACAGATTATATTATCTCAGTAATATCAGAAGAATTTGGTGTTGTTGCAATTGTACTGTTATTGATTTTGTTCTTATTTTTTATCTATACTGTTTTCAAAAAAATATACTTAGAAAAAAATGAAAAAATTAAATTAGTTTTAACTGGAACTGTGTGCTTAATTATCTTTCAAACTTTGATACATATTGGAGTTAATATTAGACTGTTTCCTACAACTGGTATGACCTTACCTTATTTAAGTTATGGGGGCTCATCAATTGTAGGCGTATCAATATTGTCTGGAATAATATTAAATTTAACCAAAAGAAAAATCGATTAGATGATAAAAAAAATTTTAATTAGTACTGGTGGATCAGGTGGCCATGTTGTGCCTGCAACCATATTGCACGAACATCTAAAAGATAAATTTTATGTATTTATGTCTACAGATTATAGGGGTATGAAGTTTTTAGATAAAAATAAATATAACTTAGAAATCTTTAATATAACCCCAATGTCAAAAAATTTTTTTTTATTACCTTTTCAATTTTTTTTAATAATTTACTTAATTATAAAATCTATTTTCTTTTTAAGAAAAAGAAAAATAGATATATTAATTTCAACAGGTGGTTATATGTCTCTACCGTTATGTTTGGCATCAAAAATTTTAAATATTAAAATCTTTTTATTTGAACCAAATATGGTTTTAGGAAGATCAAACAAATTTTTTATTAAATCATGTGAAAAGATTTTTTGTTATTCAGATAAAATTAAAAATTTCCCAAATAAATATATAAATAAGATCAGTGTAATTCCTGCGTTGTTAAGAAAAAAATTTTACGATGTTAAAAAAGCTGACAATATTGATAAGAGTATTAATTTATTGATAATAGGAGGAAGTCAGGGAGCAAAGATATTTGACACGTTGATTAAATCTTCAATAATTGAATTATCCAAAAAATACTATTTAAAAATCTATCAACAGACTAATTCAGTTAATTTTGAAGTATTAAAAAATTTTTACAAAGGTATGAATATTGATTACGAATTGTTTGATTTTAATGAGGATATTTCAAATCTTATGAGTAAATCAAACATGTGCATTACTAGAGCAGGCGCCTCAACATTAGCAGAGTTAGTCTTTTTAAATTTACCTTACGTGACAATACCATTGCCTACCTCGAAAGATAATCACCAATTTGAAAACGCCTTTTTTTATAATGAAATTGGCTGTAACTGGATTTTAAATCAAAATGAAATCAATGATGAGGTTATAACAAATAAATTATTTAAAATTATAGATAACAAAGACGAATTCTTAGTTAAAAAAATAAATATGAAAAATTTTAGCTATCAAAATACATGGAATAATATAAATCAGAAAATTATATCTGTTATTAATGAAAATAGAATTAGCAAAAACTGAAATTATACATTTTGTTGGAATAGGTGGGATCGGTATGAGTGGTCTTGCGCTTATAATGAGAGGTATGGGTTTTAACGTTCAAGGTAGCGATGTTCTTATTAACAAGAATATCGAAAGATTAAAAAAAGATAAAATTAAGATCAGCATTAAACACAATAAAAAAAATATAATGAGGGCCACTATTGTGGTTGTTTCTTCTGCTATTAAAAAAAATAATCCAGAGTTAATTGAAGCAAGAAAAAAACAGCTCCCTATTTATAAACGTGGAGAAATGTTGGCCAATATAGTGTCTTTGACCAAAAACATTGTTGTAACTGGATCACATGGCAAAACCACAACCACATCTTTATTAGCTGCTATATTTTCAAAAACAACATTAGATCCAACAATAATAAATGGTGGAGTTCTTAATGCAATTAACAATTCAGCGAAACTAGGAAAAAGTGATTGGTGCATATTAGAAGCTGATGAATCTGATGGAAGTTTCATTCATGTACCGCCAACCTATTCTATTGTTACAAATATAGATCGTGAACATATGGATTATTACAATTCAATGAGCGATCTTAAAAATTTATTTATAAAGTTTATTAATAAAGTTCCATCATTTGGAAAATCATTTATTTGTATTGATGATAAAAATAATAATGATTTATTGAAAAAAATTAAAATAAAAAACTTTTATACATATGGAGTAAATTCAAAATCACAATTTCATATTAAAAATATCAAACAAGTAAAAGAGTTTTCAGAGTATGACCTAGAAATTAAGTTGCCAGGAAAAAGAAATATAGTTATTAATAAAATTAAGATCCCCCTTCTTGGGATTCATAATATTCGAAATTCGACGGCAGCTGTCGCGGTAGCATTAACAATTGGAATTTCTCAAAATATTATTAAAAATGGATTGAAAGAATTCAAAGGAGTTCAGAGAAGGTTTAACAAAATTTTTACATATAGAGAAACCAGTTTTTATGATGACTATGCGCATCATCCGACAGAAATTAAAGAAGTTTTAAATGGAGTTAGGGCTGCTTATAAAAAAGAAGAAGTTATATGCATATTCCAACCACACAGAATATCTAGATTAAAAGATCTTAAAAAAGAATTTAGCTTATCATTTAAAAAAGCAGATACTGTAATTTTATGCCCAGTTTTTGCAGCAGGTGAAAAAATGAAATTAGGATTTAATTATAGTAACTTTGCAAAAGACATTATTAAAAAATCACAAGTTAAACTATTTATGGTCAATGACCAATACGAATTAGCAAAATTAGTAAAAAATACTATCTATGGAAAAAAAATAGTTGTTGGTATGGGTGCGGGTACTATCTCAGCATGGATGAAGGAACTGCCAAGTTTAATATGATGTTATCAGAAGAGCTAAAAAAATTTTCAAATGAAGTTAATAGTAAAATTTATTTCGATTATGATTTAAAAAAGTGTAATTGGTTTAATATTGGTGGCAAAACTAAAATTTACTTTAGACCAGATAACTTATCTGATCTGATATTATTTTTAAAAAGATTTGGAGATAATGAAAAAATTCATATTTTAGGCGCAGGATCAAATACACTTATAAGTGATAATACATTTGATGGTGTGGTTATTAGACTAGGAAAAAATTTTTCTAATATTTCAATACTACCTAATGGTATAATAGTTGCAGGTAGCGCCTGTCTTGATAAAAAATTATCAGATTTTGCGTTAGAAAATGAAATAGGAAATTTTGAATTTTTAGCATGCATACCTGGGACTGTTGGTGGTGGGTTAAAGATGAATGCGGGATGCTTCAATAAGGAATTTAAAGATATATTAATCTCAATACAGGCAATTGATAAAGTAGGTAGAGTTCTAACAATACCAGCAAATAAAGTTATTTTTAAATATAGAAATAATGATTTGCCAGATGATTTAATATTTCTAAGCGCTTCTTTTAAAGGTGAAAAAAAAGATAAAGATAAAATAAAAAAAGAGGTTTTTGAATTAAAAAATAAAAAAGATAGTACTCAACCAACAAAAATTAAAACAAGCGGTAGTACGTTTAAAAATCCAATCAATCAATCTGATAAAAAAGTTTGGCAATTAATAAAAGAATCAGTGCCACTTGACACATGTTTTGGAGATGCCTGTATTTCAGATAAACATTGTAATTTCTTTGTAAACAAAAATAATGCTAGCTTTGATGATATGAATAAACTGATAAACTTTGTTCAAGACGCAGTTCAAAAAAAAACAGGCATTATTTTAGAAAAAGAAATTAAGATACTGGAATAACCATGAAAAAAAGAATTTTAGTACTTTGTGGAGGAATATCCAAAGAACGTTTAATAAGCTTGGATACAGGAAAACAAGTAGGCAATGAACTAAAAAAAAATAAATATAGCGTTATAACTTGTGAGCCAGATTATACTTTGTTAAAAAATATTAAGTTATTTAAACCAGATATAATTTTTAATGCATTACACGGACAGTTTGGAGAAGATGGTTATATTCAAACAATTTTAGAAACTCAAAAAATTCCATATACTCACTCAGGTGTGATTGCCTCATCTATAGCAATGGATAAGGAAATTTCAAAAAAAATTTTCATTAAAAATAAAATATTAACACCAAAATATATTAAATTTGATTATAAAAAAAAAAAAGAAAATATTATTAAGATTATTGAAAAAAAATTAAAATTTCCTGTTGTAATAAAACCAGTTAATGAAGGATCAAGTGTACACGTATATATCTGTACTAAAAAAAATATAATGAAAAATTTAAAAACATTAAGTATATATAATCAAATTTTGATTGAAGAATTTATTGGTGGCAGAGAAATACAGGTAGCTATAATGGGAACCAAAACATTAGGCACAATTGAATTGGAGCCAAAGAGAAAATTTTATGACTATGAGGCAAAATATAATTTTAATGCAAAAACAAAACATATAATCCCAGTAAATCTTAGCAGAAAAGATTTGCAAAAAATTACAACTATTACTCGCAAAGCTCATCAATTAATTGGTTGTAAAGGGGTTACCAGATCAGACTTTAAGTTTTATAAAGGAAAATTTTATTTACTAGAAATTAACACTCAACCAGGAATGACCAAACTTTCATTAGTACCTGAAATAGCCAACTATATAGGTATAAGTTTTATACAATTAATTGAATGGATTCTAAAAGATGCATCAATTAATAGGTAAAAAAGATAAGATAATAATATACTTATTACTCTTATTCATATTAAGCACAACAAGTGGAAAATTTGTAAAAAATCAAAATAGTTATTCTTCTACAATTAATCAAATTAATATTAAGGGACTTTCAAACACTAATAACTCAAAAATTTCCAGTGAATTAAATAATTTATTATATAAAAATATATTATTAGTTACAAAGGAAGAAATTCAAAAAGTTCTAAGCAAGTATAATGCTATAGAAGAGTATAGTGTTAAAAAAATTTACCCTTCAGTAATTAACATAAACATCAAATCAACAAAATTTGTTGCCAGACTTTCTATTAATGATGAATTAGTTGGAGCCAATGGCAAGCTTATTAAGAATAAAGAAAATAATGAGTTATTACCCTATATATTTGGAGAATTTAATTCTCAAGATTTTTTGAACTTTAAAAAAAATATTACACAATCTAGATTTAACTTTACAAAATTTAAAACGTTATATTTTTTCCCTTCAAAGAGATGGGATATTTTGACTAATGATGATATTTTAATTAAGTTACCTCAGAATAATCTTTCAAAATCACTTAATCTTGCCTACAAGATTATAAGTAGCAATGATTTCAAAAACAAAACTCTCATTGATTTAAGAATGAATAATCATTTAATTATAGAATAATGAATAACGAAAATTTTATAACTTTTTTTGACTGTGGTTTTTCCAAAGTAAGAGCTGGTACATTTAATACAGATAACAACAATGAAGCTTTTTATGCTGAAAGTGAATTCCTTACAGATCAGTCAAATTTAGAATTAAAAATTCAAAAAATTATTGCTTCTCTTGAGAAAGACACAAATGAATACATCAGCAATATAAATTTGATGATAGATAGTCCTAAAATGCTCTCTATTAGTATTTCTTTATTTAAAAAACTTGATGGATCTAAATTAAAACAAACAAACATACAATTCTTAGTTCAGGAAGCTAAACAACAAATTTTAAAATATTATGAAAATCATAATATTGCTCATATTATTATTAATAATTATAAAATTGATGATGTTGATTACTCTTATTTTCCTGATGAGATTAAATGTGATTTTATATCTTTAGATATACTTTTTATCTGTCTACCAATTGATCTAGTGCTTTACTTTAAAAATTTTTTTTCAAAATCTAATATTTTAGTTGATCAAATAATTTGTTCAAGTTATGCAAAATCAATTAATTATAAAGAGAATCTAGATCTAAGTGGGTATGTATCGTTCATTGATGTTGGATTTAATAGAACATCAATAATCTCTTACTTTAATGATAAAATCCTTTCTTTAGATGTTTTACCTATTGGAGGTAATCACATTACTAAAGATATTTCTAAAATTTTACAAATAGACTTAGAGCGATCAGAGCAAATAAAACTGAACCTTGATCTAAATCATAAATTTTTAAAAGATGAAAATTTTTCAATAGAGATAGTCCAAAAAATAGTTTTTGCTAGAATTGAAGAGATACTAAAGTTATGCATCAAATCCATAGAATCAAATTCATTTATATTGGGTCCTTTTAAAATGATATTAATGGGTGAAGGATCAAAAATACTAGATAATCACCATAAAGATAAAATTAAATATTTAAATGATGTAGATTTTTTAGAAGAAACTTTGGTAGATATTTGTCAGTCTGGATTTAAATTTCAAAAGGGATTAAATAAACAAGAGGTTGTAGTGGTACCAAAAAAACAAATAAAACAAGGTTTTTTTGAAAAACTTTTTCATTTATTTAGGTAAAATAGTATTTTCTTGTAACATTTCTTGTTTTTCTTAATTTAATTCAAGAACTTATAAGAATTCAATGTCTGTTTTAAATCAAAAAACTATTAATGAAAATATCAACCTTAATGGTGTTGGTCTTCATAGCGGCTTAAAAGTAAGTATGACTATAAAACCAGCAGAACCAAACTCTGGAATAATTTTTAAAAGAACCGATCTCAAGAAAAATAATATAATAATCCCAAATATTTTTAATGTCAGCAGTGCAGTATTTTGTACAACCGTATCAAATGAAAGTGGTGCTAGTGTTTCAACAATAGAACACTTAATGGCTGCCTTGTATGGATTGGGTGTTGATAATGCATTAATTGAGATTAATAATCAAGAGGTGCCAATTCTAGATGGTTCAGCAAAATTATTTGTTGAAGCAATATCTAAAGCTGGAATTAAAAATAGTGATGCACCAATAAAGATAATTAAAATTGAAAAAAAAATAGAATTTAATAATGGACATAAAACAATTTCGATCGAACCAAGTAAAATTAGCCTAGATATAGATTTTGAGCTAAAGTATGAAAATGATCTAATAGGAACCCAAAGAAACCTAGTAAATGTATTTGAATCCGATCTGACCAATATTTATAATTCTAGAACTTTCTGTCTTTTTGAGGATATAGAAAAATTAAAAGAGATGGGTTTAGCCAAAGGTGGAAAGCTTGATAATGCAATTGTTGTTAAAGATAATAAAATTTTGAATGAAAGTGGACTTAGAAATGCAAAAGAATTTGTAAATCATAAAATCTTAGACTGTATGGGGGATTTATATTTATCCGGTTACAAGATTATTGGAAAAATAGTTTGCTCTCAGGGAGGCCACAAACTTACAAATCAATTATTAAGAAAAGTTTTTCAAAGTGATGAAAATTTTTCATTAATAGAAATCACAGAAAAACATTTACCAAATACCTTTATTAACAAAAGTCATTTAAGATCTATAGCTTAAAAAATAGAGTTTTATTCATAATCTGCTAGAATAAGAAAATGATTTCTAAATTTAAGGTATTGCCTATTCTAATTACACTTCTATTTATCTGGTCTTGCGGAGGTAAAGAAGATGATAAAAAAATTCTTTTAGAAAGTACAGATTTAGAACAACAAATGATAGAAGCCTATAAAAAAGGTGTCGAAGCTTTTAATCAAGGTGATGTGCTGTATGCAGCAAAAAATTTTAATATAGTGGAGAATATTTACCCACAGTCAATATGGGCTTCCAAATCTGTAATTATGTCAGCATATGCCTACTACAGTCAGGATTATTATGGTGACGCGATATACGAAACAAAAAGATTTTTAAAAAATTATCCAAATAGTGACTATGTTCCATATGCACGTTATTTGCTTGCACTGTGCTATTATGAGGAAATAGAGGATAAAAAAAGAGACATTGAACCATTGCTAGAAGCAAAAAAAAATTTTGAAAAACTAATAGTTAGTTATCCGAATACAGATTTTTCAATGGATGCAAAATATAAAATTTTATTAATTGATAATTTATTAGCCTCCAAAGAACTTTATGTGGCTAAATATTATCTAACTAGAGGAAAATGGATACCAGCTTTAAACAGACTTAAAGTAATTATTGAAGAGTATGATGAAACGGTTTACGTTGAAGAAGCCCTACATAGACTGGTAGAGGTGCATTATAAGATTGGATTAGTGGAAGAATCTAAAAAATATGCAAAATTACTTGGTTACAATTATCTATCAGGAAAATGGTATAAACAAAGTTATAAAATTTTTGATAAAGATTATTATAGTCAAAATAGCAAAATCAAGAAAAAAGAAAAAAGTAAAATAATTAAAAGTTTAAAAAGTCTTTTTAATTAAATGAATGAGGCTGATATCAAAAAGATATATTCAAAAAAAATAAAATTATTTAAAAAATATAATCAATTTTATTACGATAAATCATCGCCAACAATTACTGATCATCAATTTGATATTTTAAAGAATGAAATTATAGAATTAGAAAAAAAATATTATTATTTAAAGGATAAAAATTCACCAAACAAATCCGTAGGGTTTAAACCCTCAAAAAATTTTCAAAAAGTAAAACATAAGGTTCCAATGCTTTCTCTTGGAAATGCTTTTAATGAAGAGGATTTAAAAAACTTTGAGAAAAAAATAATCAATTTTTTAAGCTTAAAAGAAACAAGTATAATTGAGTATAGCGCAGAACCTAAGATTGATGGAATATCCGCATCATTAGTTTATATTAATGGAAAATTTATAAAAGGTCTTTCAAGAGGAGACGGTACAGAGGGAGAGGATATTACTCAAAATTTAAAAACCATTAATGATATTCCACTAAAAATAGTAGCAAAAAATTTCCCCAAGGAAATTGATATTAGAGGAGAGGTATTTATTGAAAATAATGATTTTATAACAATCAATGAGAAATTTGCAAATCCTAGAAATGCTGCATCAGGCTCGTTAAGACAAAAAGATTCAACAGTAACTGCTAAAATACCTCTTAAATTTATTGCGTATACTCATGGATATGCTGAAGAAATGAATATTGATAGCCAATCAGATTTTTTAAAAAATTTAAAGATATGGGGTTTTAAAATAAACCCATTTAATAAAAAAGTTTCTGGTATTAAAAATTTAATGCAAAATCATAAAAATTTAGAAGAAAAAAGAAAAGAAATAGCTTTTGATATTGATGGTGTTGTTTACAAAGTGAATAATTTTAATTTACAAAAAAGACTAGGTTTTGCAGCTAATGCGCCTAGATGGGCAATTGCACACAAATTTTCAGCAAATAGCTCAATATCTGAAATAATAAATATTGAAATTCAAATAGGAAGAACAGGAGCGCTAACGCCTGTTGCTAAGATTAAACCTGTTAATATTGGAGGTGTAATTGTCTCAAATGCAACACTGCATAATGAAGATGAAATCATTAGGAAAGATATAAGAGTTGGAGACACAGTAACAGTCGAAAGAGCTGGAGATGTAATACCACATGTTATTTCAGTAGATAGAAAAAAAAGATCAAAGAACTCAAGTAAATTTATTTTTCCAATAAATTGCCCGTCATGTGGAAGTAAGACAGTAAAGGATTATAACGAAATAACTAAAAAACAAGATGCTGTAAGAAGATGCACTAGCGAAGGATATGATTGTGAAAAAATTGCAATAGAAAAAATTAAACATTTTGTTTCAAAAGAAGCATTTAATATTGATGGTTTTGGAAAAAAAATTGTAAAAAATTTTTGGAATTTAAAAATAATCAGATTACCACAGGATATTTTTAATCTTAATTATGATAAAATAGAGAAACTAGAAGGTTGGGGAAAGCTATCGACAACAAATCTAAAATTTTCAATAGAACAAAAAATAAAAATTTCATTAGATAGATTTATTTTTTCATTAGGGATTAGGCACATAGGACAGGAAAATGCAAAAATTATTGCTAGACATTTAAAAACATCAATAAATTTTTTCAAGTTACCTGAAGGAAGAAATATAGAAAACTTATCTAATATAGATGGAATAGGTAGTACCCAAATTCAATCAGTTAAAAAATTTTTTTTAAATAAAACAAACTTAAAAGTTTTATTTGAACTAGAGAAAAATCTCGAAATAGAGAATACAATATTAGCGAATAACAAAGGTCTCTTAAAAAATAAAACTTTCATGCTTACGGGAAAATTTAATGGAGTTAGTAGGGCGGAAGCTAAATCTTTAATTGAACAGAATTCTGGAAAGATAATTAGTAATGTAAATAAGAAACTGGATTATTTAATTGTAGGAGAAAAACCAACTTCAAAGAAGGTTATTGCAGCGAAGGAATTAAATATAGAAGTTATTGACCAAAAAGAGTGGATGCAAATGTTAAATAAGGCTAGCTAACCATTTTCTTTCTTTTCTATTTAATGAAGCAGAGTATTCAGAGTATATATTTAAATGATATCTAAATAAATAATCTTTTTCAGTTTTATTTAATAACTTGTAATTAATTAGATCCCTTTCTATGGGTGCCAAAGTAAGATTTTCAAAAAATAAATTGTTTTTTAATTGTTTAGCATAAATTAAATTTTCTATTCTAATTCCAAAATAATTTTTTTTATAATAGCCAGGTTCATTACTTAAAATCATACCTTTTTCAATTTTTATAGTATTATACTTGGAAATCGATTGAGGTCCTTCGTGAACGTTTAAGAAGAACCCTACGCCATGACCAGTTCCATGAGCATAATCCAAACCTACTTTTTTTAAAAATTTTCTAGCCCTAATGTCAATTTTTTTTCCTGTACTATCCTTATTCAAGTTGGTTAGGGCGACAGCAATATGACCTTTTAAAACATTGGTATAAGCATTTTTAATGGATTGTTTTTGACTAGTAAAACAAATCGTTCTAGTAACATCTGTTGTTCCATAGTTATATTGTCCACCAGAATCGATCAAAAAAATATCTTTTTTATTAATTTTTTTAGTAGCTTTAGTTGTTGCCCTATAATGGACAATGGCTCCATTTGATCCTGAGCCTGCTATAGTATTAAAACTTGGAAATAAATAGTCTTTACTAAGTTTTCTAAATTTTTCTAATTTATTTTGAGCATCAACCTCTGTGATTGGTTTCTTATTTTTATTTTTAATCCAATAAATAAATTTTGTAAGTGCGAGTCCATCTTTTTTATGGGCTTTAACCATATGATTGATTTCATATGAATTTTTAATCGATTTTAATTTATAAATTGGGTCATCCTTTTTTAAGATTTTAAATTTTGACTTAATTATATTTTCATAAAAAATTGAGCAAGTTTTATTATCAATTACGAAATTCTTTCCTTTTAAGTTATTAATTACTTTTGAAATATCTCTTATATCAATAACCTGATTTTTATTTATTTTTTTTTGTTTGATAATTTTTTGAGCATTATTTATTTGGGTAATTAAAAGTAACTTTTTATTTTTATTTATAATTAATCTAGCATTAGGTATTGGGCTATTTGGATTGTCATACCCTCTTATATTTAAAAGCCACGCAATATTTTCTGGAGCGCTAATAAATAGATAATCAGCCTTATGTGACTTTAGAAAATTTGTTACTTTCAGAATTTTTGATTGATGTGTTTCACCTACTATACTCTTTTTCAAAGAGTAGAATGGTTTAGTTTTCTTTTCTTTAAATTTAAATATTTGATCAATTAAATTATCATTAATTGAAATAAGATTATTATTTAAAAAATAATTTTTAATATTTTTTGATGTGAATAGTTTTGGATCATAGCCTAAATTATAATTTCTAATAATAGCATGAGGCAGTGTTTTATGAATTTCAATTATACGAAAATTTTTGGCTGACTCTTTTTGAGCTTGAATAGTGTATCTCCCATCAACAAATAAATAGTTTTGATTTCTAAGTATGACAGCAATACCTGCAGAACCAGAGAAATTACTAATATTTCTTAATCTGTCATTTTTTGCATACTCAGAAAAATACTCGTCATTTTTAGGAATGATATATCCATCAATTTCAAATTTTTTGAACTTATCTATTAAAATTTTTATTTTATTTTTTATCATTTAATTCTTTTTAGATACCTTGCCCACCCGGGGCTTTTTTTTCCATCATCAATTTCAAAGTCTTGATTAAATTCAAAATCATTATCATCATCTTTAGATTTATCAAAAAATGAATTTTTTTCTAAATATTTTTCTGGTAACTCATCGATAAACCTAGAGGCCATACTGTCAATCCAATTACCTTGATAAAATCTATTCATCGCAAATGATATTAACGCTTTCTTTTTAGCTCTAGTTATTCCTACATAAGCTAGCCTTCTTTCTTCTTCAAGTCCGCTTTGACCTTTTTCTTCAATAGATTTTTGGTGAGGAAAAAGACCTTCTTCCCATCCTGGCAAAAATATGACATCAAATTCAAGACCTTTTGAGCCATGCATTGTCATCATGTTAACTTTTTCTCCATCCCAATCTTGATCTATTGCAGTTGCTAATGCTACATGCTCCAAAAAAGTCTCCAAGTTATCAAACTCTTTTAAGGCATTTAAAAGTTCTTTAATATTTTCTAGTTTATTTTCGTTTTCTAAATCTTTTTTATTTTTAAGCATAGCTGAGTAGCCTGACTCATCTAAAACTAATTGTAAGAGTTTAACGTGATTAATTTTTTTTATATTAATATCATTTCTGCATTTATCAATTAAGAATAAAAAAGAGCTCAAGCCTATTTTTGTTTTTGGTTTGATTAAATTTTGTTCAATTAATTTTTTTGACGCAACTTCTAAGCTCACTAAGTTTTCTTTAGCAAATTCATGTATTAATTTGATAGTACTTTCACCTATAGATCTTTTAGGATTGTTTACAATTCTTCCAAAAGCCAAATCATCTTTAGGCTGATGAATTAATCTTAAGTATGCAACACAGTCTTTAATTTCAGCTCTTTCATAAAATTTTGTTCCACCTAAAATCCTATAAGGGAGTCCAATTTTCAAAAATCGTTCTTCAAACTCTCTTGTTTGAAATATGGCTCTGACTAAAATTGCAATATTATTAAATGAATATTTTTTTTTAAGTTTTTTTTCTATCTCATCAGAAATACCTATAGCCTCATCTTTTCCATTCTTGAAACAGTTAAGTTTAACTAGATCACCATCTTCCATTGTTGCTTTTAAAGTTTTTCCTACTCTATTTTGATTGTTTGCAATAAGATTTGAAGCAACTGATAAAATATTTTGAGATGAGCGGTAATTTTCTTCTAACCTAATTACTTTTGAATTTTTATAAACTTGGTCAAATTCTAAAAAATTTTTAATTTCGGCACCACGCCAACTATATATAGATTGATCATCATCACCTACACAGCAAAGATTTTTATGTTTTTCTGATAACAGATAAAGCCATCTACTTTGAATATAGTTTGTATCCTGATATTCATCTACTAATATATATTTAAAATTATTTGAATAAATTTCTCTTATGTCCAAATTTCTTTCTAAGATTTTCACTACATGCAATATTAAGTCACCAAAGTCGCAAGCGTTTAAATCTAATAATTTCTGCTGATAAATTTTATAAAGTGGGAGTACAGTTTTTTCATAGATATCATTTTTATTAATAATAACTTCGTTAGGATAAAAACCTTTATTTTTCCATCTATCAATAATGGATAGAATATATTTAGGAGCCAACTGTTTAATATCTATATTTTCTGCTTTACAAATATTTTTGATTAATCTCACTTGATCATCGGTATCAATGATTGTAAAATTGGAAGTTAATCCAGCAGCAGGGGCATGCTTTCTTAGCAGTTTTGCACAAATAGAATGAAATGTTCCAAGCCAAGATAATCCTATCGCTTCAGAATTAAGAATTGAACTCACTCTACTTTGCATTTCTTTAGCAGCTTTATTAGTGAAAGTTACTGATAGTATTTGATTCGGAAATGCTTTTTTTTCTTTAATAATATGAGCAATTCTAGAAGTTAAAACTTTAGTTTTCCCAGACCCTGCGCCAGCTACTATAAGTAATGGACCATCAAGATATAAAACGGCTTCTTTTTGAGCATTATTAAGGTTATTTAGGTATTCAGAGTTTATCATTTTTAAAATTTCATTATAAGTTAATTAAATTTCGACAGTATTTATGAAACAAATTGTAAAAAAATTTAATAACATAGTTAAAAAGACAATATTCAAAGTTCAGAATAAAACAAATAATAACTTTAAAATTTATAAAAAGACAATATTCAAAGTTCAGAATAAAACAATTAATAACTTTAAAATTAGTAGTTTTAATAAGTATTTAATAACTTTTATTGGCTTATTATTTTTATATATATTTTACTTATTGATACCACTTTTATATGACAAAACATGGGTACAAAACAATATTGAAAAAAAATTACTTAATGAATTTAAAATGAATGTAAGCACTTCTGCTGACATTTCATATCGTATTCTTCCAGCACCACATTTTTTAATTAAAGATTCTAGATTTTTAATGCACCATATTGAAAAACAAAAATTAATAGGTGAAATTAAAACTTTAAAAGTATTTTTAAATCAATCAAATTTTTTTAATAAAAAAAAAATAAATTTTAAAAAAGTATTTATTAATAATGCTAATTTCACACTATTAAGAAGTGACCTTAAGTTACTCAAAAAATCTAGACAAGAAAAATTTTCAAATAAAAAAATTACAATTAAGAACAGCAATATCTTTTTCAAAGATAATTCAGAGGAGATAATTTCAATTATTAAAATAGATAAATCAATCTTATTTTTTGATGATAAAAAATTACTAAACCTTCTTAACTTGAAAGGTAAGGTTTTCAACATACCTTTTATTTTTGATTTTAAGAATCGCAATGTATCTAAAAAAGATCAAGAAATTAATTTTAAATCCAAAGTACTTAAATTAAATATCGCTAACAAATCTGCTTTAAAAAAAGATAACTCTATTAGTGGAGAAAACATTATTTCATTTTTAAACTCTAAAATTAACACAAAATACGATGTTATGGATAAATTAATTATCTTTGAATCTAATGATTCTAAAATAAATAATCTACAAGTTAACTACAATGGTGAGCTATCAATTAGTCCATTTGATTTAGATTTAAATATTTATTTAGATAGTTTTAAAATATCAAAATTATTTAAAGTTTATCCTATTTTAAATGAATTTATTAAATCGGGATTATTATTTAATAATAATATAAGTATAAACACCTCTATAGTTGTTAACTCAAATTCCACAAATCAAATTTTTCAAAATGCAAAAATTAATTTTCATATTATTAATGGAAAAATAAATTTTAATAAAACAAAGTTTATTAATGAAGATATTGGATCCTTAGTACTGAATAATAGTAATCTTTTTTTAAAAAATAATAAGTTAATATTTAATAGCGATATATTAATAAATATTGAAAACCTTGATCGTTTATTTTCTTTTCTCAATATAAATAAAATATCACGAAAAAAATTTCAAAATATTCTGATTAATTTAGATTATGATTTTTTAGAAAATCAGATTAAATTCAATAATGTAAAAATAGACAACAACAATATTAATGACCAATTATTAACAATAATTGATGGCTTTAGTGATAATGAACTTAATAATCTTAATAAGAGTAGAAAATTAATAAATGAGATATTAAAAAACTATGAGGGGTAGATCATTTTTCTAGGGTCTACTATTTTTTCATAGTCCTTTTCTTTAATAAGACCCGTTTTAAGAGTTTCATGTTTTAGAGTAGTCCCATTTTTTAAAGCTGTTTTTGCAATTTTTGCAGCGTTGTCATATCCAATACGTGGAGCTAGAGCTGTAACCAACATCAAGGAATTGTCTAAATGTTCTTTAATTCTTTTTTTGTTAGCTTTAATTCCTCTGACACAATAAATAGCAAAATTTTTAGTACTATCCGCAATAAGATCTATTGATTGAAGTACATTATGGGCAATCATTGGTTTAAATACATTTAACTCAAAGTGCCCATGAGAGCCCGCTATTGTAATCCCCGTATGATTGCCAATTACCTTAGCACAGACCATTGTTACCGCTTCGCATTGAGTGGGATTAACTTTTCCTGGCATAATTGATGAACCAGGTTCATTTTCTGGAAGAGTTAATTCACCATATCCTGCTCTTGGACCTGAACCTAAGAATCTTATGTCATTTGATATTTTCATTAACGCAACAGCACAAGTATTTAATGTTCCTGAGAAATTTACAACAGAGTCATGAGCGGCTAATTCTGCAAACTTATTATTAGCTGGCTTAAAGGGTATTTTTGTGTAATTGGCTATTTCTTTAACAATTTTTTTATCAAACCCTTTTTTAGAATTAATTCCAGTTCCAACAGCAGTCCCACCTTGCGCAAGAAAATATATTTCTTTAAGGGCAAGCTGAATTCTTTCAATACATTTTTTTAATTGAACTTGATAACCTGAAAATTCTTGACCAAGGGATAAGGGCGTTGCATCTTGTAAATGAGTTCTACCGATTTTGATAATATGTTTAAATTCTTTAGATTTTTTTGCTAATTCCTTTTCTAAAATTTTTAAATTTGGTAATAGTTTTGATATAGTCTCTTGAGCTACGGATATATGTATAGCTGTAGGAAAAACATCATTTGTAGATTGTGATTTATTTACATGATCATTTGGATGAACAGGTTTTTTAGAACCTTTTTTCCCACCCATTATCTCAATTGCTCTATTTGAAATTACCTCATTAACATTCATATTTGTTTGAGTACCAGAGCCAGTCTGCCAAACTTTCAATGGAAAATTTTCATCTAGAATTCCCTTAATCACTTCATCTGAAGCTTTTATTATCGAATTTGTTATTTTTTTTTTAATTTGTTTTTCTTTATAATGAACTAAAGCAGCTGATCTTTTGATAATAGCAATAGATTTTATTATAGAAATATTAACTAAAATTTTTCCAATATTAAAAAATTTATTAGATCTTTGAGTTGAAGCACCCCAGTATTTATCACTTGGTACATTAACACTTCCTATGCTATCAAATTCTTTTCTTAATTTCATTGATTAATATATAATTAATATTTTATTATACTTATATATTAAATTTTTAAAACTTACAGGAGCTAAATGTCAAATTTTAACAAAGTAAAAACTTTTATGGAAACCTTTGGCCAGGAAGTTAAAGCCAAACCTTCTTTTAGTAGCGATAAGGTTAATGCACTTAGATATGAATTAATTAAAGAAGAACTGGATGAGCTTAAGGTTGCAATGGAAAATAAGGATTTTTTGGAAGTTGCTGATGCATTAACAGATATATTGTATGTGACTTATGGAGCAGGACATGCTTTTGGTATTGATCTTGATAAATGTTTTGAAGAAGTACAAAGTTCAAACATGAGTAAACTGGGTGAAAACGGCAAGCCTATATATAATGAGTCAGGAAAAGTCATGAAGGGACCAAAATATTTTAAACCAGACTTAACTAAATTTGTTAAGTAGCTAATCTTTAATCCAGTCTGGTTTCGTAATTTTTAATTTAGCATTTTTGCACTTAAATTCTATTCCTTTAATAAAATAGTCATCTAGATATTTAATTAAAGCAAAAGGATATTTGTTATTAATTAAAACTTTTCCCACTTCAAATTCACCATTATAGATTAAATCGTCTTGATTTAACTCTCCTTCTATTATTTCAATGGGTAGCAATCTTTTTGAAAGTTTATTCTTTAATTTAATTCTCGCTGTATTTTCTTGCCCAACATAACAACCCTTTTTAAAATCTATTCCATTCAGTTCTTCAAAATTACATTCAATACCAAATAGTTTATTCTGTAATTTATTCATATTTCTTTGGGGAATGCCCAATTTATGACTCAACTGATAGTATTCATCAACTGGAGAGTCTTTTAACTCTAGTTTCTTTAAAGATAGATAAAGCTTTTCTAAATTAATGATAAGTCTTGCTCCTAAATTTTTATTTCTTGGATCTAGCAGAATAGAATCTTCTCTATATTTAATTGTGTGTCCGGGAATATCCTTTGATCCTTCAAATTTTAAAAATTTTTCCCTATTAAATACGGCAACAATAAATTCGTTACTCAAATTCATAATTTCAACTTTAGATCTGAGTTTGTAGATGCTCAGTTGTTTAAAGAGTGATTCGGTCTGAGATTTTTCACAATCAATAAAGTAACCAGATTTATGTCTTGCAATAATAAAAGCAAATAAAAATTTTCCTTGAGGACTTAATAGCGATGCAAAACAGCTATTGTCTTCATTGACCTTATTAATGTCATTACTAATTATGTTCTGCAAAAATTCTTTAGCATCTATTCCGTTTATATAGAGAATTCCTCTATCTTCTAAAATATATACATTTTGCATATTCATAATTGATTGATGTCTTAATATAATATAATTACTTTTTTCATAAATGTTAGATCTAATAATTAAAAACGGCTCATGTTACATAGACAAAGATCTTAAGGGTCAAGATATAGCAATTAAAGATGGTAAAATTAAAGAAATTGGTAAAATTGACAGTGATGCAAAAGAAATTTTTGACGCTCAAGGATTAACTATTTTGCCAGGGTGCATTGATACCCAAACTCATTTTAGAGAGCCTGGATCAACTGATACAGAAGATCTTCATTCAGGAAGTAGAGCGGCAATAGTAGGTGGTATAACAAGTGTTTTTGAGATGCCAAATACTAACCCACCAACATCTAATAAAATAGAATTTCAAAAGAAATTAGATCTCGCAAAAAATAGAATGTATTGCAACTATGCTTTTTATTTTGGAGCAACGCCAGATAATGCTGCTGAATTAGCAGAGCTAAAAGATTTAGAGGGATGTTGTGGAATTAAACTTTTTGCAGGCTCTTCAACTGGAAATTTATTAGTTCAACATGAGGAGGATATTGAAAAAGTATTTAAAAGTAGTTCAAAAGTTGTTTCAGTTCATTCTGAAGATGAGGAGATTTTAAATATGAATAAAAAATTAATTAAAGAAGGAGATGTTCATTCACATCCTGTTTGGCGAAGCGAAGAGTGTGCAATTTCATCAACTAGAAAAATTGTAAGAATAGCTGAAAGATATAAAAAAAAAGCACACATTCTTCATGTTACGACAAAACAAGAGATTGATTTTTTATCACAACACAAGGGAAATATTACATTTGAGATCACACCTCAGCACCTAACTATCTACGCACCAGATTGTTATGATAAACTTGGAACTTATGCTCAAATGAATCCTCCTTTAAGAGATAAATCTCATTATGATAGATTATGGTATGCAGTAAAAAATAACTTTAACGATACAATTGGCTCTGATCACGCACCACACTTAAAAAAAAATAAAGAAAAAAATTATCCAAATTCACCCTCTGGAATGCCAGGTGTTCAAACACTTCTGCCAGTTATGCTAAATCACGTTAATGATGGAAAATTAAGCTTAGAGCAATTAATGAATTCTATATGTGAAAATCCAGTAAAAATTTTTGGGATTAAAGATAAGGGTTTTATTAAAGAGGGTTTTGATGCTGACTTTACAATTGTAGACATGAATAAAAAAATAGTAATTAAAAATAGAAATATTGAAAGTAAATGTGGCTGGTCACCTTTTGATGGGTACGAATTTAAAGGAACACCAGTATCAACAATTATTAATGGTCAAATTAAAATGAGAGATGGTAAAATTTTAGGGGAACCTGAGGGAAAACCTTTAGTCTTTTAAGATATTATTTTTAATTAAATCTTCTTTTATTTCAGTCAAAATTAAAGGATCATCAATAGTTGCTGGTATTTTATATTCTTCTTTGTCTGCAATTTTTCTAATAGTTCCTCTTAAAATTTTACCAGATCTAGTTTTTGGTAACCTTTTGATAACAATTACAATTTTAAATGCAGCAACAGGCCCAATGGTATCTCTAACCATTTTTATACACTCTTTAGAGATAGTTTCGTTATCTTTTTTAACACCCGTCTTAAGAACCACGAGTCCTATTGGTAATTGTCCTTTTAATTTATCAGCAATTCCTAATACTGCACATTCTGCAACTGATTGATGTTCGGATAAAACCTCTTCAATTGCACCGGTTGATAACCTATGACCTGCAACATTTATTATGTCATCAGTTCTAGACATTATCCAAATATAACCATCTTCATCTATATGACCCGCATCATAAGTTTCATAATAACCTTTATAATTAGTCATATAGTTGTCTTTATATCTTTTATCTGCGTTCCATAATGTTGGAAAAGTTCCTGGTGGTAAAGGAAGCTTAACGACTATATCTCCCATCTCATTAGGTTTTGCTAAAGTTTGATCGGGTCTCATGATTTGAACATCGTAACCAGGTACAGCTTTACAAGCTGAACCATATTTTGTTTTCATCATTTCTATTCCAGTACAATTTGAACTAATTGCCCAACTTGTTTCAGTTTGCCACCAATGATCAATTACAGGAACTTTCAATAAATTTTCTGCCCACTTGATGGTATCGGGATCTGCTCTTTCACCAGCTAAAAACAATGACTCAAATTTACTTAAATCATATTTTGAAAAAAACTTACCCTCAGGGTCTTCTTTTTTAATAGCTCTAAAAGCAGTTGGAGCTGTAAAAAGGGATTTTACTTTATAGTCTGAAATTATTTTCCAAAAAGCACCAGCATCAGGAGTGCCAACAGGCTTTCCTTCAAATAATACTGTAGTGCAACCTTTAAATAAAGGGGCATAAACAATATATGAATGTCCAACAATCCATCCGAT